>Ga0180437_10005886_pt1 | contig 16611 bp, 17 predicted proteins | sample SS_ome_4_FD_132410 | JGI IMG/M metagenome (GOLD analysis project Ga0180437, IMG submission 132410) | Hypersaline lake sediment archaeal communities from the Salton Sea, California, USA - SS_3_D_1 metaG | ecosystem: Environmental > Aquatic > Non-marine Saline and Alkaline > Hypersaline >...
CACCCAAATTCGACAGCGGTTACAAGAAACAGCAGATTGTGGAAGGCTGTTTTCTGTAACTGCGTCCTCATTTTGGCCTGTAACGGAGCCAGCCGGAGCACCATACTCGGCACAACCCTTTGAGGTACCCACTCACGGGTGGTTTTCCCGACCGTCCAGCCAAGGGGGCTCGCAGCCGGTGACCCCCTCTCTCTTAGACCTTCTCTGGCCGGTACTCGTCCCGGTCAACGTTTTGAGCTCGTCAAGGTGGGCGGTACTGGACTTGAACCAGTGACCTCTTGCATGTCAAGCAAGCACTCTGGCCAACTGAGCTAACCGCCCGCATTCATATTATACCATATCAGCGTGAAAATGCAAGTTCCATAAAAGCTCAGAGCACAAGCTGTTGACATCGGATGCAGAGGATGTTATACTATATCGAGTTAACCCCACGAGGAGGCGAAATGACAAAGCAGCGGGTCGTTTGGGTCGGCCAGGGCCACTTTAAGACCAGGTGCACCGACTGCGGTGACCTGGTGGAACTGGAGCGAGCAACGATTATCAATGAGCATGAGGAAGTAGTGGCTGTGCTTTCAATTGGGACATGTCGCTGCCCACGGCTGTTCATCGGACACATTGAAGCCGTGACGGGTCATAGTCTCCTCGATGAGAACGAACGAGTCGGTGGTCGGGTGTGATGACATCCTTAAAATACCCCCCCCCGGTTATTGACATAAAAGGACACCTGTGGTATAATCCCAGTGTCGGTGGGAATGGAGGGACGGGATGAAGCTGACCCATCTGGACGAGCGTGGGCAAGCGCGGATGGTTGACGTGGGGGACAAGCCGGATACCCATCGAGTGGCGGTGGCCAAAGGTCGGGTCACGATGACGCCCGAAACCCTGCTCCTCATCCAGGAAGGCGGGGTCGCCAAAGGCGACGTCCTGGCCGTGGCCCAGGTGGCCGGCGTGATGGCTGCCAAGCGAACCCATGAGCTCATACCGATGTGTCACCCTCTGCTCCTGACCAACGTGGCCGTTGATCTCGAACCGCAGGAAGCGCCCGCTTCTATCGAGATCACCGCTACGGTCAAGACCACTGGCAAAACAGGTGTGGAAATGGAAGCCCTCACCGCCGTCAGCGTGGCTGCCCTGACCATCTACGATATGTGCAAAGCCGTAGACCGGGCTATGAAAATTCAGGACATCCGTCTGGTCAGAAAGAGCGGCGGCAAGAGCGGGGAAATTGTGTTGGAGTAAAGATGCGAGGTACTGTCGTCGCTGTCTGCACCAGCGATAGAAAAGGCATACGTAAGAGAGACGTCAGAGAGGCTCGACTCAAAGCCGATTGGGGGATTGAAGGTGACGCCCATGCTGCCGACTGGCACCGCCAGGTGAGCCTGCTAGCCATGGAGAGCATTGACAAAATGCGTCAGAAAGGTCTCAATGTGGGTCCGGGCAGCTTTGCCGAGAACCTCACCACTCAGGGCATTGACCTGCTGGCTCTGCCCATCGGCTCGCATGTGCGCGTTGGCCGTGAGACCGAGTTGGAGATCACCCAGCACGGCAAGCTTTGTCATGAGCGCTGTGCCATCTACTACGCGGCCGGCGACTGCGTCATGCCCCGCGAGGGCATCTTCGCCAGGGTGCTCAAGGGGGGGCGGGTCAAGGTGGGTGATGCCATTGGGCTTGTGGGCGACGAGGAGTAGATTGCAAACTCGGGAGAAGGGGCTTGATCCTGAGCTGTACCGATTGTCAGCAAACTTATCCCCTGAACACGCGCCATTGGCAATGCCAGTGCGGTGGCGTCTTTGAACTCCAAGACAGGCCGCGCTTTGTCAAAGGCAAAATTCAAAGTAGGGAGCCCAGCCTATGGCGTTATCGAGCCATGTTGCCCTTGGATCGAGATGAGCACGTCATCTCACTGGGCGAGGGGTTCACTCCTCTGATCGAAACCGATATCTATGGACTAAAGATCCACTGCAAGGTAGAGTTCCTGTCTCCCACCGGTTCGCTTAAGGACCGGGGGACCACCGTCCTGATCAGCTTTTTGAACAGCCTGGATGTCAAGAAGGTTGTGGATGAATCCCCAGGCAACGCTGGGGCCAGTCTGGCCGCTTACGCCGCCCGGGCAGGAATGGCCTGCGAGATATGCATACCAGCCAGTACCTCTCCGTCCAAAGGAGCCCAAATAGCTGTCTATGGGGCCAAGCTAATCAAAGTAGAGGGCTCCCGTCAAGAGGCTGCCCTGGCCGCCCGGAAAGCGACCACCCGCGGCGCCTACTACGCCAGTCACTATTACAACCCTTTCACCCTTCAGGGCCTAAAGACCATAGCCTACGAAGTTTGGGAGCAACTGGGCGGCCGTGGCCCTGACAATTTCGTTCTACCCGCTGGCCATGGCACCCTCCTGTTGGGAGCATACCAGGGTTTCACAGACTTGTTTGAAGCGGGTCTTGTTGATCGCCTACCCCGTTTTTTCGCCGTGCAAGCTCTGGGCTGCGCTCCCCTCTACGAGGCCTACCGCCAGAGCGCCGACGAGGTGAGCCCTGTGGAGGAAGGCGAGACGTTGGCTGAAGGCATCCGTATCCCCCATCCGCTGCGGGGCAAACAGGTTCTGGCAGCCATCAGGCAAACCGAGGGAACTGTTCTGGCTGTAGACGACGAGCGGATAGGACAGGCTCACCGGGAGTTGGCCCAACGGGGGTTCTACGTAGAGTTTACGTCGGCTGCGCCTGTGGCCGCCCTGAAAGAGCTGCGTAACGCCATCGCCGCTGATCAGGTCACCGTCGTGCCCTTGACGGGTAGCGGTTTCAAGAACCCTTAGACTCGGAAAATTCGTCTCTAGAAAGCTACAGGAAATGCAGCTTTAAAACAGACCGGAGGAAGGAAAATGAATCCCTACATACTCATAATGGCGGTTTTTAGCCTGGCCGTGGGCTTGGTCCTTTACATCTGGCTAGTCCGTGGCAATGCCAGTTATTCTTACAGTACTAACGTGGTAAGCTGGCTCTTTATGGCTCTGTTCCCGGTGCTGCTGATCTTTTCCTTTTTCCCTGAAAGCTCCTTTTCGGGGACCATAAAGGGTGCCTCGATGGGAGGAGCGATAGGAGCATTCATTTTCATTTGGTGGTACGGTACAAGGGCCGCCAACCAAGCGATTCAAGTTGATGAACGTATCGAAAAAGTACGAACTAGCCTCAGTGCAGAATTAGAAGCGCGAGAGGAAGAACTGCAACGATCAAAAGACCTTCTAGAAAAGGATCAAAAACAGGTTCCCTCCGTGCTACGAGAAACGAATACCTATGAGTACAAGCTGAAAGAAAGGCAAGGCAAACGAATCGCCCTGATTACGGGTGATATCCGAAACGTCAAGGTGGCTGATATTTGGGTCAACTCGGAAAACACCAACATGCAAATGTCCCGTTTCTATGAGCGTTCGATCTCGGCGATTATTCGGTATCTCGGCGCAAAAAAGGATGTCGCGGGATACGTCGTTGAAGACGTCATTGCCAACGGGTTGGCAGAGGCCATGGGCAATAATCTGGTTGTTCAGCCCGCGACAGTCCTTCCGACTGGAGCTGGGGAATTGGAGAGAACACACAACGTCAAGAAGATATTTCATGTTGCTTCAGTCCATGGTGAAGTTGGATTTGGCTATCGTCCCATTAACAACCTTGAGTATTGCGTAACTAACGCACTCAAAACGGCCGATTCTGAAGAGTTCAAGAGTTTGGGACTAGGGTCAATTCTATTCCCTCTCATGGGCGCTGGTACAGCAAAAGGCAACTTGAAAGAGATTGCGGAGAGGTTGATCCATGCTGCTATCTCGTATATGGAGACAACCGAGGACAGTGCTATAGACTATGTCTATTTTCTGACGTGGACCGACATTGAGCTAGATACATGCAAAGAAATATTGGAAGGCTCTGATAAACTCAAGTCAGAGCCTTAGAAATAGAAAATATCGTATGTCCCACCTATCCGAATGCGAGGTGGCCTTTGGCCTCACCTTCGCTGATAAGACTCTCTTGCAACGTGCTCTGACCCATCGGTCATACATCAACGAGAACATTGATTTCCCTTTGGAGGACAACGAGCGCCTAGAGTTCTTGGGCGACGCCATACTGGATTTCGTCATCGGCGAGTACCTTTACCATCGCTTCCCCGAAATGCGGGAAGGAAATCTCACCAGCCTGCGGGCGGCTCTGGTAAAGACTGAGACCTTGGCTGGCTTTGCTGCCCAGCTTGACTTGGGGCGATATCTGTTCGTCGGTCGTGGTGAAGCTGAGAGCGGTGGTCGGGAGCGCCCGGCCAATCTCTGCGCTGCCTTCGAGGCCCTGGTGGGAGCGGTCTATCTGGATCAGGGTCTTGATGCAGTCAAGGATTTCCTCGCCCCTTTCGTTGAACCCGAGTTGGAGCGCATCATCCAAGGCGAATTGGACAAAGATGCCAAGAGTCTCCTTCAGGAACTGAGTCAGGGCCTGTTGCAGTTGACCCCGGCCTATCGCACCGTGGCGGAGAGGGGACCGGATCACGCCAGAGAATTCACTGTCGAAGTGATCATCGGGGGCCAGGTCTACGGGCATGGGCAGGGCCCCAGCAAGCAAACCGCCGCCCAGGCCGCTGCCAAAGTAGCTCTGGAGAAGTTTGACAATCCATACAGAGGTCGTTGAGCCTCGACCAAGGGTGATGCTTTTTATTTAATTTTGTGGTATAATAGACATAGTTAGGTCGTGGCCCCCATCGTTGTGTAAGGAGGCGAACATGCCAGCGAGAGTGATTTCCATCGCTAATCAGAAAGGCGGAGTGGGCAAGACAACGACGGTCATCAACCTGGGAGCGGCCCTGGCAGAACTGGGTAAAAAGATCCTGTTGGTTGATTTGGATCCTCAGTCGGCTCTCTCGGTCGGATTCGGCATCAATTCCTATGAACTCGAACAAACCATTTACAGTGCTCTCGTTGAGCCGGACAGCACAAGCCTTGAAAGCGTTACCCATTATGAGATCAGACCTAATCTTGATGTGGTGCCTGCTAACATTGACCTGGCTGCTGCCGAGATGGAATTGATCTCTGCCATCGGGCGGGAATACATCCTTAAGGAACTCTTGGCGTCAGTCCTGGAGCGCTATGACTATATACTGATTGATTGTCCCCCCAGTTTGGGTTTGTTGACCATCAATGCTTTGACTGCCTCTAACTCTGTGTTAATTCCCCTCCAGTGTGAGTACCTGGCCCTGCGGGGGATGCGGATGTTGATTGAGGTCATTGAAAAGGTCCAAAAGAAGCTCAATCCCAATCTAAAGATACTGGGGATTTTGGGTACCATGTACAATGCCAGGACGATACACGCTAAGGAAGTTATGGAGGAGATAAGATCTGTCTTCGGTGATAAAGTTTTCGACATTATAGTCCGTAGCAGCATCAAGTTTGCCGAAGCACCAGTGGTCCACAAGCCCATCCTGGAGTACGCCAGCAGGCACCCAGGGGCCGTGGCCTATAGAACCCTAGCGGAGGTGATAGCCAATGGCGAAGAAGAAGAGAGCGAGTATCAAAGGCCGAGGAGCCGATATTCTTTTTGGAGAAAAGGCACCTCCTGAAAAGCCTACGGAGATAGAGGAATTGCTTGGCGAGGAAGCCGAGCTTGCGCAGCCGGAATTGGACGCAGACCTGGAGAAAGCGTTTGGCGAGGAGGTGATGGCCATGGAGCCAGTATCACCCACGCCAGCCACGCCAGCAGGGGAACCGGCGCTGCCGAGGGCAAGGGAAATCATATCGCCTCCGCTGGAGGTGCCTCCTTCTTCGGAGCCAAGAAAGGTCTCTGTTACCCTCAAAGTGGAGGAGCCCCCGTCTTCGCTAGCTGCCCTTGCGCCGGGAGCAAAGGGAATCCCAACTCCAGCCTATCCGTCAGTCTCTCCTACACCAAGGGTAGAAGCTCCGCCATCGCCAGCGATACCTCCCAGGCGGTGGGAGGAAGCAGCCTACGTACCGCCTCCCCCCATGCCCGAGCCACCGCCAGTCGAAGCTGCCTATGGACCGCCTCCCCGTTTGCCCGAGCCATCGCCAGTCAGGGCTGCCCCTGCTGCTCCCCCAGGACGACCTCTCGTCAGCCCTTATGATCAGCCTCCCGCAGAGATCGAGATAGGAGGGTATCTCTTCAAGCGGCAGGTTGACGTAGGCGAGGAGGCTGGTCTGCCTCCAGGGGTTACCTCCCCCAAGGAACGAATCGAGACCGAGGGTCCCGAAGAGATGCCCCCACAGATCTCGCGAGAGGTAAGCGAAAGGACAGTCCTGACTCGCCTGGGGGAGGAGCGGCAACAAGCCCTGGTCGAGAAGATTGACGCTCTGGTTGTGGAGGCTGCTCAAATATTAAGCATAGACAAAGGTCTGGAGCAAGCTCTGGGTTTGTTGCGTGAGGCCCGGGACATCTCGATAGAAACGCCCCGACAGTTCGACGAGGCTGAATACCGGGTAGCCAGGGTCAGGGCCATGCTGGAGCGGAAGAGGAACTCTGGCCGATGGTCAGTGATCTATGGCTATCCTGTTTTGCTCTACGATTTGGCCTGGTTCCTGGTGCTCCTGGGATCTTTGCTGTTCGACCATTCACTGGCTGTCTTTGTCGCCGAAATGACCGGTACAACCTTTGCCGATCTCGCTTCCCTCTCAATGGAGCACATCTTCCCTCTATGGAACACGATGGCCTGGGGAGGGATTGGCGGCGTGGTAGGCTCTTTGTACAGCCTCTACTGGCATGCCTCGGTGGAGCAGGATTTTGATAGGCAATACCTGATGTGGTACATCGTGCAGCCGATCATGGGGATTATCCTGGGAGGTATTGTGTACCTGATCATCGCCGCCGGGTTCATCTCGATACAAGTGCTGGCAGCCCAGGCTCCCACCGTGGGCGAAGCTGCTCAGGCCATGGCCAACCCTGCCGTCAAGGCTTTCCACTCCGTGGTGGCGTGCGTAGCCGGATTCCGCCAGAGGTTTGTCTACGAGATGCTCGACCGGGTCGTCCAGGTACTCACCCCCCAGCCCAAAACCAAGGCCGAGCTGGAAGCTGAAAAGGAAAAAGAAAAGGAAAAGATAATAGAAGAGACTGGCTAACAGTTCAAGGCTGTGGCTGCGTGCCCAACTGGAGGTGAAACTGAAGAGCCGGGGGATAACCCCGGCTCTTTTTTTGATGCATCAAGCCCATTCGACCTTCCTCAGCCTCGGATTGGGAGTGATGCCTGGGATACGGCCTCGTTTGGCCATGGGTTTGCCCTCTATGGCCTTGATGTCTGCGGTAAAGTCAATGGGGGAAGCGCCGGAGATGGCGCTGCCGATGCCGAAGGCATCAATGGGAGCGCCCTGTTCTCTGAAGAGGCGGATGCGAGGGGGGGCAATGCCACCGCTGACCACTATTTTGACGTGCTGGTAGCCGGCCTGATCCAGACGGGCCCGCACTTCTTTGACCAAGTCGGGGGTGACGCGGCCTCGCTCGGCCGGGGTGTCCAACCGCACACCCCACAGCCGTTCACCCAGAGCAGCCGCCACCCGCAGGCTCTCCTCGGCTTCATCCTTGAAAGTGTCTACCAGGGCGATGCGGTTCACCTCGGGCGGCATGTGACGGTCAAAGGCCAGCGTCGCCTCCACGGTGTCGCCAAAGATGAGGATCATAGCATGGGGGATGGTGCCGCTGGGACTCAGGCCAGCCAACTCGGCCCCGGCTGGGGTAGCGCAGCCTACACAGCCACCCACGATGGCTGCATATTCCATTCTGGCCGAGACGTCGGGATGAACGTGGCGGGCTCCGAAGCTGATAATGGGAATGCCTTCGGCTGCTTTGACACATTCTCGTGCCGCTGTGGCCCAGCCGCTCTCGTGGGCCAGGATACCCAGGATCACCGTCTCATAGAGGCCAAAACTCTGGTAGGGAGCAGTAATGCGCAGCACGATTTCCTTGGCCTGCATGGACTCGCCTTCGTCCAGTGCCCAGACCCCGGCGGTCGGAGGCAATACCGCACCCAGAAGGTCCAGCACTTCCTTCATCCCGCAGATGATCCCATCGCCACCGGGAAAGACCTCCATGGTCACCACGGGGTTCAGCCCTTCTTTTTCCAACACGGTTTGGGTGCGGGCGAAGTAGATGTCGGCCTGCTCTTCGGATAGGGCTAGACGAATCGAACGAGCAATCTTTTGGCTCACCAATTCATCCTTCTGTCAAAGCCTGATACCAGGCCAACTCTCCAAGGGATCGGTTGATCGGACAATATGCATCCCCGCGTCAGCAAATCTCTGAAATGCTGCATCCGCTTCATCCGTATAGTCCATCACTCCGGGTACAACGACTGGAGAGGTGCAATCTTCAAGGAGATACACTTTCTCGGCCAACTTTTTGTCTCGAACGAAAATGTCTTCCAACAGATCGTCAATTGTCCACGCCACACAGTGACTCTTAGCCTGTCCAGCGATGATGACTGCATCACATTGCAAGAGCCTTTCGATAAACTCGGTATTTTTCCGGGCAATCGGCTCTCCGTCTGGCCCCTCCAACACCTCTGGCCCGAGGACGGAATAATGCTCGGTAAGCGGGTTATTTCCTTTGACTTGAAAACTCGGCTGACTATACCGCGCTATACTGTGGAAGAAGATGGCTTCCTCAACAGCCGGGACGAGCGCATGGCCAATACTTCCCAACATAACATGATATGGCCATATAGTCAGATCATATTTGCCGCTTGCTTTCAGCACCTTTGTATAGTGCAAAAGGTGGCGGTATACATAATCCTTATCAAGCCCAAGGCTGTAGCCAAGTACGGTGTTAAACTTCCACCGACCTTTCTCGACGTCCTCTTCCGAAATGAGCGTGAAGGGCGTTGGATGTTCGCCTTTGTCGTTGACCCAAAACGTAGAATGGAAAATCTGCATCGCCTGGTGTGTGTCCATCGTCGGAGAAATCTGAGTAATCACATCCAGGTTTCGATAGATGAATTCACACAGCCTGCGATTGTCGTCAACCGCCCCTGTCCCGGAACGTCCGCCCACAAACAATTCAAAGCTGGGAATGCAAAACGTATTTTGCACGTCCACGGCCACCAGACAGACTTTGAATTCATCATTTGCCGCAGGCTGTATGTTATGTTGCCTCGCCCACTTCTCGGCTTCCTCAGCCCGTTCCGGATAGGGAACTTGCCAAACTTGACCAACTTTGTTCAGGTCGAAGTAGGGTGGAACAGGCAGGTCACGGTGGGCCATAATACATCATCCTTCCTTGCCCTTTACTCTCTTACCCTTTCGATTTTAGCTCCCAAAGCTTGCAGTTTCTCTTCAATTCTCTCATAGCCCCGGTCTATCTGGCCAATGTTGCGGATGATGCTCTGGCCCCGGGCGCAGAGACTGGCGATGACCAGGGCCATACCAGCCCGAATGTCGGGGCTCTCCATCCGCTCGCCGTGCAATTGAGATGGCCCCACTACCACAGCCCGGTGGGGATCACAGAGGATGATCTTGGCTCCCATAGAGATCAGCTTGTCTACAAAGTACAAGCGGCTCTCAAACATCTTCTCGTGGATGAGGACAGTTCCCTCCGCCTGGGTAGCCACCACCAAGGCTACGCTCATCATGTCGGCCGGGAAGGCTGGCCAGGGAGCATCGTCAATTTTGGGCACTGCCCCGTGGACATCTGGCACGATGCACAGACTTTGCTCGCGGGGGACGTAAACATCCTGTCCCCGGACCTCGACTTTCACCCCCATCCGCTCAAAGACCAGGCGGATCATGCGCAGGTGCTCTGGAACGGCGTTCTTGATAAGCAACTCACTCCCTGTTACTGCCGCCAGCCCGATAAAGCTGCCGACTTCGATGTGGTCGGAGGCGATCTCGTAATCTCCGCCGTGGAGCCTGTCCACCCCATGGACAGTCACGGTATTGCTGCCAATGCCCTCAATCTGCGCCCCCAGACTGTTCAGGAAATGGGCCAGGGCCTGCACATGAGGCTCCGAGGCGGCGTTGCGGATGACCGTCGAGCCCTCGGCCAAACAGGCGGCCATCAAAGCGTTCTCTGTACCTGTCACGCTGGCCTCGTCCAAGAAGATGTCCTGGCTACGCAATCTATCGGCCCTGATGCCGTAGCCACCGTCTGTTTCTATTTCAGCGCCCAAGGCCGACAAGGCTATCAAATGGGTGTCCACCCGCCGCCGGCCGATGACGTCGCCACCAGGGGGCGGTAGCTTGACGCGGCCACAGCGGGCCAGCATCGGCCCAGCCAGGAGGATCGAAGCCCTGATCTCGCTGCACAGATCAGGGTCTAACTCGGTGTGTTTCACCTCCCTGGCCTGGAGCGTCCACTCGTGATCGCCCGTCTCCTTGACATCCACACCCAAATCAGCCAGTATCTGGAGCATGGTCTCCACGTCCCTGATGCGTGGCACATTCCTCACCACTATTTTGGCATCGGTCAACAAGCTGGCAGCCAGGATCGGTAAAGCTGCGTTCTTGTTCCCGCTGGGCACCACCACGCCCTTGAGAGAGTGTCCTCCCTGAACTATAAATTGTCCCATCTAGTCGGAATCCTCTGTCTCCTTAGAATATCTCTCCCCTTTCTCCTCCTCTATGCGATACAAAAAACCAGCCCGCTCGGCAATGATGTTGAGCAAAGTCCTGGTAGCCCCCCGGGGTTTGTACATCCCCGTCTCCCACTCGCTGATGGTCTGCTGACGGGTGCCCAGTTCCTCTGACATTTCCTTTTGAGTGAGGCCCATGTGCTGACGCAGGGCCTTAATGGTACCAGCATTCCACTCGATCTTGGATTTGCCTTTGCTCATTCCCTTCACCTCAACCTACTAACAAGAAAGCGGTGGCGACTCCCACCCCAAGGACGGCCCCGAAGATGGGCAGAATGTAGCGGCGCAGAGAGGTGGAACCCAGCGATATAGCGATACCTCCCTTGACCACGGTGTTTGACAAGACAGCCAGAGTAACGGCCCGAGCGGCCACAGAATAGCTCACGTCAGCGCCGGCCAGACGGGCCATGGAAAGGGTGATAGCGTCCACATCGGTCAGCCCTGCCAAAACGCTCGATAGATAGACGCCAGTATCCCCCAAATAGACCTGGGCAGCCTTGGAGACGAAGAGGATAACGGCAAAGAGCAAACCAAACTGGATGGCTGGCCCCAACTCAAAAGGATTGGAAGCGCTGACCTCGCCTCTTTCACGGGAGTGACTGGAGAACCAAAGGTAAAGACAGGCGGCCAGCCCCACACCGGCAGCGGCCAACAGGGGCATGAGGAGAGAATAGGCCAACGCCTGGTTGAGGACGTAAGCTTCAAACAGGACGCGCAGGAACATGGTAGTCGAGGCCACGATGATGGCCAGGGCAAAGTCGCGTCCCAGGGCCGGTTCCTTCTGGCTCCGTTGCGAAAAGCTCAGAGTCACGGCTGTGCTGGAGACCAGACCTCCCAGGAGCCCCGTGAGGCCGATGCCATGCTGAGAGCCCAGTATCTTGACCAGCACGTAGCCGACGAAATTGACGCCCGAGATGAAAACAACCATGAGCCAAATATTGTAGGGGTTCAGCACATCCAGGGGACCGTAGGTGCGGTTGGGAAGTAGGGGCAAGACGATGACGGTGATGATCGCGAATTTGAGGGTAGCCAGGATGTCCTCTTGGGAAATGCGGGCGGCCAGGGCGTGGAGTTTGACTTTGAGGGAGAGGAAGAGGGTCACGATCACTGCCAAAGCCGCTCCCAGTTCCAGGTATCCCCAATAAACCAGAGCCCCGCAGATAAAAACCAGCAGGGAAGTGATCTCGGTGGTCAAACCGATACCGCCCTCTTCGGAGGTAATTAGGTAGGAGGCCAGCACCATAGCTGCCAGCCCTATGAAAGCCAGGGGGAGGAACCAGACGGTATACTCGGTGGTGACCATGGCCGAAGCACAGCCCAACAGCGAGATAAAGGCAAAGGTCCTGATGCCTCCAAAATGATGCTTGGCTTCTCCAGAATACTCACGCTCTAATCCTACCAGTATCCCCAGCACCAAAGCTACCCCGAACCTGTAGAAAAGCTCGAATTGAGTCATTTCACTTTTTCTTTTCTGTCCATTCTCTCTATCATCTCCCACTGCTCATGGCTTTGGCTTCTACGCTATCCGAGTCTGGGAGACGTGCAAGGGGCTTGCCAGGGTCATACGATCATGGACAAACCCCTCCATGAGCCCTGATCGAGGCGGCATGGCTAGGCTTTGCCGGCATAGGCCAGAGCCGCCTTGACATCTTCTGTTGTTAACTCTGAATAGGCAACAATGATCTCATCGGGCGACATCCCGGCCTCGGTCAGTTGAACGATCAGAGAGATGGGACGCTCTGTCCCTTTGATGTGAGGCTCGCCCAGACACACATTGGGGTCAACCACAATCCTATCGTTGGACACTCTGTTCCTCCTTGACTTCGCCTTGTGTTGATCTATCCACAGGTCTTTAGGACCTCAATGGGTGGTCTTTTGTATATTATACTCCCTAAAGGTCATTTTGGCAACACTCTATTCCAGGAGCGAGGCAAAAGCTTTTTCAAAGACCTCGGGAGTTTGCAATCCCAGCCAGTAGCCCACCACCCGGTCCGAACTGTCCAACAGGACAAAAGTGGGGACAGATCGCACCCTGTACTTTGGTATCATCTCCAGCGTTGCCGGATCATTTATGTCTTGCCACACAACGTTGACCCGCCCGGCATACTTGACACCTAACCCATCCACGATGGGGTTCATCCTCTGGCAATACGGTCACCACTGAGCCCAGAAATAGAGCAAAGTGGGTGGCGGTAGCGTCGCAACAGACGTGGATGGTACAGATGTGTCGGTAGGAACGGATGGCTCCTTCCCGTCTGCCCCGCAGGCAGAGAGAAGAAGGATAAGGATCAAGATCGGGAAAGTCAGCTTGTAATAGGCCATTGTCCCTCCAGCCGCCAGGCATGGGTATAGACCCGCATCCGCTGCCCGCGCAGGTATCCGATCAGGGTACAGTTGAGGTGTTCGGCCAACTCGACGGCCAGAGAGGTCGGTGAGGAGAGGGAGGCGACCACCGGCAGCCCCAGGCGCACAGCTTTGGTCACCATCTCATAGCTGGCCCGGCCGGTGCTCACCAGGATCTTGTCTTGCAGGGTGATGCCTTGCATCAGGCAGTGGCCCAGGGCCTTGTCCACAGCGTTGTGTCGGCCAATGTCCTCGCGGATGGTCACCAATTCACCGTGGCTGGTAAAGACACCCGCTGCGTGGATGCCGCCCGCCTCGCGATAGGCCTCCTGCTGTTGTTTGATCGAGGAGGTCAGCTTGAGTAGAACCTGGCGCTGGACCCGCAGGTCGTTATCCAGTGGCACCAGTTGGCTGGCCAGTTCCTCAGCGTTGGTCCGGCCACAGCCGGAACGAACCAGACGCACCACGTCCAGGCGGGGATCCTGGGAAGCAGATGGTGAGGCAAGCGTGATGCGCACCATGTTGCGGGACTCTTCCAGGCTGACCTCTCCGTCCCCCATCCGTGTGGGCAAAGTCTGCCCACAGTGATGAACTAGGGCGATGTCGGCCAGATCGGAGATGAGACCTTCGCTGAGGCAAAAGCCTACAGCCAATTCCTTCTCGGCCCCTGGGGTGCGCATCAAGACAGCTACTGGCTGGTCGTTGATGCGTATCTCCAGAGGTTCCTCGATCACTACAGAGGCCGGAGCCTGCTTTGTAGACTCGCCTCTGACCTCGGTTATCGTCCAGGGCAGCAAACTGCTGCTGGCTTTCAGTGTCAATTCGTCCGTCATAGGCAAACGTTCGGCCATCAGCGCTCGGCTTTCAGCTTTGGCTAATATACAACTGATTGCTGATAGCTGACGGTTAATTTCAGTAAATTATAGCGGCAAACAAGCCCCTGGTCAAACTGGCATGAAACCCAAACGGGCCTTTTCATAAAGCTGATATGGCTTCTCTTCCTCATCACCTGAGAACAAGCTTAGCCTCCACTCTGACGGCGCAGCACGCGCTGGATGGCCTGCAGCAGCGGCCCCTGTTGCTCGTAGCCCTGCTCGCCCAGCTCGCTGAGGCCGAGGTAGATTTTGCGGCGGCAACGCCGGATCAAGCCCAGGGTGAGGCGGTAGAGGGCGTCTTGCCTGGTCTCGAACTCGTCGGCGTCGGCCCAGACCTCATTGCGAGGCCAGCCCCGACTGAGCACGTAGGGATGGGTGAGAGGTTGATAGAGCCGCTCCCACCACCCTCCACCTCCGGCGTTGAGCCAGAACTGATAGTCCACCGGGCGGTTGCTCATCAAGAAGGTGTAGGCCGGGGCCAGCAGCACCGCGTCTTCCGGCTGGAGCTGCCAACTGCGGATGTATTGGGCGGCGACGACGCCGTCTTGGACCATCTCGACGTACTCTTGCCCCAGGGGTTTGTTTCTATCTTCCTCAATGGCATTGCCTCCTGCCACCCAGCGGAATTTCTGCACCGACTCGATCAGGTTGGCGGCTACTTTCCCGGCGTCATAGTTGTGGTGAAAGCCATACCCGGCCTGGGACAGCACCTCGCCGAACAAGCGGCTGAGAAAGTGGTCGAGTTCTACAGGCCCCCACCCCTGCCCCCTCCCCCAATTCTGGGGGAGGGGAGAAGCCTCGTCCCCTCCGCTCTCCTCCCTCTCCCCGTGGGGGAGGGCCGGGGAGGGGGGAACCTGTGAACCGGCGATATAGTCCTCGATCCAGACCCGCAGATTCTCGTAGCGGCCGCCCAGCACAAAGGTGATGCGCTCTTGCACGTCGGGTTTGATCTGCTCAAAAGAGCTCAGCGTGGGCACGCCCTCCCTGACACGGTACACGATCTCGGCCAGAAGTTGCGCCCGCACCAGGTCCATCCCGTCAATGGCCTGCATCAGGGCGTAGGACAGATCGAAGCGGCTGGGGCAGATGCCCCACTGCGGGTGGGCGATGGCCGCCAGGGTCAACAGGCAGCGGGTGGCCGGTTCCTCCCGCAAGGCTCGCGAGGGGCGATGGGAGCGCGCTGGGACACCCTGTCGTTCCAACCTGTCCATCAATGAGAAACGTAGGGCGTCGGTCAAGAACGGGGCCAGCACCACGATCTCTCCAGGAGGAACGCTCTGTTCGTGCACCAGCCCGGCGATCTCTGCGGAGACCCAGTCCAGCATCTGAGGGTGGTAGCGGTGGTATTCGTAGGTCAGAACGGCACGCACGTCGTCAGAAGAACCCCTTCCCCGGCCCTTCCCTGCTTCGGAGAGGGAAGAACCCCTCCCCCGGCCCCTCCCCGCTTCGGGGAGGGGATTCTCTGTAGGCCGGTTCAGGCTGCGGGCCAACTGGTAGCCAAAGGCTTGCAGGTCAGGCGAAGTGACGTAGGACTCGGTGAAAGCAGCCTGCTCTGGACACAACGGCTTGAGGGCATAGGCTCTCTGGGGGTCGGCTCCCAGGAAACGACGGTAGCCCGCTTCCTGGTCATAGATCAGGAGTGCCGACCGGCAATGGGGCAGCCATTCACCCAACAGGTCGTGAGCCACCGGTGTGTCTTCCTCGATGTTGTCCACGATGAGGTGGGCGTAGCGATCCAGCAGATAATCGCGGCAGAGGGGCAAGGTCCACAGGTGCTTCGTAAACACCTCGACCTGGAGTGAAAAATCGAGCAGGTTGTGGGCCAGGCAGTATCCGCGGAAGCGGGTGGCGCAGGCCTGGGCCTCGTCGTAGATGCGCCTCTGGCTGTGTTCGCCTCCCCAGGCGGCTTTGAGCCGCTCGCCGATCTGGGTGTAGGGAAAGCCGACCACGGCCGCCTTGTTGAGGTTGTCCAGGATCTGGCTGTAGAGGCGGTTGCGGTCAATGGTCACCGTCTCGAAATAGCCCTGGTCCAGGAGCGGACCAACCAGGCGGGCCATGTAGTACTGGGCCGTCTCCAGGGTGAGGAAAGTGGGCGGTTGGTCGGGCTGGCCAAAACCTGCCTCCTCGGCGATCAACGGCCAGAAGAGGTCCACCATCCGCCGGGCCAGACCGCCGATGGTGAGGATGGTCACCTGCCCTCCGGCGGCCAATTCTGGAAGGCGGAGGGCCTCGTAGTAGGGCGTGGCCAGGGTGCGCTGGGGCACAATCACCAGAATCGTCCCGGCCGCGATGCCAGAGTTGAGCAGGTACAGGAGACGCCCGACGCCAGCGGTGGTCTTGCCCGTGCCAGCGGGACCTTCCAGGAAGATTTTGCTCTCTATGGGGCGCTCAATGAGCGCGAGTTGGCGATCGGAAAGCTCGAGGATTTTCATCCGAGCACCTTTTTGTGGTATAATAGGGACGTGAAACGTGAAACGTGAAAAATGAGGTGAACGATGGCAGAGATCGTTACGGCTGTGTACGAAAACGGTGTTTTGCGTCCCCTGCGTCCTTTGAACCTGCGTGAACGCCAGACCGTGTGGCTCCAGATTGTGCAAGAGGAACCGGTAACACAGGAGGAGCCGGACCAAGTTGAGCAAGTCATCCAAAGCTTGGTCGCCGCAGGTCTGATGCGTCCCCGCCCTAAAAGAGGCAGCCCCCCCCCTGATCCTGTATCCGAAGAAGAACGCCGCAGATTGGCCGATATTATGGGCAAAGCCCCTGGCAAACCTCTTTCAGAGATTATCATCGAGGAACGGCGCGAATA
>Ga0180437_10005887_pt1 | contig 16609 bp, 23 predicted proteins | sample SS_ome_4_FD_132410 | JGI IMG/M metagenome (GOLD analysis project Ga0180437, IMG submission 132410) | Hypersaline lake sediment archaeal communities from the Salton Sea, California, USA - SS_3_D_1 metaG | ecosystem: Environmental > Aquatic > Non-marine Saline and Alkaline > Hypersaline >...
AGCAACCGCGGATACATAAAGAGGGTTCCTCTTTCCGAATACAGACTGCAGCACCGCGGAGGAAAGGGAATAATCGGGGCTGAAACAAAGGAAGAGGATTTCGTAAGGGATGTTATCGTTACCAGGAACCACAACTACATGCTGTTCTTTACCGACAAGGGAAGGGTCCACTGGATGAAAACATACGCCATTCCGCAGGCAGGAAGGTATGCTTCCGGAAGGAGCCTGATAAGCCTTCTTGATTTGAAAGACGAAAAGGTTACTTCATGGATAAGCGTTGTCGGTGAATTCAAGGACACCGAATTCCTTATGATGATTACGAAGAAAGGAATCGCGAAGAGGACCTGTCTTGCAAATTTCAGCAGGCCGAGAAAAGGAGGAATAATCGCGATTACTTTGAAGACCGAAGACGACCTCATAGACGTTATAAAGACAAGCGGAACCGACGATGTCGTGATAGCCACGAGGAACGGCCAGGCGATAAGATTCAATGAAACCGATGCGCGCGAAACCGGAAGAACATCGCAGGGTGTCATCGGAATAAGGATGAAAGGCGATGACGTAGTCATAGGCGCGACCGTCTGCAAGAAGCCGACAATCCTTACGATTACGGAGAACGGATACGGAAAGAGAACGCATATTGATGAATACAGGAAGCAGAGCAGGGGAGGTTCCGGTGTAATCAACATCAAAACAGAAGGAAGGAACGGACACGTAATCGGAATAGCTGCTGCGGACGATGACGATGAACTGATACTCATGAGTTCCGGGGGCCAGTCCATAAGAACTCCTGTTTCAGGAATTTCCGTAATTGGAAGAAACACCCAGGGAGTAAGGATAATGAGGCTTTCCGAAGGAGAAAAGGCGGCAAGCTTCACTGTCGTGAAATCCGAGCAGAAGACGGAAGAAGAAGTGGAAAAGGCTGAAGAAGAGCCGGAACCGACTCCGGCTGTAGCTCCTGCTGAAGAAGTGAAAACTCCTGAGGAACTGAAGGCAGAAGAGGAAGAGAAAAAGGCTGACAAGGGAAACCATAACCATGAATGATACTATGGAAAAGAAAGTAAAGAAATCCGAAAAAGAATGGACGGAAACGCTTACATCTGAAGAGTATTATGTGCTCAGGGAAAAGGGAACGGAAGCCCCCTTTTCAGGAAAACTTCTTCTCAATAAAAAGAAGGGTAAGTACGTGTGCGCGGCATGCGGTAATGAACTCTTTTCATCAGATACCAAATTCGACTCACATTGCGGATGGCCAAGTTTCTTTGAGACAATCAAGAACAAGGTGGAGTTGAAAACAGATACTAGCCATGGAATGGCAAGAATTGAAGTAATATGCAAAAAATGCGGAAGCCATCTAGGCCATGTTTTTGATGACGGTCCCAAACCTACCGGAAAAAGATACTGCATAAATTCCGTGGCATTGAAGTTCAAGGAAAAGAAATAATTCACAATTTTATTTTCATGCCATCTTTCGCAGCAATGACATTTATTCCTGTTTTTTCTTCGATTATCTTTGCCTGGGATGCAGGTCCCGCCCTCAAAAATGATATTCCCATATGATTTATCACTGCTTTTTTCGGCTTTGCATCCTTGATTATTTTTATCCCATGTGCTGTTTCAAGATGATCCGGAATTCCGTCGTCTTTAGGTTTAAGAATATTTATTATGAGGCAATCGCAGCCTTTGAAAAGTGAAGGAAGTTCCGGAAAGAATTCCGTATCACTCGTGTATCCTATAATTTTACCATCAATCTTAAGCTTAAAGCCGAATGCCGACGGCTCATCATGCCTTACTTTTATGAATTCAAGCTCAAAACTCCCTTTGCGTGTTTCAAAAACCTTCTTTTCACCATTTTTCAGAGACGGTATGAAAATATTTCCGCAATGCTTCAGATGATAGTCAGTAACTATTTTTTCAGGACCCTGCAGAACATTTTTGCTCCCTACCAGGGTACCTTTTTTCTTTAATGCAAAACCGCTCATTGCTTCAATCATGAGGTTGGCGTCATTGCAATGGTCTATGTGCGCATGTGTTATTATAACGGCATCCAGCTTCAGCGGACTTTGCTTTAATTGATTTGACCTTATCAGTGCACCGGGACCTGGGTCTACATGTATGTTCGCAGAATCCGAATTTATCCTAAACCCTCCGGTCCACCTGACCTGCCTTATAAGGTTTATCCTTCCTCCGCCGGTTCCGAGAAATACGATTTCCATAATTATTCCTTCCTGCTTCTGGCATCATCAACTACAGCAAGCCAGGAATCTCCGATTTTCATAAGATAATTTCCGAATGTTTTGCTTAACGATATTCTCATGGGCCTGTATTTTCTTTTGCTTTCAACAGGAACTATTGTTTCCCTCTCTATCTTTATCATGCCGACTCTCCTCAGCCTTGGAAGAACACGGTTGTAGAACGTCGCTTTGGAAACATTCTTTTCAGATAAAAATGCAGAAATATCCTTTCCTTCAAGATGAACCTTTGCTATAAGTATCTTCATGAAGTGCAGGGAAACATCATGATATTTTTCCTGGTATTTTTTAGGAAAAACAAAATCAATAACTTCATCAAGATTCCACAAATTTCTTGTAGGCGTCTCGGTATTGTCCTGAAATTTTCTTACATCCGAATATGGAGGAAAATAAAGCGACTCTGAAGAAGGCACGCCCCGCGAGGCTATTTTCTTTTCCTTCTTCTCCAAAAAGCTCACCCGAAGAACTTTGCTATTCCTGAGCCGACAGATTCCTCTTCTTCCTGGATTTTCTTTACTACCCTATCTGCCTTTTCCCCTTTAACAGGTTCTGCAACATCCTTGAGCTTTTCATCGGCCTTTTTTATGAAATCATCAGAAGCAGAAATGTAAAGGTATGTTTTTCCCGATTCTTCCTCAATGGATTTGCCGTCGCGTATCTTGTATCCGACTCTTGCGAAGCTTTCTTCCGCATACGGGTCCTCTTCAAGGATTTTCTTTGCCTCGTCCTTTTTTTCATTTGCGATTTCATAAACCCTGTCCATAATATCACCTTGATTCACTGACCATCAGTGTAGTTGCCGAAAGTATTATCGGATAAACAAAGAACAGCGTCAGGAACTGTATGATGGGGACCAGATTAAGGGGCCATGTGATTGAAAACAGGAGGAAAGCGATAAAGAAGAATATGTGCTTGTTTTTTATCACGAAATAGACCCTTCTGAATGAGTCGAATGGAAGTTCGCCCATGCCGCATGAAATGACAGCAGGCATCGCAAGGAAGTGTAGTAAACACAAAACACCCCCTGCATATACCCCCAACAATACGTCGGTAAGTTCATAATCGATAAGATAGAAATAGTAAAGCGCTCCGAATGGCGCTATCAGAAGAATCATGAATAAATCACGCATTAGGGTTATTCCAAACATCAACGGTGCATGATTAAGAGCATACTGATAGAAATCGATTAAACTTGTCTTCTTTGCATTCATTGCATCCTGATATGTTTTGATAAGAGCTGCATTTATGCCACCGGTAAAATAGAGGAAATACAGGAATATCAGAACAATGGTTGCTATGACAATGGGTGAATCGAATGCCAGCGGATATTCAAGCAGGAATGACACTATAAGTCCTATCATTGCAAGTCCAACTGCAGAAAGCAGGAATACCAGAATAAAAAAAACATACAGGACAGAACCCCACATGAAAAGGAAGGGTTTGTCTGCATATGCCTTGAATGCTCTTTGTAATTCTCCAATCATTTGCCTTTCACCTTCTTCTTGGTGATTTGTATTGGAGGCGGAGCTATATGCGGCGGAAGATTGAAGACCCTTAAAATAAGCAGGGAATTATAGCTTACATATGGATTGATTGCGTTTAGTATTGCTGCTCCTGTTTCTTCATCCATTTTATGATTTTTCTTCCAGGACTTAATCATATTGTCAATAACATTCGGCTCATCTGTAATCAGAGCCTCGCCATCCATCTTCAAAACAGCCGTATTAGGAGTGTAGCTCACCATGTACGAGAATTTTACGTTTGCCAATCCGGGCTGCTCTTTCATGGCTGAAATCTTGGTGACCTTAAGGTCTATTGTTATCCCCTGTGGAGGAACATCCTCTTTCACTTTCACATTTCCTTCATTCAGTTTTATTCCAATGACACCTATCATCCCTTCACCTACGATTAGATACAGTGGTGTAATTTAAAATAGTTTCTCTGGAGGGCCTATTTCCGCTCCTCTATTGAAAAGTAAAACACAGGTATGGACAGCATGGAAATGATAAAGGAAAAAACAAACGCTGACGGTATACCGAAAACGGTTATTGTCCATAGAATGCCTGCAATAATATTGGCAGGCAACGAAGAAACGCCGATAACCGATTTGTAAAATCCGATTGATGTTGCATAACTGCCTTCTTCTGTTCTTTCAACAAGAAATGCTGACGGAACAACTTCGGATATCGCAAGCTGGCATCCGATAAGTATAAACGCTATGAATATGGTTGCCGGATTCGGAACAAGCGCAATAAGAGCTACGGCAGCTGCAAAAAACAGCATGCCCATTATCATTGTTTTCTTTGAGCCTATTTTATCTGCAATAATTCCCGCAGGAAGCGAGAAAAGGGTATAAGCAATATTGAATACCAGGTAAAACACAGGAATGAACACCAGTGAAAGGAATTCACCTGCTTTAAGGAGGAACAGCATTAGGCTGAACTGCCCAAGTGCGAAAACTGCCATAACTGTGGAAAAGCGCTTTACATCCTTGTTTTTTGAAATGTATTCGAGATTGATTTTCGTGGGTTTTTTTGCCGATTCTTTTTCTTTAACGAAGAAAAGTGCCACAACAGCAAGAGCCGCGGGTATCAATGCAATCATGAAAAGAAACCTATACGCCTCGCCATCATGGGAATTCGAAAAAAAGAATGCGATTACCAGGGTCGCTATGAGCGGTCCGAGTGTTGCACCAAGATTATCAAGCAGTTTTCTAAAGCCGTATGCTTCTCCAAGCACATCTCTTTTTTCCGATAACGCGATAAGGGCATCCCTTGGGCTGTCCCTGAAACCTTTTCCTACCCTCTCGACCATTTTAAGGAAAACAACCTGGGGCCAGCTTGTAACAAGAAGCAGGAAAGCCTTGAATAATGCTGAAAGGCTGTACCCGAAAAGGATTATCCTTTTTCTTTTTCCTATTTTGTCCGAATATAATCCTGAAAGTATGCTTGATACTGCTGCCGAAAATTCTCCAAGGCCCTCCATAAGGCCTACTGCAAGTGCCGGGCCACCTAAAATAACAGTAATGAAAAACGGAAGCAGCGGAAATATCATTTCACTGCTTGCATCAACTAAAAAACTGGCAATGCCCATGATTTTTGTATTGCTACTAAGTTTCGAGAACGGCAGTTTTATCATCTTTTAACTCAACTCCGTTTTGTTTTAAATATTTATCATAGAAAGATAGCCGTGGGAAAAATGAAAAGATTAGGTTTAATTATGATATTGCTTCTTGTTTTTGGATGTGTCGCCGAAGAAACAGAAGTGCAGGAGGAAGACAAATGGACAGTATCGGAAGGTGACATTCCGGCCTTAACCAGAAATGCAACGGCCGTATTGATAGAAGCGCCGAACTGCCCGAACTGCGATTATGCAGACTATATACTTTACAGTGTCCAGACAGAGGAGCTTGGAACGGACATAATAGATGTGACGCGGTTAAGCCATAATTCAACAGAAGCAAAACTACTGATAGACAGATATGGAATAGAAAAACTTCCGGCCTTAATTTTGAATAAAGACACCGAATGGGATCACAGGATTCTTTCATTGTGGTCTGCACAGATGGGAACGTTTGAAAATGACAATGCACTTATATTGAGGGACGTATTTCCCCCCTATTATGATTTGGAAACCGAAGAATTCAAAGGATTCGTAGAAATAAAATTAGTGGTAAATAAATCCTGCACGGAATGCTATGATGTAAATGCATTCGCAAATGACATGATTTCAACATTCAAATTCGTAGCAGAAAAACAAGAGATAGATGCAGAAAGCGAAACAGGACAGGAGCTTATTGCAAAATATAATATAACGCAGATACCTACCTACATAATAAACGAAGATGCTTTGGAATATCCTGACTTCGAGGATTTCTGGGTGTCAAAAGGCAATACAAAAGAAGGCGACGGCTGGATGGTATTCAGAGCAGTAGACCAGCTGGGTGCAAACTATATAACGTTGAATGGATAGTTGTTATAACAAGTGGGTTTAAAAGTATTTCTGTGTAAGATATAGTTATGCAAAAAAGTAAGAGTAGCAGAGTGAAGTATGCGATAACTGTTATTGCCACTGCTGCAGTCGTTGTACTTACGCCATTCATAGGTAAAAAATGCATGAATGAAGATATTCAGAAGAAAATGGAGCCTGAAGGGCCTAAGAAAGGAATGGTTGCTGAGAATAAAAAGAGCCATGATAAAAAAATGACAAAGGAGATGGCGGCAAAAGAACTGGCAGATATGATAACAGGAATAACTCCTATAGAAGAGGAAAGAGAATTTATCAATGGCGTGGAAATAATTGATGACAAGGAAGGGACTGTGAAAAAAATCATAGCTGAATTTCCCTATGAAAAAATGATGTGTGAAAAGATTTCAGAAGAAGAGGGAGTTATGAGCGGAGATGATGCTGGTTTCCTTTCGGTTAGAGATGCGATAGAAAAATTGGGAAAGGAAGAAAAAGTGGAACAGCTTTTGAGTGTTTTAAGGTATTATGATTCACTTGGTATACAATGGAATACAAAAATAGCGTCGGGAGCCGAGCTTATAATTCCAACTTTTATGGGCGAAATTGAAATGACAACTGATCAGGAAATGGACGTCGCATGGCCCGTGCTTTTCGACTATACAAAAATGAATAGGCTGGCCACTGAAGAGGGTACGGACTTGTATGACGAGGAATGTATCTCAAGGCATTGGAATATTATGAATCGGGTAAGTGAAGTCCTAGAGCAACTCTCCAGGATATGGATTAAGAACAGCTGGAACCGGGACGACCTCAGAGAAAGGTTGCCGGAAATATACCAATCACAACTGGATTATATATTTATTATAGAAGAGAATTCAAAAAAATCAGAAACTGCTGTTCAGGAAGCTGGAGATATATTGAAAGAAGTTTGGGGAAAGTAAAAAAGAAAAAAATAAAAAAGAAAAGTTCACTCAGCGTTCCATATATCGGCTCGCTTTCGTGAATCAGCCAAGGACTTCTAGGTCCTCGCTGTATGGCGGAAGTCCGCTGGATTCTTCCTCACTTACGAAGGTGTTTCCTGCGACTGATGCACCCTTGACGCCCGTCACGATGGCAACAATCTCAAGCTTTCCTTCGTAGTTCTGCATAATCCTGGCTCCCCACTTGACGTTTGCTTCCGCATCCATCTTTTCAGTGATGATTTCTCCTGCTTTGATTGCATCACCGAGTGTGAGGTCGCTTCCGCCGGATATATGTATAAGAGCTCCTTTTGCTCCTTCGAAGTCAACATCAAGCAGTCTGTTCTTGATGACTCCTTCGGCTGCTGCTCTAACCTTATCATTTCCTTTACCTTCACCGACTGCGATAAATCCGACTCCGCCGCCTTCCATGATGGCTCTTACATCTGCGAAGTCGATGTTAATCAATGAAGGCTGGGTGATGGTCCACACCAGGCCGCTTATTGCCCTTGAGAGGATTTCATCTGCAACAGAGAATGCTTCAGTCATCGGCAAATTAGGCACAAGCTGAACCAGTCTGTTGTTATCGAGAATAATTACAGAGTCGCAGTTCTTTTTCAGCAACTTGATACCCTCTTCTGCTTTTTTCTTTCTTGCTCTTTCCAGAGCGAATGGATAGGTTACCATTGCAACTACGATTGCACCCTGCTCTTTTGCAATTTGTGCTGTGATAGGAGCTGCACCACCACCGGTACCACCACCCATACCAGCGCAAACGAATACAAGATGTGCGCCTTCGAGTTCTTTTTCTATTAAAGGTCTGTCCACTTCTGCTGATTTTGCACCGATGTCCGGATAACCACCAGCACCAAGACCTTTTGTAACACTCTTACCGATCAGCACTTTCTTTGACCGTTCATGGACAATATTCAAATGCTGCTTATCAGTATTTATAGCAACAAGGTCTGTTCCCTTGACTCCGGATTTTATCAGTCTGTTGATTGTGTTGTTTCCAGCACCACCAACACCGACAGTCACAATCTTAATGTGCTCAGAACTCATGTCTGAGGTTTCCTTTTCCTGGGAGGTCGTACTTTCTCCCATAACAGATTTCACCAAATCTTGCATTTATATCACCAGTCGCATTTCCCACATTTTTCTTCCACGTGGGAGGATGGAAGTACTGACGGTGTTTTTGTATTTAAAAATGTTTTCATTATCGACTGACATTGTTTTCTAGAATTTTGTATTTTTTAAAACAAAAGCGCAAACATCCTCGAAAAATTTAAATACATTTACTAAATACATTTATCGATAAATATGGTAAAAGTCATAACAATCATGGATGATATATATTCTGATTTGTACAAAATAAAGAAATCCAAGGGAATGAGTTTCAGCGAATTATTCAGATACCTTCTCAAGGAGAGGAAAGAAACCGGCAGGTCCATCATCTCCCATGCAGGTTCTTTATCAGACGATGATATCGACAGGCGAGCAGTCAGCAAGACGGCTAAGGTGATATAATGGAAAAAATATGTCTTGACTACCACACAGCCCTCGATTTCCTCAGAGGAGACCCAAGCGTGGTTGAGAAACTCAACTATTATGCTGATAGGGAAGAAATCTGCATTTCATCTCTCACATTGACCCGGCTTTTATTTACCGTCAGAAGACCGGAAGTGGTTTCATCTTTTGCAAACAGTGTGACGATATTACCGGTAGACCACAAGACAGCAGTCGTTTCATCGAAAATAAAAAAAGACATGGATGAAAACAAAAAAGAACTGCCTCATGAGACATTGCTTGTTGCTGCGGTATGTATTGCAAACAATGCTTTTCTCTATACGAAAAGGCATGCGGATTTCGAAGGAATAAAAGGTTTAAGAAAGGTATAGGGTGAAGATGATAATATGAAGCTTACACCTAAAGGAATGCGGGATTTTCTGCCTGATGAAGCGATGGTCAGGGAAGAGGTCAGGGACAGGATTGTTGATGTTTACAAAAAATACGGCTTTGTTCCGATGGAAACCCCTGCGCTTGAATATCTTGAAACACTGAAGGCAAAGGCGGGTGAAGAAATCGACAAACAGCTTTTTGTCTTGAAGGATGAGAGGCTAGCATTAAGATTCGATTTGACGGTTCCGCTTGCAAGGATAGGTGCAAACATAGATGTTCCACGGCCATTCAAGAGATATGCTGTCGGCCCTGTCTGGAGAAGAGAGGAGCCGCAGAAAGGAAGGTTCAGGGAATTCTGGCAGGCTGATGCGGACATCATAGGTTCGCCAAGCATGAGGTCAGAGGCGGAACTGCTTACAATGGCAAATGAGATATGCGAAGAATTCGGATTCAAAAAACCAAAGATTATGCTAAACAACAGGAAAATACTTGATTCACTCGCAGACAGGATAGGATTCAAAAAAGAAAAGGATGAAACACTCCGCCTTCTTGATAAAATGGACAAGACGGGGAAGGATGTTGTTGAAGAAGAGATAATCAAACTTCTTGGAAAGCGTGGAGAAGAGCTCATGGCCATGGTAACTTCAGGAAAAAGCAACGAAGAAAAACTCGATTCCGTTGAAAAGACCGCAAAGGAAGGAGTTGGGGAGTTAAGGGAGATACTTGCGCTTTGCGATTTTGATATCGAGGTTGATTTGTCAATGGCGCGAGGCCTGGGTTATTACACCGGCCCTGTTTACGAGATAAAACTAAGTGATGAGATAGGAACGGTAATGGCTGGAGGAAGATACGATAAACTTTTGTCCACCTACGGAAGGGAGGATTATGCAACAGGAATTTCAGTAGGCATAGAAAGGCTGATTACCCTTTCTTTTGAAAAATCAGGAAAAAAGAAAACGAATACCTCTGTACTTGTTGCAAATGCAAAGGATGAGTTTTACAAGGATGCAGTAAAATTAGCCGAACAACTCCGTGAAGCAGGAGTAATATGCGAAACGGATTTGAACGGAAGGAATCTCAGGAAGCAACTGGATTATGCAAATGCAACGGAAATACCCTATCTTGTGGTCGTAGGCAAAAAAGAGACAGAATCCGGAAAATATAATCTGAAAGACATGAAATCGGGCGAAGAAAAAGCCATGGATGCAAAACAACTAATCAAAAAACTGGGATAGCATGCTTGAAGTTCCTCTTATTTATATTAAAGACAAGCAGGCATTCAGGAAGATAAACGGAACGTTGAAGATTCTGGGGAATGCTGTTGAAATTGCAAGAAAATTAAGCAGGGAATACAAACTTATCCATATTATCGACCTTGACCTGAAAAAAGGAAACAACGCCAACTTTGACATCTACGACAAGCTTACCTATTTTATCAATATACAGGTTGAATGCGATGAGGAAAAAACAATAGAAAGGCTGTTTGGACTGAATGCAAGGGCGGTGGTAAAACTGCCTACAAAGCTTCCTCTGGAAAAATGGAACGAAAGGCTGCTGGTGGGCATTATAAAAAACAATGAAGATGCATCAGGAGTTCATGACGTAATCATCCTTAAACCGACAAAAGAAAGGATGGAAAAATACAAGGAAAAAAGAATAATGGTTTACAAGGAAAAATGGGACAAAAAAACAAAGGTCTGGGGAGTTATTTTACAAGAATTTTGAACCCATCGTCGCTTAATTGTGCAGGGTAATGCTTCGTTGAGTGTTTAATCCCTTTCATTTTCAAAACTTCAACCCTTGTTACCCTTTCTTTTTTCTTCGGGTCAATCATATAAGATACATTAATCCAGCCGTCCGTGAAGCTTTCTATCCCGTATGTCGTATTGGGAAGCTCGTCTTCGCTTGAAACAGACGTATCTTCTGAAATTATGAAGGTGGTTGCACCCCATTTCCGCACATTTTCGATAAATTTCAGGAAACCTTTCTTTCTCTCATCATCATCCTTGAAATAAAGTGCGATTGGCATTATCGAATCAATGACAACACGCTTTACCCCTGCGGTATTGATTATCTCCTTTATTGCACCGGATTGATGAAGGAACTGGTCGATTTCATAAACTGGATAATCAAGAAAAATCAATTTCTGCTTTTTTTCAATTTCTTCCAGATTCCATTTGTATCCGCTCATGTTAAACAGCATGGAGTCCTTTCCCTCTTCTATCGATATGTATATCCCGGGCTCATCATATTTGGTTGCGCCCTCATACAGGTACTGCATTGCAAAAGTGCTTTTTCCTGCACCGCTCGGGCCGCCTATTGTGATTATTGAACCTTCAAGAAATCCGCCGTTGAGTATTTTATCAAGACCGGGGATGCCGCTATTAACGATTTTTCTTTCTCTCATTCTTTTTCACCTTCTTTTTTTTCAAGAATTTTTTTACCGAGTTCGGCACGTATTTTCAACTGCCTTTGCATCTCCGCGATTTCTTCGGGCTTGGCTATTTTCGTAAGTATTGCTTTCTTGTATTCCGCAGTAGTCGCCCCAAGAAGGCCAAGCAGTTCATGTGCCTCGTTAAGCTGCAGGTTGATTCTGTCCGGCCTTGTTATTTCGACACTAAACGGGGAATGCGTAAGGCAGAGGTTTGCCAGGGTGATGAAGTCCCGTGTCAGGACCTTTACCTCGATTGAAGAGGAATAATTTTTTCCTTCTCCGCCCGGTACAGGTTCCTCAATCTCGCCAAGAGCATAAACGACTCCTTCTGTTTTGATTACGTGGTTGACAAAACCTACTCCCAGGTTCTGTACGTCTTCTTTCTTTGCAGCATGAATATCGAAATAAAGCATAGCCAGAACTCCGCCGTCCCTTATCGCCTTATCGGTAATTTCCTTGACAGTCTTTTTCTTTTCGCTCATAAACTTCTTTTGGGGTATAGGGATTTTAAATTCTTTTTGCACAGATAGAAATCATGAAGCTGATATTTAACGAAGATGCCGTCGTATGGCTCAAGGAAAACGGATTGAGTGACAAAGAGATAGAAGATGCGGAAAGAATGCTGACCATAGCAGTAAAAAACATGGAAAAAAGCGAGACAACGGTCGGGATTCCGGATGACACCCCCATGAAAGTAGCGGCTGTGGTTTATTCCGTGCTTACAACATTCAGTGAAGATACCATAACCGAGAAATTCGTATCAATTTCCAGGGAAGCAAGGACCATATTCGGTGAAGAAATGCAGATAGAAGAGCTTGAAACAACCATAGGCAAGGTCGGCAGGATAAAACTTGGAAGAAGATATTCCACGCCTAAAAGAAAATCAAGCATCAAAAAAGACAGGACCCACCCTGAATAATCATACTGATGATGTTGCAGTAAAATCCGAGAATTCTCCTTTGTACTCTTCCCATTCTGATTTTACTTTTTCAACTATGGCAGCTTCTGGGCCATGGCTGCACCATTCACGGAGTTTTTCAAGTTTTTGTTTATCACCTTCTGCAACTACTTCAACAGAACCGTCGGTTCTGTTCCTCACAAAACCGGTAATGCCTAATTTTTTTGCAGTGCTGGTTGTATTTGCACGGAAGAAAACGCCTTGCACTTCTCCGTAGATGAAGATGCGTATTCTTGAATTCACAACAATTCTCCTCTCGCCTGTTCTATCTGGATTCTCGCGACATCCTGCTTTCTCCTGAACTCCGGAAGGATTGCATTGGAAAATCTAAGCGGAAGAAGGGCGTCAAAAATCTCCTCCATAAGCGCGAAATATTTTTCAGCATCTTTTTTATTGTTTTTTCTGAGACATTCGTACATCTCCCTCTTCAACTCTCCAACCGAATCAAGCAAGCCCAGAACGTATGGAATTTCATCTATCTTCAGTTCTTTCTGCCCTGGAATCCTCTGTTTTTCCACTGCCTCAAGAACAATCAGCGCTTCTGCATACTCCTGAAGAACATGATTAACCTGATTTGGAAATTCGGCTTTTCTTTTCAAAAGCTGCTTAACCGTCTTTTCGGCTTCTTCTAGATGTTTTTCAGCTGTTTTCATATCTCCCGCATGTACCGCTTTTATCGTGTTGGAGCATGAGCGCACAGCTGTTCTTCCCGTAAGTATTACCTCGTCAAGAGCTTTTTCCTTCTCTGTAAGTTTTTTTTCAATACCTGATATATCGACCATGGGGATTCTTCACGATGAGTTTATAAAATCTTTTCGGATATAACCTATGGAGAGGTTGGTTTTATGAACAGAATGAATTTCCTTACAATAAGGGATACGCCCGCGGATTTTATGAAAGAAGTTGTGCAATTGGCAATAGACCTGAAGAAAGAAGGCAAGAGGGATAAGGATGACCTTGAAGGAAAGGTGCTTATTTCGCTTTATGAGAAGCCCTCAACAAGAACAAGGCTTTCTTTTGAAACTGCAATGAAAAATCTCGGAGGGCATTCGATTGTTATGGATTTCAAGAGCTCGCAGATAAGCAGGGGCGAAGCGATGCGCGATACCGCAAGGGTTCTTTCACGCTACAGCCATGTCATAAGTGCAAGACTGTTCAAGCAGACCACTCTTGAAGAAATAGCGGAATGGGCAACGGTTCCGGTGATTAATGCCTTAACCGATATTGAGCATCCGTGCCAGGCGCTCGCTGACATGCAGACTATAATAGAGCATGGAAAGGAAAAAGGAAAATTAGTTTATATCGGTGATGCTGCAAACAATGTTGCAAATTCTTTGATGCTTATCGCTGCAAGATACGGAATGCATATCGTTTTATGCTGCCCGGAGCATTTCCCGCCAAATGAAGAATATGTCAATGAGGCAAAGAAAACCGGTGCTATTATTGAAGTCATACACGACCCTAAAAAAGCGGTTGAAGGCGCTGATGTCATTTACACTGATGTCTGGATAAGCATGGGGATGGAAGGCCAGGAAGAGGAGAGAATAAAATATTTCATGCCTTACCAGGTAAACAAGGAACTGCTTTCGCATGCAAAACCCGACTGCATCGTATTGCATTGTCTTCCCGCACACCGTGGCACTGAAATAACGGATGATGTGCTTGACGGAGAACATGCAAAATCGGTTTGGGACCAGGCTGAAAACAGGATGTGGGCGCAGGAAGCATTGATACTTAAGCTGCTTAAGTAATTCTGTGTCTTTTTTTCTATTTTTGTAAATTACCTTAGTTCTCACCAGCGATAACTTTATAAATATTATATGAATTATCACTGCCCCATGCAATGGTGAAGAAAAAATGGTATCTGCAGCACAACCACAACCCAGAAAAATAGTTCCACCTGATAAAACAGACAAAGCCAGACCCAAGCTTAGGATAGTGAAACCTTTCCCGGATCATAAAATCGACCTGAGCCTCTTCCTTGAAGGACCGGCTGGAAGGAAAGAACCGGAAAGGAAAGAACAGGACAAAAAGGAAGATAAAGGCAGGGAGTATGTCCTCAAATTGGGAGCGAGAATCAACAAAGACGACGAAAAGAAAAAGGATTTGACTGAAGGAGACATAATGAACTCCCTTTGTGGTTAGGAGATATAAAATGAAGAGAGTTCTTCAATTAAACGAAAGCTATTTATTTATATACATGATTATTAACTCGAGAATAGAGGTGGTTTTTTGAGCGCAATAGATGATGTTTTGAAATACATAGCAACGAATGAGATAAGGTGGGTTGACCTCCAGTTCTTTGGCGTAGAGGGAAACCTTCACAGGACTACTGTTTCAAACAGAAAAGTTGATGAAGATACCTTCGGAAGGGGTGCACGAACGGCTGACCTGAGAAAGGTATTCGGAAAAACAGACCAGGGGGAACTGGTTCTTCTGCCCGACCCGGATACATTGGCGAGGCTTCCTTGGGAGCCGTCAACAGTCAGAGTAGTTAGCGACATTATTGCAATGCCCGGAAATGAAAGATTCCTTAAAGATTCGAGATATATCGCCGACAGGATAGAAACAAACCTGAAGGCAGCGGGAGTAAGCGATGCAAAGATAGGGGCGGAAATAGACTGTTATGTATTCGATACTGTAACTATGGAAAAGGTCACAATTGGAAGAGGAGCAGGTGCACTTCTTGATTCAAGGGAAGCAAAATGGGGTCCTTCTGCATTGACACTTGACAAGGGAGCATATGCAAGCCAGCCCTACGATTCAATGTATGCGGCAAGATGCCAGATTGCAGAAACGCTTGAGGACAGCTTCGGCGTTCTTGTAGACGGCCACTGGCACGGCGAATCACCGACAGCGCAGCAGACGTTCGAACTGGGTGAAAGAAAAGTGAAAACAGCAGCAGACGCACTCAGCACATTAAAGTTCGTTACAAGGAATCTGGCAACTGCAGTAAATGTGACATCAACGTTCATGCCATACCCGGTCCAGGGCGAAAAAGGAAACGACTTGTTTATGTCGATGAGCCTGTGGAAAAGCACTGACAGCAATCTGTTCTATGATGCGAATGACAAATATGCCCAGATAAGCCAGAATGCAAGATACTTCATCGGAGGATTGATGGAGCACGCAAGAGCTTTGGCAGTATTTACCTCGCCGATACCGAATTCGTATAAGAGACTGGCAAAAACGCCTTTGACCGTAGGATGGAGTTCTACCGATGCGAATGCACTTGTATTCGTACCGAATTCCAGGAAGAACTCAAAGGAGTCAACAAGGGTTATATTCAAAGGCACAGACCCGTCCATCAACGCGCATCTTGCATATTCGGCAGTTATTGCAGCAGGTCTTGACGGAATAAAGAGCAAGATAGAGCCGGGCGACCCGAGCGAAGAGGAAAGCAAGAAAAAGAAGGAGATTCTGCTTCCTGAAAGCTTATATGAGGCAATTGAGGCTCTTGAAAGCGACACCAAGTTCATTAAGGGTGTTGTCCCGCCTGAATTCCTTGAGGATTATCTTGAGCTTAAGCTGAAAGAGTACAAGGACGACAAAGAAGCTGTAAGCATGGATGACCACAGGAAGTACGTAAACGCCTGATTTTTTTTTATTTTTTTTCTATTTCTCTTTTTACTTCATACTGCTCCCACGGATAAACAATCCAGGCAGTTGTAACGCCTACAAAATAATCCGGCTTTATGATTGATGTCGGTTTGTAATGCAAAGTCGCGGTTTTTATTTCGGCAGCTCCTTTTCTTGAGAGATAATCCCTTGCTGCAACAAGGCTTTTTCCCGTGTCGGCAACATCGTCTATGACAAGGACTTTTTTGCCTTCTATATTTACGGGCATGTCATGCGTTATTTCAGGGAAGTCTTTTGTTTCTCCTACTTTCTTGTAGAACTGTATCCCTAGGATTCCGAGTTTGTTTATTCCGAGTTTGTCTGAAAGTATTCTCACAGGAACAAGACCGCCGCGGGATACGCCTACTAGGATATCAGGGTTTAATTCACTGACCATTTCTGCAAGCTCTTCGCACATTTCCGCTCCTTTGCTCCAGGATAACCATTCGAATTCCATTATTTGATTTTTACTGAATATTCTTTTAAATTCTAGGAAAAGGTGTGTTTAATGCTATATGAAAAT
>Ga0180437_10005888_pt1 | contig 16608 bp, 12 predicted proteins | sample SS_ome_4_FD_132410 | JGI IMG/M metagenome (GOLD analysis project Ga0180437, IMG submission 132410) | Hypersaline lake sediment archaeal communities from the Salton Sea, California, USA - SS_3_D_1 metaG | ecosystem: Environmental > Aquatic > Non-marine Saline and Alkaline > Hypersaline >...
AGGAATCATACTCCCGATATCCTTTGCGATGTTGGAATAACCAAGGGGACAAGCTCCATCTCCGTAATTAACTCCCAGGGCGGTGAAGGAAGGTATGACAAGAGCTTTTTCAGCCTTAGTCTGGAAGGCATTCTAGTTCAGGATACAGACATGCTATTTGTGGGTGATAGCGAAAGCTCATGTCGTTTCCCTGACAATGTCGATGGCCTGGCTAACGAGGTAATAAGGCAACTGGAGATGGCCAAGAAGAAAGCGACCGTGTGTACCAAGCTGCTGCCGGTGATTTTTACACCTCATGGAGTAGCCAGTGCTCTGTTGAGTCCCATAGTGATGGCTTTTAATGGCAAAACGGTCCTGGAAGGGGCCTCGCCATTAAAAGATAAACTGGGTGAGCAGGTCTTTGACAAACGGCTGAGCCTGTGGGATGATGCTACCATAGCCTACGGCTTGGGGAGTTATCCCTGTGATGATGAAGGGATGCCGGGCCAGCGGCTGCCGCTTATTACAAACGGAGCAGTGTCAAATTTCTTTTATGATTTACAGACAGCAGCTTCCGCCGGCACTCAGAGCACGGGCAATGGTAGTCGGGCGGGTGGTGGTTTTCCCAGGCCGGCGATAAGCTCTCTCATTTTAAGCGCAGGGGAAGCCTCTTTTGAGGGGATGGTGGAGGATATGAAAGAAGGGTTGATCGTGGAGCAACTCATGGGTGCTGACCAGGGTAATATTCTGAGTGGCGATTTCGGTGGCAATGTTTTGTTGGGATACAAAGTAGAGAATGGTAAAATAGCGGGGAGAGTGAAAGATACTATGATTGCTGGCAACGTATATCAGGTTTTAGGGGAGCTTCTTGGCATAGGGCGGGAAGCAAGATGGGTTGGCGGGATTCTGCAGACTCCCGCTTTATATTGTCCTAGCGTTTCGGTATCCGCAAAGGGGAGCTAAGGTCTATGAAAGACGTCATAAAGCTTTATAAGCATCCACGCCCCAAGAGCTGTGTTATGCTTGCCTCCTGGCCCGGCATTGGCGACGTTTCTCTAACAGCAGCGAAATATCTGGTGGAGAAGCTAAATGCTGTAGAAATAGGGGAGATTGAACCCGTTGAATTCTTTGAGCCAATAGGTGTTGCAGTAAAAGACAATGTAGTTGAAAGGCCTCGTTTTCCCGAGAGCAAGCTCTATTATTGGCCGTCTGACAAGGGGGGTAAGAGCCTGGTGATTTTTATTGGTGAGGAACAGCCCGCTTTCAAAGGATATGAGCTGGTCAACTGCGTTTTGGACGTAGCACAAAGGCTTAAAGTGACAAGGGTATACAGTTGTGCTGCTGCCGTAACACGCATCCACCATAGCGAAGAAACGAAAGTCTGGGGAGTGGCTACGACCTCTGAGTTACTTGACGAGTTAAGCAAATACAATGTGATTCTCAGGGGCAACCTGCGCATCGCTGGCTTGAACGGATTGATATTGGGAATGGCCAAGGAAAGGGGGATGGAAGGCATGTGCCTGCTGGGAGAAGTGCCATCATATGCCACGCAAATAGCAAATCCCAAAGCCTCCCTGGCTGTGCTTGGGGTCCTGACTAAAATGTTGGGAGTCACGGTTGACCTGGAGGAACTTGACCAGCTGGCCAAGCAGGTAGATGAGGAGATGGGGAGGATAGCCAAGAAAGTTACAGCGGAATTTATTGACCAATTCACCGAGCCCATCTGGGAGCACGATGAAAATGAGGATGGGGATGAAGAGGATGAGGAATTGTGAACAGGTTGAGCAGTCCTGGTTCGGCAATATTCTCCATTGACCGACCAAGGTGGATATGCTACCATCGAATTAGATGTCAGCTTTAGCTGAACTTTATGATGAAATTGTAGCTTGCCAGGACTGTGAGCTAGCTAAGCATCGCACGAGGGTTGTGCCTGGTGAGGGGGCTGAGGATGCGGCGTTACTTTTTATTGGTGAGGCGCCGGGGTGGCACGAGGACCAGCAGGGTCGTCCTTTCGTAGGGCCAGCAGGGCAATTTTTGGATCAGCTGTTGGCCTCAATTGGTTTACGGCGGGCGGAAGTCTATATTGCTAATGTGATTAAGTGCCGTCCCCCCCAAAACCGTGACCCGTTACCAGTGGAGATACAAACCTGCCGCAAATGGCTTGACCGTCAGATAGAGATAATTCAGCCCCAAATGATTATTACTTTGGGGCGTTACTCTCTGGCGCGATATTTCCCCAATGAGAGCATAGGCAAGATTCATGGAAAGCCACGGAAGCTGGAGGGCGTCATTTATTACCCCATGTATCATCCTGCGGCCGCTCTCCATCAAGGCTCTCTGCGCCGGACCATCGAAACGGATATGCTCAAAATTCCGCAGATATTAGCTCAGGGTAAGGAGCAGCCTTACGACACAGTTGAATCTCAACAACTAAGCTTGTTTTAGTTTCGCGTCCCGAATGAAACGAAGGAAAAGGCCCATGTCAGCACACAAACTAAGAGTCATTCCTCTGGGCGGTTTAGGTGAAATTGGCAAGAACATGATGGCATTGGAATATGGCAATGACATCGTTGTCATTGATGCCGGGCTCATGTTCCCCAGCGAGGAGATGCTGGGCGCTGACTTGCTTATCCCAGATATCGGCTATCTTTTAGAGAGGCAGCAAAATGTGAGAGGCATAGTGATTACTCACGGACACGAAGACCACATTGGAGCGCTGCCTTACATTTTACCCCGGCTCCCCGCCCCAATCTATGCTACCAGGTTCACTCAGGAGCTAATTTTAGTGGAGCTCAAGCAACGTGGGGGGAAGGCTAACGCAAAATTGAATTTAGTTGAACCGGGAGACAGGATTACACTGGGTAAATTCGCCGTAGAGTTTTTCTCTGTTTGTCACAGTATTCCTGACTCTGTAGGGCTGATAATCCATACTCCGCAGGGCATTGTAGTGCACAGCGGTGATTTCAAGCTCGATCATACCCCGGTTGTTGGCGAGTCTACTAACTTCAGCCAATTAGCTTCGCTGGGGGCAAAGGGTGTTTTGCTTCTTCTTTCTGACTCCACCTATGTTGAGCTTCCCGGGTACACCCCTTCCGAGCGGGTGGTTAGCGATACGTTAGATAGGATTGTAAGCGAGGCAAAGGGGAGGGTAATCATAACTACGTTTGCCTCCCTTATATCTCGCATTCAGCAGGTGCTTGATGTTGCCGTTAAAAATGGTCGCCGTGTATTTATCATCGGGCGAAGCATGAAAGAGATAGTGAGCATGGCATTGAAAACGGGCTATCTTACTGCTCCATCGGGCATTCTTTGTCGTCTGGACGAACTTAAGACTCTGCCTGGCAATCGAGTCATCGTGTTGAGCACTGGCAGTCAGGGTGAGCCCACCTCTGCCCTGGTGCGCATGGCTAATCGAGACCCCAGTAGTCGAGTTCAAATAGTCCCTGGCGATACCGTGGTGATTTCAGCGACTCCTATTCCCGGCAATGAGATGCTGGTTAGCAAGACTACGGATAGCCTTTTCCGTCAAGGGGCCAATGTAATCTATGACAGGCTGGCACAGGTCCACGTTCACGGGCATGGTAGCAGGGAGGAGTTGAAGCTTCTGCTTAGTCTGGTTAAGCCTAAGTTTTTTGTTCCTATCCATGGTGAGTATCGCCATTTAAGCTTGCATGCCAGCTTAGCTCAAAGTATGGGTATACCAGAAGACAACATTTTTGTCCTTGATAACGGGGATGTACTTGAGCTCAGGCAGGATTCAGGAACGGTGGTTGATAAGACCCATGTAGGAGTCATCTATGTAAGCGGCATGATAACAGGTGAGCTGGATAGCGCTGTGCTTCGTGACCGCAAATTACTTTCGCGGGACGGAGTTGTCGTGGTGACCATTGCTATTGATGCTGGAAGTGGTAAGCTGGCCGGAAAGCCGCGCATTATAACGCGAGGCTTTGTTGATGCTGGAGAGAACCAGGCATTGATCGAGAAAGGCCAAGATGTGGTGCTGGCTGCTTTAGAGAATGGAAAAGGAGAATTCATTTCTAGAAAACGCTTGCTTGAACCAAGATTCGTTGATGCCAAGGTGAAAGATTCACTGAGTAAATTCTTCTATGAACGAATACATCGTCGTCCTATCATCATTCCCGTGGTTGTGGAGGTAAACAAACCCTTAGGCAAAAGTACTGAGCAGTAAATACGAAATGCAGAAAGCAAGAAGAAAAATGCAAAATGACAAAGCAAAATTCCAGAATGGATTGAAGGGTTGACTCTGAAGGAAAAAGTGAATTGTTCTTACACTTTGAATTGAAATTTTGGTTTTTTGTTTGAATTTTAACTTTGTTTAGGAGTTACCAATATGCCAAAAGCGGGACGTAACCCTAAGTCGAGCCAAAAAGGTGTGAGGAGCCAGCGAGCCAGGGGGCGTAACTCCGTGCCCAAGACAAGAAGCAGGTCCGGGCCGAGGGGAAAAGAAAAAGAAGGCCGACCAGCTCGGAAGCCATTCTTTGGTTTCATCGTTTCACCGGTGGTACGGAGGCTTATCTTGATTGTCGTAATAGTAGCCTTGCTGTACGTGTTATGGGAAGGCATTCTCGCATTGTTTGGTTATGGATTAGTAATAATAGCCATCGCTTTGGGCTCGCTGGTCTGGGTGGCGTGGCGGCGACAGTTCTCTGTTGTGAAACGGAGGTGGAATTGGGTCCTCGGAGGGATCAGCCTGGCTCTGGCTGCATGGGGAATCCTTTCCTTCTTCAGTCCTGGAGAGGGTATTTTGAGTCAAGCTACATTGGGAGGCGAGGTTGGACAAAGCATAATAGGGGCACCCGATATCATGGGAGTACTTCGAGTAGCCGGGCTTGTCCTTCTGGGCATTATTTTTGTCATTCCTGGCAAGCTTTGGAGCGCTGTTAAGAGCGGCTGGCGTGCCCTGGCCGAGCCTTCTCGCCCCCGTCCTAAAGCTATTCCTCCTCAACCCACACCTCTCGAAGCCGTTCCTCCTGGAGTTACAGCTCCTGAAGCTGTCCCTCCCAGAGCTACACCCCCTGAAGCAGGGACGATTGTTGAAGCAGAGGTAAGACCTGCCCTAACTCCTTCTCCTCTCCCGTGGCAGTCTAAACACGAGCCAATTCTAACCGCCGGAGGGTGGCAACTTCCACCTATTGATATCCTGGATAAACCAGCCGAGGTGAAATTAGACAAGGAGGATATCGACCAGCGAGCTCGATTGATTGAGGAAGCTCTAGCTAGCTATGGGGTAGAAGCCAAGGTTGTGCAGATAAACATGGGCCCTACAGTGACACAGTTTGGTGTTGAGCCTGGTTGGGACAGAAAATATAAGGAAATAAAAGAGAGGGGGAGAGATGGCAGCTATGAGACTAAGTTGGAGGAGGTATCGAGAACCAGGGTAAGGGTAGACCGTATTACAGCTTTGGCCAGCGATCTGGCTTTAGCTCTAGCTGCTCCCAGCATCAGGATTGAAGCTCCCGTGCCTGGGAAACCGGTGGTAGGCATTGAGGTTCCTAATACTGTGTTTGGCTCAGTTGCCCTTCGCAGTGTGATAGAGACCGCTGCCTTTCAGAAGACTAAAGCCCGAACAAAGTTGGCTATCGCTTTGGGCAAAGGTGCTGGTGGCGAGGCGGTGGCAGCGGATTTAACCAGGATGCCGCATTTGCTTGTCGCTGGGGCTACTGGCAGTGGCAAAACTGTTTGTCTTGATTCTATTATTTGTGGCGCGCTTTTGCATAACAGCCCCGACGATGTCCGATTCATCATGATTGACCCCAAGAGGGTGGAGTTGGTGACTTTTAACAGCATACCTCATCTACTTGCCCCTGTGGTTGTGGATGCTGACAAGGCGATAAAGGCTTTAAGATGGCTTAATCAGGAGATGGATAGTCGATATCGTCAGTTTGCCGAGGTTGGAGCACGCAATATTGAGGGCTATAACAAGGACCGCTCACCGGGAGAAGCATTGCCATATTTGATGCTCATCATTGATGAGCTGGCTGATTTAATGATGACAGCCTTCGATGAAGTGGAACATACGCTTTGCCGATTAGCTCAGTTGGCTCGGGCTACAGGTATTCATCTCGTGGTAGCTACGCAACGCCCTTCGGTAGATGTGGTTACCGGGCTTATTAAGGCTAACTTTCCCACCCGTATTAGTTTTGCCGTCACTTCTCAGGTAGATTCCAGAACCATCCTTGACGTGGTAGGTGCTGAGAAATTGCTGGGTAGGGGGGATATGCTTTATATGCCTACTGAAGCTGGCAAGCCCAAACGCCTTCAAGGGAGCTTTGTTTCCGATGCTGAGATCGAGCGGTTGGTTTATTTCTGGGGAAACCAGAGGCAGATTGAGGTGAGCCCTGTCGATTTTGATGAGGTGGCTGAGCGTCCATTAAGTGCACGGATAGCTCCCGCTCCGGACGCTCTTCTGGAAGAGGCAAAGCTCCTGGCACAAGAACATAGACATATCTCCGCTTCTTTCTTGCAGCGCCGTCTTCGCATTGGCTATCCCAGAGCTGCTCGTCTTATGGAAGCGCTGGAACAAGCAGGTTTAGTGGAAACGACTCAGCCTAAACGGGAAGATCAAAACCTCTGAATTCTGGTTTTTTGATATTGTCTAAGAGTCTAATTTCCGTGCGTAGTATTTGTTGCTAGGCGCCAAACTTGTCCAATTTCAAAGCATTAGCCATAGCTAAAGGCATGATTTCCGTAGCGGGGAAACGCCCCATACCACCAGCCAGGCAGGCTCGTTCTGAGAACTCAACGACATTATCGGGGCGACACCATTTGGACTTCAGCACAAAAGGGACTGGATGCCAGCTATGCATGGCTAAGGTTGCTGGAGTAGAGTGGTCTCCGGTGATAACCAGGACCTCGGGGTCTAAGCTGAGCAAGTCGGGGAGTGCATTATCAAGTTCCTCAATGGCCTGAACTTTGGCCTGGAAATTGCCGTCCTCCCCCCTGGCATCAGTGCTCTTAAAATGGATGAAGAAGAAGTCATAATCCGCATAGCAGCGATGCAGGCTGTTCATTTGCTCTATTATGTCTTCACCTGCCGGCAGCACCTGCATCCCCACTAACCTGGCCAGGCCTCGGTACATAGGATATAAGGCGATGGCGGCCGGTTTTAGTTTGTAGATTTCAGGTATAGAGGGGATATCGGGGCGACGGGAGAAGCCGCGCAAAAGCACCATGTTGCCGGAAGCCTCGTCCTTTAATCGGCTGCTTGCTTGAGACACGAATTCGTTGGCAATTTCGGCTGTTCTCTGTGCCTGTGGCGATAACGCCTCTATCTTTTTGGGGGCTAGCCCTGTTCGCTGGGGGTCAGAATCTGCTAGCTCAGGAGATAGACCTTCTCCGCGGATGATGAGCACAAATCTATGTTCCTTCACCGTCAGCACGGAAATCTCAGCTCCGCTTATGGCTATATCATTCAATGAGCGGCATAGCTCGATATTTTTATCTGTGGAAATCCGTCCTGCCCTCCTATCGTTAATGATTCCCCTGTCATCAATGGTGCAGAAATTACCCCGGGCCGCGATATCGTCTGGCTTTAGTTCCCAGTCTATCCCCAAGGCTTCCACGACTCCCCGCCCGATATTGTATTTGACAGGGTCATAGCCGAAAATCGCCAGATGCCCCGGCGCACTCCCCGGCGTAATTCCCGGGCTTACAGGGTCAATGAGTCCGCAAAGGGACTCCTTAGCTATGCGATTCAGGTTGAACTTCTTGGCTGACTCCAGTTCTGTTTTGCCGGTTTCAGCATGAGGCAGACCGCCTACACCATCCATTACCAGAAGCACTATTTTGGATGGGGATGTGTGGGATATTTCCTTCATGTGCTCAAATCCGATCATAGTATTTGCTATTTTACTGGAAGGAATAGCCATACTCAAGCCTGTTGTTTAACAAAGCTGTTTGATAACACAATAGCACAAAAGGGTGGGGCATGATGCCAAATTCGGGACTATTGAGAAAATATTCCTTTTCATGGCATAATGCTGCCACTCAATTACAGGAGGTGATAATTCATGCCTAGTATAAGTAGCGGGTTAGGGCTTGTCGGAGGAATAATCACCCTTATTTTCGGTATTGTGGTGATGATCTTTCCCAAAATCCTTAATTATCTGGTGGGCATCTGGCTCATCATCATGGGGGTGGTAGCGCTTATTGCCTATTTCGCTTAGGCCGAAGCTGGAAAGACTTATTTTCATGGTGGGTGGCAGAGGACCTTAACTTTTGACCTCCTTTGTGTAAGACGACAAGGGATACTGCCTGGTAGGGTGCTGAACACCCGAGGTCTGGGGTGTTGCCGGTTCGGATGAAAGGCTTGCGGGGTGTGTACTGTTGTGCATTCCTTCGGCGATTAGCTAGGGCCTCAAGCTAGCTTCAGACCTCACTGCAGCCGTTGACTGCCGTGATACGATAGACGGTAGAGGTGGCCCGCGAGTCTTGTGGGCGACGCTGTGATGAAAGATGGCTATGGGGCACTGGAATCGCTGCCGCTGACAGCGGTTCTTGCGTGCCAACTCTTCGGTTAGTCTGAAATGAATAGAGAAGCAGGTTCGATATGGCAGAGCTGGAAGACCTAAGTAGACCGTTCAATCCCGATCTGAAATTCGAAGATTTTTCCAAAGATTTTCTCCTCAAGCTGATGAAGATATGGCAATGGGCGTGGCTCCATGCGGCTAGAGCCTGGTACGAGGCAATCGAGGAGAGATTTGGCCCTGATGCGGCTAACGACTGTGAGCTCGCGGCATGGCTAACGATTGGGGAGCGGGTAAATCCGAGATACGCCAAGGTGGCAAATATTGAGTTAAATACCGTCTTAGATTCTTTGAAGGCTCTCCAGCTACCTCTAGACAACACCGTGGGAAGACTATTCCCAGCCAAGTTTGATATCAAGAGCCCCAATCATGTAATACTGACTTTCTCTGATTGCCCTGCACTGTCAGCTCTTGAGAGAAGCGCACCGGAAAGAATAAAACCCATGTGCCATATACTGGAGAAACTGGCTCTCGAAAAATATCTTCTTAATCCCAACATAAAGGTAACACCTTTGAAGCTACCCCCTCTGCCTCCTCAGCGAAGAAGCCCCGGTGAAATTGCCTGCCAGTGGGAGTTCAAGCTTGAAGCATGAGCTGGTATGCCTTGAGGAGCCGGAGGGTTCAGAGCTAAGCCTTGGGCTGGACAAAATGACAGGGCCTCACCGGGCTTGCTGTTCTGGGCTAAGTGGAGGTTGTGTAAATCCGAAACCAGATTTCATACCACGCCTGGACAGATATTATAGTTGGCTTCACCTGCGTGATTTCGTTGCTACGGGGGTGCCTTGGACGTGCTGACCTTAATTGGTTTCACTGAAGACTCTAGTAAGGTGTTGACAGTTATGGTAGACTAAATTAATGAGGGTCAGCCGTAGAGATTGTGGCGCGAGACTAACAAAGGGCACTGCAATTGCCGTTCGACTGCGATTGCAGATGCGCTTTTAATGATGTAAAATGTTCGGTCAAGCGATTGAAGGAGGCGAGAAAATGACAAATGGAATGATGAAGGGGAAAAGGGTTGGAATTACCATCCTGGCAGTAGCAGCGACAGTGGCGCTTCTCCTTACTTCTTGTGCTCCCGGGCCAACTGTAGAGGAGAAGGTAGTGAAAGTGGCAGCTTCATACCCTATGACTGGCGCTGGCGCTTCCTCCATGCAGCTACAGGAGGGGGGTATTGAGGATTATTTCAGATATTTCAATGAACAGGAAGTCATCCCCGGGGTACGCGTTCAGCTCTCGTGGGCAGATGATTTTCTGTCAGTCACTCAGATTTACAGCAACTACGCAAGGTTTGTCGAACGGGGTATGCCACTCATATTCATGGAGCAACAGGGTGCCGTAATAGGGCTTAAGGACAGGGCTGAAAAGGACCAGGTAGTTCTGTTTGTGGCAGCATCTGGATACCAGGAGGTGTACTACCCCGAACCTGGCTGGCGCTATGCCGTCTCCCCAAGTATCGCCGAGCAAGCTGCTGCTCTGGCACGGTACTTCATGGAAAACTGGCAGGAGGAAAGGGCACCAAGGTTGGCTTTTATAGGCATGGATACCCCGTGGGGGCTTGAACCGGAATATGCCACAGGATATTGCCAGGGCCTGGGCTTCGAGGTCTTACCCTTGGAGCTTACCCCATTCGTAACCCTGGATGCCACCACCATTTTGCTAAGGCTAAAGGAAAGTGGGGCAGACCTCGTCTATATTCAAGCCCTTCCCATGGCAGTGGGGCCCATCTTGAGAGATGCTGAGAGGTTAGGGATGGCAGGGCAGATGACGTTTGCTGGTCATCAGTCAGGAATGGGAGAAAGGGTAGTCCAGATGGCAGGGGTTGCCAGTGAAGGTTACCTCATACCAAGGCTATTCCCCTGGTTTAATGAGACGGAGGTTCCGGGTATAAAGCTGATACTGGATACCCAGATGAAGTATCACGGAAAAGAGATGAGGGAGGGAGAGGTAACCTTTGGCTGGGTAGCGGGGCCCGTAGTATGTGAAGCTATAAGGAGAGCCATAGAGAATGTGGGCTATGAGAACCTGGATGGTGCCGCCGTAAAAGAGGCACTTGATAGCATCAAGGACTTCGATGTTTACGGGCTTGCGACGGTCACTTACGAACCAGATGACCACAGAGGCGTCACCAAGGTGGCAATACATCGAATAGAAAATGGGAAGATGGTCCGTGTAACCGATTGGCAAGAGGTTCCCTCGGGGCGTGATTGGAAGTCTTGAATAGACATCAGGGAGGTAGGTGATGGCAGAATGTGACGTCCTTATAGTAGGCGCAGGCATCTCTGGGTTGACAGTGGGTGCTCTGCTGGCTGACGCAGGAAGAAAAGTCTTGGTGCTCGAAGGGGCGCCAACAATCGGAGGAAGGACACCCTCCACAACCTACAAAGGCCAACCAATGGAATGCACACCCCATTATCCCTCCGGGGCGTGATATATCAAGGATGTCTTCGTAAAAGTTGGCAAACCTGTTCCCCCGATGTTATCGTGTGAATTTCAGACGGAGTTTTACCGGGATGGCAAGAGGTTCCCACGGTTGGGTCAGAGGGGTGATGAAGCATTGAGACTTTGTTCTACAATACTGATCAGGTGCAATTTTAGCCAGGGGGTTTATAGTTAAGCTTTAACATAGAGCTTTAATCCTCTGGCAAAGCCTCAAGCTCCACTAAAACTTCAAATACTCTGTCCTGTGGCTGGCTGATGGTGTAATAGATAGTAGAAGCCGCCCATAAATCACTGGAGCGACGCTAGGTCGGAAGACGAATAGGGGGCACTGTAATTGCCGTTCGACGGCCCTTGTTGGTGCCCTTTTCATGATGTAAAATGTTCGGTCAAGCGATTAAAGGAGGCAAGAGTATGAAAAACGAAATGATGAAGGGAAAAAGGGCGGGAATTATTATCCTGGCAGTAGCAGCGACAGTGGCGCTTCTCCTTACTTCTTGTGCTCCCGGGCCCACTGCGGAAGGGAAAAGGGTGGAAGTGGCGGCTATATGGGGTATGACCGGCCCGGCGGCTGCCTCACTGCAGATACAGACGGCTGCTATTCAGGATTACTTTAGATATTTCAATGAACAGGAAGCCATTCCCGGTGTGAGCATTGACCTCACCTGGGCAGACGACGTGCTTCAAATGCCGCTGCTTTACAGCCACTACGAAAAGTTTGTCGAGCGCGGTATGCCGCTCATATTTATGGAGGAAGCTACTGGCTTGGTAGGGCTTAAGGATAGGTTTGAAAAGGACAAGGTAGTAATAGTTATGCCGGGATCCGGATATCAGGAAGCAAACTATCCCCCTGGTTGGCGCTATGGCACCACTTCTACCATCGCCGAGCAAGCTGCTGCCGTACTCGATTACTTCAGAGAAAACTGGCAGGAGGAGAGGGCCCCAAGATTAGCTCTAGTGGGCATCGAGTCCCCGTGGGGGTATGAAGCGAGATATGCTACACAATATGCCCAGAACTTAGGCTTTGAAGTCTTGCCCCCAGAGACTATCCCCTTCGTCACCCTGGATGCCTCCGTTCAGTTGCTAAGGCTAAAAGACAGTGGCGCAGACCTGGTCTATATTCAAGCCCTCCCCACGGGGTCAGGCCCCATCTTAAGAGATGCTGAGAGATTAGGGCTTTTGGGGCAAATGCAGTTTGCTGGTCATCAATCATCAATGGGAGAGAGGGTAATCGAGATGACAGGAATTGCCAGTGAAGGTTACCTTATGCCGAGACCATTTCCCTGGTTTGACGAGACGGAGATTCCAGGTATAGAGCTGATACTAGACACCCAGATGAAGTATCATGGAAAAGTGATGAGGGAGGGAGAAGTCTTCTTTGCCTGGGCATCGTCGGTGGTAGTATGTGAAGCTATAAAGAGAGCCATAGAGAATGTGGGTTACGAGAACCTGGATGGTCCTGCCATAAAAGAGGGACTGGATAGCATCAAGGACTTCGATGTTTATGGACTTGCCACAGTTACTTACAAACCAGATGACCATAGAGGCGTTACCAAGGTGGCAATATATCAAGTAAAAGAGGGAAAGATAGTTCGTATATCGGATTGGCGGGAGGCCCCCGTGCTTCCCACGGAGGAGTAATAAAAGTAACTAAGGAATACAAAAACAATTAAAGACATCGTTCTTGCCCCCCCTTGTAAATTCTTAGCTTTAGCAATTCCCAGGCCTGTAGAGTCAACAGACGCCTTTTGGTAAATGGCTTGCTTGTCCCAGGCACCCTAGTTCCTGCCCTCCATGCTGAGAATGTTGGCAAGAACTGGCTTGACCGAAAGACCAGGGGAGCCTATAATCCCATCTGGAGAGGTTAGCGGGAGGGGAAAGAGACAGCCTGGTGACTTCGCCAGGGAGATTGAAAGATGCTGATTGGGATGCGTTGAATCTTCTAAACAAATCATCAAGGAGGTGAAAGATGGCTATGGTACTCGAGGGCATCAGAGTTTTGGACTGGACAATATTCCAGCAAGGACCGGTTGCCTCCATGATTTTAGGTGATATGGGCGCTGATGTGATTAAAATAGAGGAGCGTGTCGGAGGTGACCTGGGTAGGGGAATGTTGAGGGTGGCTGGGGCCATGGTAGGTGGGAAAGAGGTGGCAAGAAATCCTTACTTCGAGGCTGGCAACCGCAATAAGAGGAGCCTCACCGTGGACTTGAGAAAGGACAAGGGTAAGGAGATTATCTACAAGCTGGTAGAAAAATCAGACGTCTTTGTGCAGAATTTCCGCATGGGTGTGTCTGAGAGAATAGGCATGGACTACGAAACCCTCTCCAAATATAACCCACGGCTCATCTATGCCCACGCCAATGCCTGGGGGCCAAGGGGTCCAGATAAGGATAATCCCTCCGCTGACTATACCGGAGTAGCCAGGTCGAGCCTTATGGAGATAGCTGGGGAGCCAGGCATGGACCCGGTGCCCATCCAGGGAGGAATTGGTGATCAAACTGGAGCTGTAATGGCAGCCATGGGCATACTGGCGGCCCTACTTCACAGAGAACGTACCGGAGCAGGGCAGAAAGTGGATGGCTCCATTTTAGGAGGCCTGACCTTTCTCCTGGGACATCCGGTATGTTTCTGCACCATGGCTGACCTCTGGGGAATGAGGATCGCCAGAAAGACAGCCGGGAATCCACTATGGAACCACTACAAGTGTGGCGATGGCAAGTGGATCGCCCTGGCTCACCTCTCGCCAGACAAATTCTGGCCGATTGTCTGCCACTCAATGGGTCTTGACAATCTGGAAAAAGACCCCCGGTTTGACAGCATGGATAACAGAACAAAGAATTGCGCAGAACTCATCTCTATCTTTGATGAAACCTTTGCCACCAAGGCTAGAGCTGACTGGGAAAGAATATTCAAGGAGAACGGCGTAATCTATGCCCCGGTTAACAATATGAAAGACTTGACTGAAGACCCCCAGGTGTTAGCTAACGATTATGTGACTGAATTTGACCACCCTATTTTTGGCCGGATGAAGACGGTAGGGTTTCCCATTACCTTCGAGAAGACCCCAATGTCAATAAGAAGGGAAGCCCCTGAATTTGGTCAGCATACCGAGGAGATACTCACCGAGATAGCCGGCTACACCTGGGATGACATCGTCAAGCTCAAGGATGAAGAGGTAATCTAGTAAGAAGGGTAAGAAAAATGACTCAAGGATTGACAAAAGCTGAGCAAATATACCAGAACCGTGATCGAAAAGCCAAGGAACTGAAAGCTGAAGGCAAGAAGATAATCGGCTACCTGTGCTCTTTCACCCCTGTGGAAATTATAACTGCAGCTGACCTCGTCCCTTACAGGATTACAGGAAATATGAAAGAATCTATCGCCCTTGCTGATGCTTACCTTGAGACCATTGCCTGTCCCTTTACCCGTAGTTGCCTCGATATAGCACTTAAAGGGGGCTACGATTTTCTCGATGGCTACGTTGTCCCCCACGCCTGCGATAATATCGTCAAGCTATACGATATTTGGACATATGAAATCAAGTATCCTTATGCCCACTTTGTAAATGTCCCCCACACACTGTCTTCACCCTCCCTCGAATTCTTCGAGACTGAACTGGGAACCTTCAAGAGAAGCCTGGAGAGGTTTAGCGGGCACGAGGTCACCGCTGAAATGCTTAGCCGGTCAATTCGACTGTATAATAAGCAGAGGTCTCTGGTTCGAAAGCTATACGAGCTGAAAAAACAGGACCCACCCCTCCTTTCCGGCACCGAGACAACCAAGGTCATGATGGCTGTGACAAGCACTCCAGTGACCGAGGCCAATGAGTTACTCCAAGCCACAATCGAAGAGGTCCAAGCCAGGCGCGACGGCCCCCAGGGAGAACCCGCCAGGTTAATGGTTTGTGGGACTGGGAACGAGCAGACCAACTTCATCGAGCTAGTCGAGGAAAGCGGAGCTAACGTAGTTATCGATGACCTTTGCTTCGGCACCAGACCTTACTGGTTTGAGGTTGAGGAGAACGACAACCCTCTGGCCAGCATAGCCAGGAGCTATCTGGAGAAGCTGCGCTGCCCCCGGACCTACCGACAGAGCCCAGGAAGCCATCAAGCGGACCTGGAGAACAGGTTTGGCCACCTCTATCAATTCGCCAACGATTTCAAAGTGAATGGCGTTATCCTATATATCAATAGATATTGCGATACTCACGCCTTCGATGCCCCGGATGTGAAGGAGTATCTGGGGAGAAAGGGACTGCCTGTGCTTGAAATCGAGGGAGACTATCCTCTAGGTGGCATTGCTGGGCTGAAGACCAGGATTCAGGCATTTTTGGAAACGGTCAGTTAAAAGGAGGGATTGTGGAAGCACCGAAAGAACAGAGCGCTGCTGAAAGAGTCAAAGAGCTGATGCTGAAAGCCATTTTAGAAGGGCCAAAAAAGACAACTGCCGAAAAATCAACGGAAACTGCCAAGGGAGTACGTCGCATGGTCAAAGGTCTGGCCCAGAAAGCCCATGAGGCCAGGGCGAGGGGGGACCCCATAGCTTATCTCTTCATAGCCAGCTTTTATGATGATATCTTGAGGGCCATGGATATAGCAACAGTTGGGACGGAGAACTATGCCGGGCTATGTGCTGCTAAATTGGACGCCGAACGCTTCCTCTCCAAAGCAGAAGCTGAGGGTTATCCCAGACACCTCTGCACCTATGCCACCTGTGGCTTGGGCTTCGATGCCATGCGCTGTGAATTGGGAGGGATGCCGACGGACGCTCCCGATGGCGGCATGGAATTCCCCTCAGTGATGCTGGGCACCGGGATGATGATTTGCGACCCCAGGTACAAGTGGTATCAAGCGGCACAACGCTATACTAATGCGCCAATGCATGTCCTTGGCCTGCTCAACCCTCCGCTGTACTACACCCATATCGACCTCGCAGAAGTAAAAGATTACTACATCAAGTATGTAGTGGAAGAGCTTAAGGGACTTGTTGATTTCTTAGAACGGCAACTGGGTAGAAAGATGGATTGGGATCGGCTGAGCGAGGTTGTTGATCTCAGTGAGCGGACCATAAAGTTGTGGTACGATACTTATCAATTGCGGAAGGCGGTTCCAGCCCCGATGCCCACCGAAGACGCCCTGAATACCATGGTCCCCGGTTATTTTAACATGGGCACTCAAGAGGCATATGACTTCTATCGGGAGCTACATAATGAAATAAAGTATCGGGTGGACAATAAAATTGGGGTCATCCCCGACGAGAAGTACCGCTTGATGTGGGCCTTAAGCTTACCGCCCTGGTATGGCCTGGTTCTGTTCAACTACTTCGAGAGCCTGGGGGCAGTGTTCCCTATAGAGGTTGTTTACCATCCCTTCGTGCCTCTGGAAATACCTGCTAGCATAACCAATCCTTTGGAGCGCATGGCCTGGAGGTTCTACGATGGCATGACGCATTGGTACGAGAAGGCTCAGAAGAACAGCAGGAACCCCTTTGTAGAGTGGTTTCTGGAGTTGATTGAGGACTACAAGATAGATGGGGTAGTCTTCCACCAAGCCCGGACTTGTCGCACTATACATTGTGGACAGCTCCACCAGATGAACGTATTAAAGAGGCATTCGGACATACCTATGTTAATGCTTGAGGGCGA
>Ga0180437_10005890_pt1 | contig 16603 bp, 6 predicted proteins | sample SS_ome_4_FD_132410 | JGI IMG/M metagenome (GOLD analysis project Ga0180437, IMG submission 132410) | Hypersaline lake sediment archaeal communities from the Salton Sea, California, USA - SS_3_D_1 metaG | ecosystem: Environmental > Aquatic > Non-marine Saline and Alkaline > Hypersaline > Sediment...
ACTTTTTTAAGTTCTTTGTTTGTAGTGTTATTGCTTCCAAGCTATCCTTTATTTTTCGTTATTTTTAGAAACAAAAACTTTAACATTTTAGAAAAGTTAAGTTTTACATTAATAATTAACCTCTCGTTCTATATTTTAGGAGGATTTATTGCATTCTATTTAACTATTCCTTTAACGGGAATATTCTTTTTAGCATTATCATTTAGTATCTATTCAATCTTCCTCGCTTTTATTGCAATAAAAGAGTTCAAATTTAAAAAGTACTTTTTTTTTAGGTTGAGAAAGAATGAACGAGATATAAAAGAGGTTTATAGCTCAAAATCTATAAGACAATTCATTCAAAGCAAGGGTTCACTAAACGCCATTTTGTTTATTATTTTCCTTTTCTTAATGTTGAGTGCATTTACACTTTCAGTTCCATTATTTGGGGGGACAGACTCATGGTTACATATTAGCATTATTAAAGTAATTACTGAAATTAACATTTTACCTCTAAATGAATATTTAGGAGCGATGGGACTTCACATTTTCAGCGCTACATTTCATTTTTTCTCAGGAATTGATTTAATTTTAATTCCTCGCTTTTTTATATTTTATAGCTTTCCAGTTTCGTCATTAATTGTATATAACTTATTCAGAAGAATCTTTAAAAATAAGAGTATAGCTATTTTTGGAGTATATATGTTAGTTTTCTCATCGTTAGGATTTGCGATCATGATGTATCAATTTTGGCCCTCAGCGATCGCGTTTATTCAAGGTCTTTTTATCTTCTATTTATTATATACTCGTTTTAAACTTTTCATAAAGAAGGACCCTCCCTCAATTGAGGAGATTAAAACTGACATGGTATTTAATTATGTATCTATCATAATAATCTTTGTTAGCGCTTTAATGACTCACTCGCTTATCATTATGATTTTATTGATATCATATTTATGGATTTATGCTATATATTTCATAAAAAGCTATAAACGTGGGATAGATTTTTTCCTTTTATGTGGATTATTCGTTATATTTCTCATTTTTAATGCATTTGGTATTAGCACTGGGCATTTCAATGTTTTCAATTCTTTTTTTAGAGTTCCTTGGTATTTAATATTAGGGGGTCTTATATTGGTTCTAATAATTGTTTCAATTTTTATTTGGCATCAAAAACGAGTGATTGATTTTAGTTCAGGGAGGTATCGGCTTATCCTGGAAGGAGATTTATACGGATATTATAAAAAGATTGAAGATAAGTATCTTTATCCTATAATTCTTGGGCTAACGATTGGTTTAACGTTGAGTTGGATTGTGGTTAATACTCTTTGGTTCAATTTACCTGTCGTCACAGTTTTTACCGGGATAGAAGTTTTCTTCATTTCTCTACTTAGCATTTGGGGGTTAGGGATTTATCAGAACAAACCAAAAGGAAAGATATTATGGCTGTGGGGTGTTTGTTTAACATTACTAGTAGTGGTTGGCTTTATATTCGATGCGATTAATAATTCATATACTCTCTTCTCCCGCATCTTTTATTTAACGTCAATAGTCATTGTAGTTGGATTTTTATCTTACATCTACAAACTTATTCGTATCGGTAATTTAAGAACCTTAAAAGTGAAGATTTTATTATTTAGCTTGATTACATTTTCGCTTTTTGCGACTTTTACTGAAGAAATGAATTCCATTGAAATTTTCAGTCTAAAAAACAGAGAGATTTCATCCATTCAATGGTATTCTAATTATTCCTCAGAAGAAAACATCATAATTGGAGAATATGGATGGGATTATGTGTTTATCTATTATGATTATCCATTTTCAGAATATAACAGGAATAAACCCTTTAATTCGATTTTCGAATTTATTCCCGTGAATGATACCTTATTGCATCCAAATAATCATATTAATTCTGAGGGTAAAAATATACTGACTGAATTAAAACATAATTCAAATGGAACAGACATCTTTTTAATTTTGACGGATTATTATCTTCTGGTAGAAGGTAGTACCTTATTTAATCAACTCACTGAGCAAGAAATTGAACAATATTATAGTTTACCGTATTTAAATCGGATTTATTCGGTTAAAAGTGAAAATGGAGATGAAATACCTTATTATTGGGTTATCTAAAGATTTCATAATCGCCGAAAAATGTTGTATCTAGTTTATTCTTGAATATAACTTTTTTATCTCCTTCAATTTTAAACATACTAGGCAAAATCCCTACTTGTCCAATCTTATCTTCTCTGCTTATAAATGCCGCTCGTACACCTTCGATATCATCTGCAATGTCTAATCCCCTTTTTATCGATTTTTCAATATCATCTCCCTTTACAGCATTAGCAATTCTTGTAGCGGCGCCATCCGCTAATGTTGCAGTATTGGCAAATATGGTGACTGAATCGGCTTGACCCAAACTTATTGCATGACCAAAAGTAGAAGAGCTAGTACCAATTCCGATTGGACAATCCTCTCTCTGTATTAAAAAACCCATATTTATGTTAAGTTCGTTAAATCCGGCAAAAAGAGCGACTTTAATGGGAAAATCTGACTGAATCATCATCTCTCCTCCATTTTCTACTAAAGCAATCTCTACAGGACCTTTTTCGTTTAATACTTTACTTTTCATTGTCTCAACCATTAAATCAGCAAACGCACCTGCTACGGTCGCCATTGGTCCGACCTCACAAATTTCTGAGGTCTTTACCATCAAATCTACAATTTTGAGACTTGATTCAATTTTTAAAGGGGAAAAAGAAGTAAGAAAATCGTGATTTTGAGCTACAAATGCATCTAATATTTTCCGATGATAATAAAAGCACTCTTTCGCTTCTAAAATAGCTAGTTTTGATTCTGAAATGATAGTGATATCCGATTCTTTTTCTAAAAAATGATTTTTATATACTTTCAATTTTTTAAAGTGTAATCTTCGTGATACTCTTACATCTTAAGATTTTATTTTAATTAAATATAAATAAATTTGATATTATTAATTATTCAAAACTTTTTATTGAATAATATGCAAAAAATTAATTACGACGAAATCGTTTCACAGCTGAAATCAGAACTCAATTCTGAATGTGCTATCGCTAATAAATATGGAATTGTACTCGGATCAAAGATAAAAGAATTTTCTAAAGGAAAAATAATTCCTCATAAAATTCTTTCCTTGATTGCTAATTCACGGGATATTGCAGATGAATTAAACTTAAATAAAATAAATTCATTTGCGTTAGAAGCGCAGGATTACAACTATCTGTTTAGTTTCAGTGATGAGCTTATATTGATCTCTAAACTTAATCTAGATATGAATTTAGCAAAATATATGCCAAGTATTAGTGTATTTTTGAAAAAACTCAATGAAACAATGAAAAAGGAAGAGGTCATGGAGTTTTCAGTATTTGATTTTTCAAAGGAAATTCAGCGGATTGAAGAAAGTGTAAAGAAAGCAAAATCTCGAGATAAAAAATATTCAATAATAAAGGATCTTGTTAAATATGTTTCAAAATAGTGAGATTCAAATAATAAGAACGCAACAATATAATTAAGGTGAAAGGCAATTTTAAGACAAGTATATATTTATAAAGGAACGAATTTACTTTATTATCGACATTTTGGGAAGGCTCTTAAAAAAGATATATTTGGTTCTCTCGTTCAAGATTTAATGAAAGAGGCTTTTGCAAAAGAAGGAACCCAAGTAGAATTTCATGATTATTATAAATATCGAATATCGTATGTAAGCGAAAAAGGCCAAGAATTAATTTTCTTGTTTGTTACAGGTCTAACGGATAATTTTGATAACATTAAAAAAGAATTAATAAAGTGTAAAAAAGAATTTCTCAATCTTTTCGAAGATATTTTACAGCATAAATATGACTCAAAAACTTTTGAGGTTTTTGATCCTACAATCGATGCAATCCATAGAAATCTACGACCTAAAATTTCTCTTGTAGGATTTTCGGGTGTAGGTAAAACTACAATCACTAGATTAATTAAGGCAGAAGAGATTCCTATGCAGCACATCCCGACTATTACAGGAGATATTGCCACTATCAAAATTGGGAAGCTTCACTTTCACTTATGGGATTTTGCCGGTCAAGAACAATTTAGTTATCTTTGGAATAATTTTATCAAAGGAAGTGATGCAGTTCTCTTAATTACAGATTCCACGTTAGAGAATGTCGAAAAAAGTAAATTTTTCTTGGAATTAATAAAAGAACAAGCGCCAAATGCCCATTCTTCAGTAATTGCTAATAAACAAGATTTAGAAGAGGCGATGAGTCCAAATAAAATTGAAAAGATTTTAGGTATAAAAACCTATTCTATGATTGCTAAAGATGAAAATAATAGAGATAAGATGATAACAATTATTGCAGACATTCTAGAAATGAGTGCAGAAGTTTCTCCATTATTAAAACCATTATTAGAAAGAGATACATTTATGGAACAAGCAACCAACGCTTTACAAAATGCAGAGTTCGAAAAGGCTGCTACATATTTTGAAAAAATAAGCGATTTATGCCTAGAATTAGGAGATGATTCTTTAGGGAGAGAATTCTATGAAAAAGGAAAAAAAATCAAAGATATGCTTGAAAAATCAAAAGCTCCTCCCCCCAAAATAGAAGAAGAAGCACCAAAAATTGAACCTCAAGTTTCTGAAACTGCAACCGAAGAAAAACCTATAAAAGAGGAGCTTAGACCAAAAATTATACCGCCAAAGACACCAGTACCAACTAAACCTGCCGAACTACCGCTAAAGACACCAGTACCAACTAAACCAGCAGCAATGCCTTTAAAGCCACCAGTAGCAATTAAACCAGCAGTTCCAACTGAAGCTACAAAAGATTTAAAAAAGTCATTGGTACCATCATCTATTGAACCAGCCACAAAAAAGGTAGGAGAAGAAGTGAAAACAAAGATTGAGCCTCCTCCTATAGGCCAAGTGCAAAAAACCGCTGAAGAAATAAAGAGTTTTACAAAAATAGAAGCAGAAGCACCGGAACCAGTACCAAAAGCAACTATTGCTCCTGATGAAAACCAAACAAGTAAGGGTTTGAATTTAAAACCTGAAGATTTTATGGTTTCACAAAGACCTAAAACCGTGGTAAATGTTCCTAAGGATGCAAAAGCAATGTTAAGAACATCCCCTTTTGCTCATGTAACTAATCCTACTGAACCACAAATACCTAAACCAGTAGTTCCAAAACAGGTGATTGAGATAAAAGAAATAAAACCTCCTATTATACCTAAAATAGAAAAGGAGCCCGTTGAGACGAAAATAACCCCACCACCGCCACTCTTCGTGAAACCCAAGCCTGTAATAATGCCAGAAATCCCCAAAGATAAATCACAAACACCGATACCCGTACGCCCTATTGATTTAATAAAGCCGCAAGCCCAACCATCTCCTATAAGTATGCCACCCACGGTCCCTACGCAACCACCAGAATCTCATAGTATGCGTCAAGAAAAATCATCTGAGGTAAACTCACAACAAAAAGAAAATTTGGAGAAATCATTGATGGATTTAAAAATTAAAAGGGCAAATATCTCAAAAATGGCATTAGATTTGGATATGAAAGAACTTACTGGTGAAATTACGAGTGGTGAATTGGAGGCGAAAAAGAAAAAATTAGGAGAAATAGAGGAGAAAATCATTCAGCAAATTAAAGATATGGAAAAGTTATTAGGTGCTTAATAAACTAATTTTGATTCCAATTAAACCTCCTGATTATTAAATCATTTTTAGCTTTTCTTCAATGAATTTTTTTATAATAAAATTTAATTATTTTCACTACTTAATTGATGTAAACTTAAATTAGATAACCTCGAATAAAGGTGGCATCCCTGAGTCCAATTATCGTGATGAAATTTGGTGGTAGTTGTCTTGTAAATAATTCCGCTTTTGAAAAGATAGTTAAAATTATAGGGATATATCATGATTCCAGAAAGGTTCTTGTTGCGTCAGCGTTAAATGGGATTACGGATATATTATCATCAACGGCCCAGAATATAAAAAATGCCTCAATTTTGGATAAAAATATGGCAATTCTAGAAAAAAGGCATTTTGACATCATAGAGCAAATTTTTGATGAAGATTCTCTCCATTATTTAAAGGCTAAGGATTGGGTTGATGAAAAGTTAAGTAATTTAGAAGAAGTATTTGCTGATGTCGAAGAATTCGGTCTTGAACCTTATTATAAAGACAACATATTAGCCTATGGAGAAATTTTGTCAACCTATATCCTCCACCAATATCTTCTAAGCAAAGGTTTAGATTCTGAATTTATACCCGCTAACAAATTAATAATAACCAATGATGAATTTAATAATGCATATCCTTTTTATGAATTAACAAATGCGAGAGTAGCCCGATTACTATTACCGTTTCTAGAAGATCATGAAAAGGATATTAATGTTTGTGTCACTGGGTTTATAGGTAGGAATAAAATTGGATATACCACAACTCTCGGAAGGGGGGGATCTGATTATAGCGCTACAATTCTAGCCCGTTCTCTTCACGAAGTTAGCAATGATAAAGATATTCGAGTTATTCTTTGGAAAGATGTTGATGGACTGTTTGCTATTAATCCGAAGTTTGTACCAAAACCATTTCTTATTAAAAATTTAGATTATGATGAAGCCAAACATATCGCGAATTTTGGCGCAAAAATTATCCATCCCAAATGTCTTGAGGCTATCGAAAAGAAAAATATACCCTTAGAGATTAGAAATTTTGATAAACCTTTAGAGAAAACGGAATTTACTCAAATCTCAGAATATACTGATAAAACTCAAATTAAAGGAATCTCTACAGTCGAAAATGCTGTAATTATTTCTGTGACGTCTGGTAGTTTAGTTGATGTTCCAGGAGTATTAGCGAAAATATTTAAGGTGATGAGTAAAAATAAAATTAGCGTATCTCTGGTTGCTCAAAGTGCTACTGAAATTAGCACTTCATTTATCGTAGAACAAAATGAAGCAAAGAAAGCCGTTGAGGCTTTAAAAAATTCAGGGTATTTTTCAGATTTTTTTGAAATTAAAGCTGAAGATGTAGCTATAATTAATATCACTGGTAATAAAATATTAGAAAACAAAACTAAAGTAGACATTTTTCAAGCACTAGATAAGGGAAATGTAAGAGTTAAAGCTTTGAGTCAAAGTACTGAAGAATTGAACTTATCAATCGTTATTGGTAAAGAAAAATTAATTGACGCAATCAAAGTGATTCATAACGATTTATGCGAAGATTTTGAACCTTTTGAATGCCAAGATACAAATTAAAATATAAATTCTAAAAAAGAGAGCGGGTAAAAAATAATACTAGCAATTATTATTGAGTTCGGGAGTTTATAATTCTACGTGTGAGCTCAGTAAATGCTTCATCAACATTTTCTCCAGTTTTTGCAGAAGTTTCGATATAGATACTACCTTCATTTTCAGCAAAACTACGAGCTTCATTTCTATCAATAACTTCTCCCACATCTTCAAGTAAATCCAATTTATTTCCGATAAATACAAAAGGAATATTTTGTTCAGTAAATTGCCGAATTTCAGTTAGCCATTTTCTTGTTTCAATATAAGTTTGTTCTCGAGTAAGATCAAAGACCAATAAAGCTCCAGCTGCTCCTTTGTAAAAGGTACTTCGAATGAATTCAAATCGTTGTTGACCTCCAATATCCCAGATACTTAAAGTAGCGATTTCATTTGGTTTAAATTCGACATCTTTGGTTAAGATATCCACACCAACAGTTAATTTATAATTTTGTTGAAATCGATTTTTGATAAATCTCTGAACTAAACTTGTTTTACCGACAGCGGCAGCTCCAGTTAGGAGAACTTTTAACTTAAAACTTGACATGAAGTATCTCTACCTTTAAATTATTCTTATATTGTTAAATAATTATTAATGGTATATAATTTATTATCTTATTTGTTATTTAAGAATTTATTTAATTCTTCTTATAAAATTAATATACAATTTGTTAAAAAAATTAATATCTTTATCTCTTAAATACTTTTATACTAATTTTAATTGTCAATACCTTGTCGTATTTAACTATAGTTCATTTTAGGTAGAATTTTTCAACGTAATTATTTTCATTACCTAGATTATTTAAAAGGGGATTGCAAAGTCCCCTTACTAAGTAAGTTTAATATGTCTATCTTTTTGGAATTTCATTATATTCCTTCATGCTTGGAAAATAACTTAGCTGTAGGTGAGGGAAATACATTGATTCCGCATATTCTTTCTGAAAATTTTGCTGTACTGCTATTTCAACATAATTAATAGATTTTAACAATTGATGAGCTTTATCTCGTAAATCTCGATTTAAAAGGCAATTTTGAGCGCCAATTCCAGCCGCATTTCCTATTTGCAGAATCTTTTCCTCAGATATATCGGGAATCATCCCAATAAATTTCGCATTATTTTTATTGATATAGTTCCCAAATGCGCCCGCTAAGAAGATCTGACTAATTTTTAACTCCTTCTTCTGTAATTCATTTAATTTCTGTAATATCAACCTAGTACCACAAAAGAAAGCGCCTTTTGCCATTTGAAGCTCTCTAATATCATTCTGCGAAATAGTTATATTCCGCTGAAATGAGGTCTCTTCTTTTGATGCTATGATAAACTCAAAACTTTTTTCTAATTTAATAAAACGTTCATGAGAAGTAACTTGCTTATTAAATCCTCCACTTCTGGTAATTATTTTTGATCTTAACATTTCTGCAATTATATCTATCAATCCTGAGCCACAAATTCCAAGTGGTTCTTTATTGTTAATGGTAGTATAAGAAACATCGAAGTTCTTTGGGTTTATATGGACTGTATCTATTGCACCTGATGCAGCTCTCATCCCATGAGTGATATGAGCACCTTCAAGCGCAGAACCTGCAGCACACGAACCTGTCGCAATAATTTCCTTATTTCCAATAATTATCTCTCCATTCGTGCCTACATCAATTGCTAAAGTTAATTCTGATTCCTTATCAATCTCAGATGATATTATCACTCCCATGGTATCAGCACCGACATAACCTGCTATTAAAGGAAGCATATATATATTCGCGTTTGGAAATATTTCTAATCCAACTTCTTTTGCGGGTAAATTAAGTCCTTTCTGAATGCTTGGAACATAGGGACTTAATCCAATATAAGAAGGATCAATTCCTAAAAATAAATGATGCATTACGGAATTACCAACTATCACAGTCTCATATATTTGTTTTGGAGTGATTCCTGCACTCTTACAGGTAGATTCTATAATTTTATTTAAAGAATCTAACACAAGCTCTCTTAAATGTAATAATGATTCCTCACTATTTTTAACATAAGTGATTCGAGAAACAACATCTTCACCAAAAGCGGTTTGAGGATTTAAAGCAGAATCTAAAGCATAGATTTTACCGTTGATTAGACTAATAAGGTATCCTACTATTGTTGTCGTACCTATATCAAAAGCAATTCCAAAGCTTTCTTGAGTTTTATCCCCCGCTTCACAATCTATTATTTTAGAATCATTCCATAGAGTAAGTGTTATCTTATGGTCTTGTTCTCTTAGAATGTTGGGTAATTTTTTCAATGCCTCATACTCAATTTCAAATGTGAAAGGAGTATCATCATCCTTAATAATATTATCATTAAGAGAAGCTATAATTCTTTCTAAATCTGCAACAGGTTCTGTTAAATTTGGTTTGCGAACTTTAAGATATTTCTTAATAATTGAAGGTTTTAAATTTACTCCCTTATTCACTCCAGAGGTTAATATTTTAAAATTCTCGAGTAAAAGTTCTTCGGGTAAGAAAATCTTTACTTGAGGGATTATACTTTCTTCTACAAGCTTGGGAGGATTATCTCCGATAATGCACTGGCAAGCTAATCTATAATTTTGTTTTATCTCTTTTTGAGTAAGCAATGCTTTTTCAATGCTCGTAGATGGATTTAAAATAGTAAAACCTTGCTGGATTATGATTTTACATTTTCCACACTTACCTTGACCACCACAGAGAGAAGTTATACGAATACCTGAATTAATTAAAGTTTGATATAAATTTTGTTTTTCTTGTATAAGAACTCTACGAGAAATAGGTTCAAAGTCAACAATAGCTAACGGTTTTTTTATTTCCATATATTTCACAATTAATCCTAATTGAAGAAAAAAGGCATGTGTTTTTAATTTAAACGCAAAAAATCATATTATTCCAGTAAATCTCAATAATAGTGTTAATTATCAAAATATAAAAAATTTAATTAATAAATTAGTTTAACTTATTGTAAGACATAAGAATGATATCAACTATTTTCTTATTTGTAATTCAAATAAATTAAGCATACGTGAATATATTGATAGAGAGAAACGAAAATTTAGCAAAAGAAGCAGTGCAATATATTGAACTAGCCCAAAAATTTGAAGAGGAAAACGATTACGAAAAGGCAATTTATAATTACCAACTAGCTGCCGATTGTCTCAAAAGGAGTGGGTATTTGATGGAAAGGGTTGATGATATATATGCCAGAATTGAAACCTTAAAAATAGGTAAGAAAAAAGAGCAGGTATATCAACATCAACAAATCAAAGCTCAAATCAATCAATTATCGGAACAGGCTTTCTCTCTTGTAGAAATTGCACAACAACTCGAAAATGAGAATCGAATCGAAGAGGCAATTAATCAATATACCGCTGCAATCAAAATATTCTTGCAAGCTGGTTGGACTGATTTTCAATTACAAAATCTTAGAGATAAAGTATTAGAGCTGAGTAAGAAACCAAAACAAGTTCCTCCGATCCAACGTATAACAAATCAAGAAGATACTATCCCTATATCACTTTCAGAGCCATCTGATATTCAAGTTGTTGATGCTTTTGGAGCCAAAAAGAGTATTGAGAAAACAGAAGAGTTAAGTAAATATTTAGAGCTTAAAAAAAAGGAGGAGCACATTCAAAATGATGCTTTTGCATTTATAGATAATGCAAAATTCTTTGAAAAGGATAAAAACTATGATAAAGCAATTGAAAATTATCAAAAAGCTATTGAATTATTAAATCAAATCGGTTGGCAAGAACAAACGAAAAATTTCCAATATGTTATTCAGCAGTTGCAGGGACAAAAATATAGATATGAAAGACTTGAACAACAACGTCAGATTGAGAAGAGTCAGATTTATGAAAAACCAGAAAAACAAAAAGCAGGAAAATTAGAACGTTTAAAGGTAATTGAGCAAGGAGAATCAAAAATTAAAGAAGAAAGAATCCAAAACGAAGCATTTAATCTAATTGATATTGGAAAAAAGTACGATCGTGAGAAACAATATGAAAAAGCACTAGAATCGTTTAATCAAGCTATAGAATTACTTAAATCTATCGAATGGGATGCATACATTCAACCAATCATTAATTTCATTAATGATGTTAAGGAAAAGCAAGAAAAAGAAAAAGGTTTAGATGTCATTGCCAAGAAACGCGAAACTAAACTAAGAAATCTACAAGATTCTATATTTATCAAACAAAGAGAGGAATTTGTTCAAACTGCTCGGGAAATTGAGAAAAGAAGGTTGGAATATGAGAAAGAAAAACTAGAGATCAAAAGGAAGGAAGGCATCTTTTTTTCAAAATTGAGTGAAGCTGATGAGATTTTAAAAGGAGGTAAAGATTTAGAAACTGCAATTATAAAATACCAAGAGGCATTAGAGCATCTTAAAAATCTTGGAGCAGGGTGGGAACCTTATATTGATACACTCAATGCAACAATTTTGAGTATTAAGAAATTAAAAGAGGACCAAACTAATTGGTTATTAAAATATCAGAAAAAAACAGATCAATATAAAATGGCTGATTTAGAATTCCAAGAGTATATCTCAAAAGAGTTAGATAAAGAACGGGTGAAAATTAAACAAAGAGATTTAGATTTAGAACTTAAGAGAGATGAATTAGAATATCGAGAACAAAGGAAAAGTGCTGCTTTTAAAGCTTTAGAAGAAGCTCAAGATTATATTAATAAAAAGGATTATGATAATGCGATTTTGGCTTATCAATCAGCAGGTAGTATATTTGCAGGGATACAATGGGAGGATGAAATTCATCTAATTGAAAATGCTATAAATGAACTGGAAGAAAGAAAGCGAAGTGATGTAGAACTTAAACAAAGGGAATTAAAAAAATCTATAGAACGCCAAAAAGCTGACATGCAATTCCAAGATCAAATCTCAAGTATGTTAAAAGAAGAAAGGAAGAAATTGCATCAGAGTGAAATTAAGTTACGTGAACGAGAACAAGAGTTAGATTACAGAGAAAAGCAGAAGGAAAAAGCTTTTGAGATTTTAGATTCTGCTCAAGTTGAGCTACAAAAAGGCGATTATGACAAAACAGTTGAACTATATCAAAATGCTATGAGCATTTTTGCTGAAATTCAATGGTATGATGAAGTGGAACTAATAGGCAAGTCGATATTAGAAATTAGAAATAGAAAACGGGAAGCCGAGATAAAGATCCAAAGGGATCTTCAGTTGATGTTAAAAAAAGAACAAGAGGATAATGAATTTCATCAAAAAATCGTTAATGAAATGAAAATTCAAAAACAAAAATTACAACAAAAACAATTAATATTACAAGATCGAGAAAAGGAATTAGAACTTAGAGCACAACGGAAGGAAGAGGCATTCAAAATAATTGATGAAGCTCAAAATTATTTATCTTTAGGAAAATTCGACATGTCTATTGAGAGCTATAGGAAAGTAGCAGAGATTTTTTCTCAAATTCACTGGGATGATGAATTAAATTTAATTATGCAGGCTATAAGAGATATAGAAATTAAGAAAAAAGAGAATGAATTATGGAAAGAAAAGTCTATCCAAGAAGCGATGGAGAGAGAAATAGCATACCAACGATTTTTGGACCAAATAAAACATCAAAGAGAACTCGAAAAAATCAAGGTCGAAAAAGAAAAGGAACTTCTTGAACAGAAGAAGAAGCTTACAGAAGCGAATGTAATTAGACAAGAAAAAGTCTTAAACGAAATAGAAAATGCAGATATCCTAATCAACCAAGAACACTACGATGAAGCAATTAAAATTTATGAAAAAAGCCTAATAGAGATGCAGGATCTTGGTTGGACCGAAAGTTACCTTAAATTACTTGAAGAAACTCTCCAATCAATTATTATAAGAAAGAAAGAAAAAGAATCAGAGTTAGAACGGCAAAAAACAATTCAACAACAACAAAAAGAGGAAGAAGAACGATTTTATAAAAAAATTGAACAACAAATGTTAAGAGAACAAAAAAGGCTTGAACAAAAAGCGATCAAGATCCAAGAAAAAGAAGTATTAAAGGATCGTATGGAGGAACGTAGAGCAGAAGCTTTTGAACTAATGAATAATGCTGAAATTTTTCTGAGTAGAAGTGAATATGATCAGGCAATTGATGCTTATAGACAAGCAGAACAACATTTAAGTGAAATTCGATTCCCGACAGATTCCATAAGAGAAATGATTTTAAAAATTCAAGAGAAAAAAAGAGAAAAGAGTATCGAACAACAAAAAGATTTAGTCACTAAATTACTAAAACAAAAAGAAGAGGCACAATTTAGAGCGCAAATTGCAGAGAAAATACGATCAGATGAGCAAAAAATAAAGATGAAGCAAATAAAGGTTCAGCAACAAGCACTTCGTAAAATCGAGTTGGAAGAGTCCAAGAAAGAAGCATTTGGTCTTTTAGAAGACGCTGAAAAACTTACAAACTTAGGAAACTATGATGAAGCTTTGAATTTATATTATAAAGCAGAATTAAAGTTGTCTGAAATTCAATTCCCTACTGATGTAATCAAGGAAATGAAATTTAAAATTCAGAACAAAATTAGGGAAAGAGAGATTTCTAAACAAAAAGAATTGGAAAGTGCCTTGGAACGTGAAAAAGAAGAAAGACAATATCAACAACATATGAATGAACTAATTGCACAAGAAAAACAACGCCTGAAAGCTAAAGATTTAAAGATGGGGGAAAAAGTAAAGAAGAAGGCAGAGATTGAGGCAAAACGTGATAATGGCTTCATAATATTAGATGATGCTCAAGAAAAGTTAAAAAATAAGGATTTTGGGGGGGCTATTAAAGCATATCAAGATGCAATTTCAATCTTTACAGAGATAGGTTGGGACAACGAAATTTCCTTGATTCAAACTTCAATAAGAGAAATCCAATTGAGACGTAGAGCCCATCAAACTCATTTAGAAAATGAGAAAAAGAAACAAATAGAAAAAGAAGAAGAGGAGAAACAGTTTGCTGAAGAATTGTCACGTCAATTAAGAAGAGAACGGGAAAAACTTAATCAAGAACAGCTAAAATTGAGAGAATATGAAAAAGAGTTAAAGTATAGAGAAGATAGAAAAGATGAAGCCTTTGTTTTACTTGATGAGGCACGAACCCTAATAGATGAGGGAAATGATGAAAAAGCTATTGAACTATACTATGAAGTAGAAAAAATTTTCGCGGAAATTCAATGGGATGATGAAATACAAATTATTCATAATTCAATTTTAGATATTCAAAATAGAAGAACAGAAGCCCAAATTGCTAAGCAAAGAGAAATTGAAGAAAATCTTAATCGAGAGAAGGAGGAGTTAGCTTTTCAATATTTATTGTTACATTTAACTAATGTAGAAAGACAGAATTTAGAACGCCAAGAGATTGAACTCAGAGAGAAAGAAATAGAATTGCAACACATAGATGACAGAAGACAGGAGGCATTTAATCAACTCGATAGAGCACAGAGTTTAATATCTGAAGGAAAATTAGATGAAGCTCAAAATTATTATTATAATGTTATCAATATCTTTGCAGAGATTCAATGGAATGATGAAATACCCCTTATTCAGCAAGCGATTAGAGAGCTTGATCATAAAAAGAGGGAGAGCGACTTTCTCAAGCAAAAACAATTAGAAAAGGCAATAAGTGAAGAGAAGGTTAACAATGAGTTCCTCCAACAAATTAAACGTTTGAGAGATGATGAAACTAGGAACATTATTAAAGAAAGAGAAAAACTCGAAAAGGTAAAAGAATTTTCAGTACAAGCTAAACAAAAGCAGGAACAAGCCTTCAGTATGATTGAACAGGCAGAACTGCTATTGAGTCATGAAAATTTTGATAATGCATTAACAGAATACCAAAAAGCAATTGATTTATTGAAAGATATAGGGTGGAGTGAATCATATCTAAAATTATTGGAAGAAACCGCTTTTGAGATAAGTAATAAAAAAATCGAAAAAGAGAGGAGAATAGCAAAAGAAAAAGAAATACAAAGAAAAAAAATAGAAGAAGAAAAAGAATTTGAGAAGAATTTAGCCCAACAGATGAAAAATGAGCGTAGAAGATTACAACAAAAAGAATTAAAACTTAAGCAACAAGAAGATTTGAAGGAATTTTTAGAAAATCGAAAAATAGAAGCCTTTAATCTCATAGACCGAGCTGAAATCTTATTAAAACAAGGATTATATGATCAAGCGATTGAAGAATACTTTCAAGCAGAGTTAATTTTAAGTGAAATTCAATTCCCGACTGATGCAATAAAAGAAATGATATTAAAGGTCCAGGAGAAGAGGAGGGAATATAACTTGATGAAACAACAAGAGTTGGAAATGAAACTCAAAAGAGAGCAAGAAGAAACTTTATTTTTTCAAAAGATTGCTGAAAATATGCGTATTCAAGAACAAAATATGAGATCAAAACAAATCAAATTGAAAAAGCGGGAAGATTTAAAAGATTATTTAGAACAAAGAAAAGACGATGCTTTTGATCTCTTGGATCAGGCTGAGCTTTATGTTAAAAAAGCGGATTATAACAAGGCTTTAGAGTTCTATAGAAGTGCTGAATTGATTTTAAATGAAATTCAATATCCTACCGATTCTGTAGAGGAAACTATTTTAAAAATTAATGAAAAGAAAAGAGAGCAAGATTTACAAAAACAGATGGAATTAGAGCATAAGATTCAAAAAGAAAGAGAAGAAAAAGAATTTCAAATGAAAGTAGTTGAAAGTTTAATAAAAGAGAAAGAAAGAATTAGAAAGAAAGAAGTTAGAGTTGAAAAACTAGCGCAATTACGTGAAAGGGCAGAGAGAAAAAAAGAAGAAGCTTTTTCTATATTAGAGGAAGCGGAATCATTTACAAAGAAGGCAGATTATGATAAAGCAATCGAAAAATATAGGAAAGCAATGATGATTTTAGATGAAATCCAATATCCAACTGATTCAATCAATTCAATGATTATTAAAGTGACTAGTTTGAAAGGTCGATATGAATTAGAGAAAGAATTATCCTTGCAAAGAGAGCTTGAAAAGTTGGAGGAGGAACGACAATTACAAAAAATTATCGAAGAAAGAAAAAAACAAGAAAAAGAGAAAAAAGCTGCCCAACAACTTGCACTTCAAGAAAAAGAGCGGTTAATTCAAGACCAAATGACATATCGAGAAGCTGCTTATGCATTATTAGAAGAAGGAGGGCGAAATTTAAAACGAAGACTTCCTGCATATGATAAAGCAATTTCATTATATATCCAAGCCAGGGATTTACTTGCTGAAAAGATAGGATGGGAGCCAGAAATAAATAATTTAAACCAATTAATTAATGACTTA
>Ga0180437_10005892_pt1 | contig 16602 bp, 18 predicted proteins | sample SS_ome_4_FD_132410 | JGI IMG/M metagenome (GOLD analysis project Ga0180437, IMG submission 132410) | Hypersaline lake sediment archaeal communities from the Salton Sea, California, USA - SS_3_D_1 metaG | ecosystem: Environmental > Aquatic > Non-marine Saline and Alkaline > Hypersaline >...
CTACTGTGGGCTGACTGTGAATCCGGACTGGCAGGAGGGTCTGAGCACCTCGATCCGCACGGGACTGCAGGCCGTCTCACCAGCCACACATGCGGCACTGCTCGTGCAAGCTGATCAGCCGCGGATTCAGAGCGAGGACATCAACCGGGTTCTACAGGCATACTACGGCACCAGCCGGTCCATTGTGGTCCCCTTTCACCGGGGACAGCGTGGTACGCCCGCGCTCTTTGGCCGGCGCCACTTTGAGGCTTTGGCAGGGCTGCGCGGCGACGTGGGTGGGCGCCAACTGATCAAGCGCTTCCCCGATGAGGTGCTCCCCGTCGAGTTTCCATCGGCCCGCGCGTTCACGGACATCGATACGCCAGCAGACTACCAGCATCTACTCAACCACTGCGACGACACAGGAGCAGACGCATGACCCGATCAGACCTACTCGCCCGAGCGCGCGGTTTCATCGTTGACTTGGACGGCGTGCTATATCGCGGCATGGAGCCAGTTGCGGGCGCACCCCAGTTCATCGACGCACTGCGGCAGACCGCGACCCCCACCCTGCTGCTGACCAACAACTCGGTACGGACACCGGCGCTGTACCTGGAGAAGCTGGCCCCGATGGGCATCCATGTCGAGGCGGATCAAATCCTGACCTCAGGCGAGGCGACGGCGCTGTATCTCTGCCGTGTGGCCCCTGAGGGTGCCCGGGTGTTCCTGATTGGCGAGGAAGGCGTGCGCGCTGAGCTGGCAAGCCGCGGCTTTGTCCTGCGCCATGACACCGATGTGGACTATGTCGTCGTGGGCTTTGACCGCTCCGTGAGCTACAGAGACTTGGCAGTGGCGACGCGGGCGATACGCGCTGGCGCTGGGTTCATTGGTACCAACCCCGACAAGACCTTTCCAAGCGAGACAGGCCTGATGCCAGGAAATGGTGCCCTGCTGGCCGCCATTGAGGCTGCGACCGATGTAGCGCCGCTAGTTATCGGCAAGCCCTCCGCGGCCATCTTCGAGCTAGCACTGCAGAGACTCGGAACCGAGGCCCACGACACGGTCATGATCGGCGATCGGCTGGACACCGACATCGTTGGCGCACGCCAGGCGGGATTGATGACCATTCTCGTCCTGAGCGGCGTGACCCAGCCAGAGCATCTGGCGGACGCGTCGGTCAGACCGGACATGGTGTACGACGACGTAGCTGCCGTGCACGAGGCGTGGCGAAAGGCGCGGCAGGGCAGCGCTGAGTAGCACCTTGCTCGTCCAAGGCACTGGGGGATTGCGGTGAAAGTGCTGCTGACAGACCTCTCGTGGGACCAACTAGAGTCCTGGGTGGACAGCCTGGGGGAGCCGGCCTACCGTTCCAGTCAGCTGTTCGGGTGGATCTACCGCTCGCTGGCCGCTGACTTTGACGCCATGACCAACCTTCCGTTGACCCTACGCCAGCGACTTGCCGAGCTGGCCGCGCTCAAGTCATTGGTGCCGTTGGAGACAGCCGTGTCGGCCAACGGGCTGACGCTCAAGACCCTCTTTGAGCTACCCGACGGGGAGACCATCGAGGCGGTCCTCATGCGCTACCAAGGCCGGCGCACAGCATGCATCTCTTCGCAAGTAGGGTGTGCCATTGGCTGCCCATTCTGCGCAACTGGACAGAGCGGCTTTGTGCGGAACCTGAGCACTGGCGAGATTGTCGATCAGGTACTGTACTTTGCCCGAATGCTCAAGGAGCAAGGCCAGTCCATCACCAATGTGGTGATGATGGGCATGGGCGAGCCTTTGGCCAACTACGATGCCATGTGGGGCGCCATCGAGATACTGAACGATCGGCGTGGCTTTGCGTTGGGGGCACGCCGTCTCACCGTCTCTACGGCAGGTCTTGTGCCGGGCATTGTCCGGCTGGCGCAGGAGGAGCTGTCCGTCGGGCTGGCCGTCTCACTGCACGCGGCGGAAGACGTTCTTCGCGACCAGCTGGTCCCGCTGAACCGGCGATACCCGCTCCCGGACCTGATCGCCGCCTGCCGCGAGTATGTGGAACGCACAAGGCGCCGCATCAGCTTTGAGTACGCCTTGATCGACAGCGTCAATGACCACCCGGCCCAGGCGGAGGCGCTAAGCCAGTTGCTGCAGGGCCTGCTTTGTCATGTCAACCTGATCCCGCTCAATCCCACTGAGGATTGTGCCTACCAACCCAGCAGCCGCGCCCGCGTCCTGGCCTTTCGACGCGTGCTAAAGCGCAACGGGATACCGAATACGGTACGCCTGGAGCGCGGCATGGACATACAGGCAGGCTGCGGACAGCTACGTGCGCGCCGAACCCGCGCCGACTAGGTGGTTGGCGTCCAAAGGTCTTGCCTTTTTCCCCAATAGAGGGTATGATTCTTTTATGGACAATAAACGAGCGGTGAGGATCTCCGCCTCCATTCTCGCAGCAGACTTTACCCGGCTGGGAGAACAGGTCCGCGAAGCAGACAGCGCCGGTGTCGACTCGTTGCACATCGACGTGATGGACGGACGCTATGTGCCCAACATCAGCTTCGGCCCGCTTATTGTCGAGGCCGTGCGCCGCGTGACGTCCCTGCCACTGCCTACGCACCTGATGATTGTGGAGCCCGAACGTTACATTCAGGACTTTGTCTCAGCCGGTGCAGATGCCATCTTCGTCCACCAGGAGACATGTCCCCACCTACACCGCGCCATCCAACAGATAAAGAGCTTGGGAGCCAAGGCCGGAGTAGCAAGCAACCCGGGCTCGCCACTGATCATGCTGGATGAGGTTCTGGAGGATCTGGACGCCGTGGCGGTGATGACAGTCAATCCCGGTTTTGGCGGCCAGGCGTTTATACCCAGCACGCTGGGCAAGATCCGCCGGCTGCGTAGGATGATCGAGGAGCGCGGTCTCGACATGGACATCGTGGTCGATGGCGGCATCAACGTCAACACGGCCCGTCTGGTGGTTGAGGCTGGGGCGAGCGTCCTCGGCGCCGGCAGTGCCATCTTCGGCACTGGCGAGACGGTTGCAGAGGCCGTCCGCAAGCTGAGAGGGAGTATCGAACTCTAACCTGGGGTGTTTGAGACAAGAAGAGAGCCAGCATCGTGGCACGATGCTGGCTCTCAGAAGCAACAGCAGGCGCTTAGGACTTGAAAAGGGTGCGCAGACAGCGCGTGCACACATTGAGGCGCTTTTTCTTGCCGCCTTCCTGGATGGTCACACGCTGGATGTTCGGCAGCCAGCGCCGATTCGTCGCCTTCTTGGAGTGGCTCACATTGTGGCCGTACTGCGGCCCTTTACCGCAGATCTCACACCTAATTGCCATCGCAAAGGACCTCTTTCTAGCATAGACAGGAATACTGCAACAACCAGCAATGATACCACAAGAGGGCATTTCGTGCAAGTTTTCCCTGTGCTTGAGGAGAATCTGAATGACCGAGCGAAGTAGACTTGGCAGAATCGAAGTCTCCCCGGCCGCTGTTGCTGGCCTGGCCGCAGCAGCCGTGCTAGAGTGCTATGGCGTGGTGGGCATGGCGCGCCCGGCGTTCTATAGCTATTTCACCGAGGCGCTGCAGCGCGATCACCACCGCCGCGGCATCGAGGTCAAGGTGCAGGATCAGCGCATCATCATCGACCTGTATGTCGTCCTGGAGTACGGCGTCCGCATCAGCGAAGTGGCCCACAACATCATGGAAAACGTAAAGTTCCGCGTCGAGAAAGCACTGAGCGTTCCCATCAGTGAGGTGAACGTGCACGTGCAAGGTCTGCGGGTCAGCGCCAAGTAGTGCCCGTGCACTAGGCGTCCGCCTCAGAGTCCAGCGCGCATCGAGCAGGGGGAGGTACGGCTTTTTGGGTAGTCAGGACAGTGCGTCCAGGCAGGACAGCTCAACACCTGTCGAAGAACCCGGTCAGAGTGGTGTTCGTGTCCGATGTGACGGGCTTGAACTGCAGCGAATGGTCGAGAGCGGTACCGCCTGGCTGGAAGCGCACATTGACTTGATCAACTCACTGAATGTCTATCCCGTGCCCGACGGTGACACGGGGACCAACATGTTCTTGACCATGCAAGCGGCATTGCGGGAGATGGCGACCGTAGCAGACGTGTCGGTTTCCTCGGTGGCCAACGCTCTGGCACACGGCTCCCTGATGGGAGCCCGCGGCAACTCGGGTGTAATCCTATCACAGATCTGGCGTGGTGTGGCCAAACACCTCGATGGCAAGGAGTATCTGACGGCCTCCGATCTAGCACTGGCACTGCGTGAAGGATCGATAACGGCCTACAAAGGCGTCATGAGGCCGGTAGAGGGCACCATCCTCACCGTGGCCCGGGAGGCCGCCGAGGCAGCTATGCTAGCCGCCGCAGCGAGCGACGATCTGGTATACGTGGTGGAGCGCGTGGTTGAGCAAGCCACTGACGCCGTACGCAGGACACCGGACCTGCTGCCAGTTCTGAAGGAAGCAGGTGTCGTCGATGCCGGTGGGCAAGGCCTGCACACCATCCTGGAGGGCATCCAGCGCCACTGGCAGGGCGAAACGATGTTGCTGGTACCGACCGCCAAGATCGGAGCAAGATTGAACCAAGAGCACGGGCCTGAAGAAGAGTACGGCTATGATATTCAGTTCCTACTGCAGGGAGATAGCCTCGCCGTTGACGACATCCGCGACGCCTTCATGAGCATGGGGGATTCCGTGCTGGTTGTTGGAGATGAGAACACACTCAAGGTGCACGTGCATTCTGAGGATCCGGGCACAGTGCTCAGCTATGCCACCAGCAAAGGCAGCATCAGTGACGTAGTGGTCGAGAATATGCAGGCGCAATATGAGGAGTTTGTGGCGCAGCGCGAGCGCCCAGCAGTCTCTCTGCCCCTTGCAGCCCAACCGCCCAGTGACATTGCCATCGTTGCAGTCGCCACGGGCAAAGGCCTGGTGCGCGTCTTTGAAAGCCTGGGCGCTGCGGCGGTCGTCAGGGGCGGACAGACCATGAATCCCAGCACCCAGGAGATGCTCGAGGCCGTCGAGAGTCTGCAAACCGCAAAGGCCATCATCCTCCCCAACAACCCCAACATCCTACTGGCCGCGCAACAGGTTCAACGCATGTCGGACAAAGAGATAGCGGTGATTCCGACCAGCACGATCCCCCAAGGCATTAGCGCCCTATTGGCCTTTAACTACCAGAGCGATATGAAGACAAATGTGGATCTGATGGAACGGGCGGTGGGCCAGATCCAGACTGTAGAAATCACCAACGCAGTTCGCTCGGTGCGGATCAATGGGCTCAGTATCCAAGAGGGGCAGTTCATTGGATTGCTCAACGGCGAACTCGTTGAGGCTGGCGATGGTCCGGCGTCAGTGGCACAGGCTGCTCTGCGCAGAATAGGCATGGAGCGGTACGAAGTGATCACCGTATACTGGGGCGAGGATGTCGACAGGGAGCAAGCACAGGAACTGGCTGCTTGGATCGGTTCGCACTACAAGGACAAAGAGGTGGAGCTGGTCGAGGGCAGGCAACCTCACTATCACTACATCATCTCGGCGGAGTAGCGGGACCTTAGGAGCAACGCCATGATCAGACTCGTCACTGACAGTTCTTCAGACATCTCACCGCACCTGGCCGCCCAGCTCAACGTTACCGTTCTGCCAGCCAGAATCCGCCTTGGGGACCACGTCTATCGGGATGGTATCGATATCGATCGCAGCGGCCTCTACCGGCAATTGGCACAGGGTGCCGGCCGCCCTTTTCTTGAGCCGCCGCCAGCAGAGGAATTCCAGAGCGCCTACAGCCGCCTGCTCAAGGGCACAGACCAAGTGGTGTCACTGCACTTGTCCTCGCATCTGAGCAAAACGGCACAGATAGCCCAGGAGACGGCCAAGGGTTTCCTAGGCCGCAGCAAGATCACCGTTGTCGATTCACAAACCATCTCCTGGGGGCTGGAGCTTCTGGTGCGCTTTGCGGCTCAGGCGGCACAGCGAGGCGCGACCGTCGAGGACATCGTGCGGCTTGTGCGCGGCACCATTCCGCACATCTACATGGTATTCTACACCGACAATCCTGACTATGCAGGATACCAGCGACGCCTGGGCAACATGCGCTCGCAGCCAGAGGCACTCTCGGGCCTCAAACCCCTGCTGATCATGGAAGAGGGTGAAATTGTGCCCATGGAGCGTGTCCGAGTCCGCGGCAAGCCCATGGAACGCCTGCTGGAATTCGTGTCCGAGTTCGCCCGCTTTGACCGGGCCACGATTCTGCAAGGACGCTTGTCAGACGGGGCACAGTCCCTTTTTGAGCACCTCCTTGAGGCTTTCCCAGAGAAAAGGCTTGAGATCAGGCCCTATGGGCTGGCGCTGGCCACCCTTCTAGGGCCAGACGCATTGGGCATCGGAGTCTACGAGGGCGCCTGATCCAGGCCGGACAGAATCTGCCGTCGCCGTAATCGCCAAGTGAGGCGCCTTCCTGAAGGACAGCGCTGGGGTCGCCCGGGCACGTCTGGCGGCTACAGGCGGGCATTTAGATGTCCCAGTAGCGGACAGTCTGCCGGACGTCGCCATCTGCTGGCTGAGCCATTTCTTCCGTCAGGCTCCGCACGGGCGCAGTGGCAGTGCAACGAGCAACGCAAGGAGACCGCATGGGTCCCGATTTTGGGAAACTGATCAAGATACTGTCCTCAGAACAAGCGGATGGAAACCGCGATCGGGTTGTTATTGGCGGCTTGGAGAGTTTTCTGCAGGTCTGGCTGTCGGAGGCGCAATCGGCACAGGACCCAGCCGACCGCAAGCTGGTGGACACTATCCGCGATCGCCTCCAGGGCTATGGCGAGCAGTCTAGCGAGCAGCGGATGGCGGCAGTTCGCGACAGTCTGGCTGCACTGCAATCCGCAGGCACCATGCCTGCGACCAGCGCAGCCGCTCAGACAGACCAGGTCCGAGCCTCCACGAGTCGGCCGCCCGCGCCCACGGGCATGCCGGCGGAACTCTCATCAGCGCTTGATGAGGTCAAGGGGGTAGGCGCCACCCGTGCGCGCCGCCTGGCGCGTCTGGGAGTCCATACCATCCAGGACCTGATCTACCTCTTTCCACGGCGGTACGACGACTTTAGCCAACTCAAGACCATCGACCAGCTGCAGTATGGCGAAGAGGCGACGCTCGTCGGAGTCGTCTGGGAGGCGCGGAACCAGAAGGCCCGCACGGGAATGAACCTCACCAAGGCGCTGATCTCGGACGGCACCGGCACCCTGGAAGCCGTGTGGTTCAACCAGCCCTACATGCTTCGTCAGCTGCGGCACGGACGGCGGATCGTGCTGAGCGGGCAGGTTGATCAGTACCTGGGCCGGCTCACCTTGCAGTCGCCACAGTGGGAGCCGTGGCGCGACAAACTGCTTCACACAGGCCGTCTGGTGCCCGTCTATCCGCTCACCGAAGGGCTAAGTGCTCGACGCCTGCGTGCGCTGATTGAGGCGATGGTTGAGAGGTGGGCGCCCCAGATACCCGACCCACTGCCGGACGCGCTCAGGCAGAAGTACGAACTGGTCGATCTGCCTACCGCGCTGCGGCAGATTCATTTTCCAGACGACCGGCAGTCACTCGATCGCGCCAGGCACCGCTTGTGTTTTGACGAGTTCCTCTTGATCCAGCTAGGGGTCCTCAAGCAGAGGCATGCTTGGCAGCAGCGCCCAGGACGCGCCATGGCGTTGGACCAACAGCTGCTCGATGGGTTCGTAGCGGCACTGCCCTTTGAACTGACCTCCGCACAGCAGCGGGTCCTGCAGCAGATCACGGCCGATCTGCAGCAGGACCGGCCGATGAGCCGGCTACTGCACGGCGACGTCGGTTCGGGAAAGACCGTCGTAGCCCTGGCCGCCATGGTTGTCGCCGTCGCGAACGGCATGCAAGCGGTGATCATGGCCCCCACCGAGATACTAGCCGAGCAGCACTACGACACAGTGACGTCCCTTCTTTCAGGAGCCGCTGACAAGCTGGCAGCGCAGGACACAGCTTGGGCGCAGAAGCGGTCTGCAATGCGAGTGGGGCTGTTGACCGGAAGCCTCAGCCAGGGCGAGAAGGATGCCCGCCGAGAGCAGATCGCCAGCGGCGAATTGGATCTGATTGTCGGCACACACGCCCTCATCCAGGAGGAAGTGGAGTTCAAGGATCTGGGGCTGGCCATCATTGACGAGCAACACCGCTTCGGCGTCTCTCAGAGGGCTGCGCTGCGGCAAAAGGGATACAATCCCCATGTGTTGGTGATGACCGCCACGCCCATCCCGCGCACCTTGGCTCTCACCATCTACGGGGATCTCGACATCTCCACCCTGGATGAGATGCCCCCCCACCGGCAGAAGGTGGAGACGCATTGGATTGAGCCCTTGGAACGAGAACGGGCCTATGCATTCTTGCGCGGCCAGGTGGAGCAGGGCCGGCAGGCATTCATCATCTGTCCGCTGATCGAGGAATCGGAAAAGGTCGAAGCCAAGGCAGCAGTTACCGAGTACAAAAGGCTGCAAGACGAGGTCTTTCCCGACCTCACGCTGGGATTGCTCCACGGACGGATGAGTGGGTCGGAAAAGGAAGAGATCATGGCTCGCTTCCGTCAGGGCGAGTTCAGTGTGCTGGTATCCACGCCAGTGGTAGAAGTGGGCGTTGACGTTCCCAACGCGACTGTCATGCTGGTGGAAGGAGCCGATCGCTTTGGGCTGGCGCAGTTGCACCAGTTCCGTGGGCGCGTGGGACGTGGCGAGCACCAGTCGTACTGCCTGCTGCTAGCCGAGTCCCCCTCGATGGGAGGTGAACAGCGACTCAAGATCATCGAGACGACGTCCGATGGCTTCCTACTGGCGGAAGAAGACCTCAAAATGAGAGGGCCCGGCGAGTTCTTCGGCACACGCCAGAGCGGTCTGCCAGACCTGCGGGTGGCCAAACTGAGCGATGTGCGCGTCCTTGAGCAAGCCCGCCAGGCCGCGTTGGAGCTCTTTGCAGCGGATCCAGGCCTTGCAGCGCCTGAGCACCGTCCGCTGGACCACAAGGTGCGCGAGTTCTGGGGCACCGAAGCCGATCTGAGCTGAGACGGCACAGCGTCATCCTGTGCAGCTGTCAAGTGGCATCAAGGGGGAGCCATGAGAACCGCCATCTATCCAGGGACCTTCGATCCCGTCACCAACGGCCACGTCGACGTGGCCACTCGTGCGGCCTCTCTGTTTGACCACCTCGTCGTGGCCGTCTACGACCGCCCGCTGAAGAACTTGCTCTTCACTATCGACGAACGGCTGGCCATGACCCAGACGGCCTTGGGCGACCTGCCCAACATCACGGTGCGGAGTTACAGCGGCCTGACAGTGAACTTTGCCCGCAGCGTAGGAGCGCAGGTTATCGTCCGCGGACTGCGGGTGTTGTCGGATTTTGAGCTCGAGTTCCAAATGGCCCTGACCAACCGCAAGCTGGCTCCAGACATTGACACCGTCTGCTTGATCACGGCACAGGAATACGCCTTTCTCAGTTCCAGCGTTGCCAAAGAGATCGCTATGGTGGGTGGTTGTGTGGACCAAATGGTGCCACCCCACGTCATCAAGGCGTTGAAGGAGAAGTTTCACCAGTTGGGGTCTGAAGCTGGCAAGCATGTGCAGATTGTCTCGTTGCGCGACTAGCGCGGAATGGGCAGGCAGCGCGCATCTCGATGGAAAGGTGGTGATGGCCATAGACATCCTTGCACTGGTAGATCGCCTCGAAAACATAGTGAACCAGGGCTGGCGCATCCCCTTCACGATGAAGACCGTCATTGAAGAGGACGAGCTCTTCGATATCATCGACCAACTGCGCGTGTCGATACCTGAGGAAGTCAAAAGAGCCAACGAGCTGCTCAGTGAGCGGGACAGTGTGCTGGCGGCCGCACAGGACGATGCGCAACGCATCATCCGAGAGGCGCAAGGCAAAGCAGAACGCCTGCTAGACGATAGTGAGATCAGTGCAGCCGCACGGGCCGAGGCGGAGCGGATCAAGGCACAGGCGCAGAGAGAGGCGGACGCCTTCCGCAAGGAAGCGGACGACTATGCCTTAGACACGCTGGGAGATCTGGAGGCCCGTCTGTCGGCGTTGCTGCGCCAGACAGCCAACGGTCTTGCCACGTTGCGCCGCAAGCATGGCGAGATCGTGCCGGAGAATCCCGAAGAGCCCTCCTAGCTAGCCCTTGGCCCTGCCCTGACTTTTGACTTGGCAACGCTGGTTTCATATAATGCGCGCTGCTGTTTCAGTCTGGACACAACTTGTTCGGTCTGTCACAACATGCAGCGAGGTAAGATGTTAAGCTACAATGTATCCGGGTTGCTCAAGTCCGAACCCGGCGCACAAAGGGTATTTGAGGTCGAGGCGGACATCACGGGTATTGACAGAGATCTGGTGCTGTTGACGCCGCTGACCGGCAGGATCCGCCTGATCAAAACCGATCGTGGCATTCTCGTCACGGGACGGCTGCACACCGAGGCTTATGTCGCCTGTAGGCGCTGCCTTGAGCCCACGGCCGCTGGTCTGGAGATCGAGCTCGAAGAGCAATTCTGGCCATCCATCGACGTCGACACCGGAGCACCGATCGCAGCGGACGACGGTGAGGAAGACGTCACGCGGATCGACGAGCACCACATCCTAGACCTGACCGAGGTCGTCCGGCAGAACCTCTTGCTGGCGCTGCCGACCTCACCCTTGTGCCGCGCCGACTGTCGCGGGCTCTGTCCCACCTGCGGGGCCAACCTGAATGAAGAACCCTGCAGCTGCCAGCGCAAAGAAGAGGATCCCAGGCTGGCAGTGTTGCGTGAACTGCTCTAGTCCATCCGGAAAGGAGTCATTGTATCGTGGGTGCACTACCAAAGAGGAAGATATCCAAGGGCCGACGTGATCGAAGGCGCAGTCACTTGGCTCTCAAGAAGATCAAGCTCGTCCCCTGCCCGCAGTGTGGCGAGTTGCGGCTTCCCCATCACGTTTGCCCGTCTTGTGGGAACTATCGGGGAGCCCAGGTCGTTGAGGTCCAAGCGAAGAAGAAGGAATAGGCTTGCCATCCTGACAATGGGGCCGTGGAGGAGATCCGTCATCCCACACGGCCCCATTGTCTTAGAGTCACATGTGCCTGTGCATCATGAGGCTAAGGATGCCCTCCACGGCTGGCGCTGCTCAAATCGCCGCGTGTGACGCCAGGCACAGCAGCGTCACCGAATGCCAATGCAAAGACTCGGAAAGGAGCTGGCCACAGCATCATGATCAAGACGCCTCTCTGTGACCTTTTGAAGATCCAACACCCCATTATCCAAGGGGGAATGGCCTGGGTATCCACGCCCGAACTGGTGTCGGCGGTCTCAGAGGCCGGGGGGCTGGGCGTGCTGGGGGCAGGCAACTGCCCGCCTGACCTGGTCCGGCAGCAGGTTCGCGAGATTAGGAGACTCACGGAGAAACCCTTTGGTGTGAACATCGCACTGTTCGCACCTTGTGCAGCGGATATTGTCGATATCTGCGTCCAAGAGCGTGTCCCGGTGGTGACCACAGGGGCTGGCAGCCCCAGTGCATACATGACCACGCTGAAGGACGCTGGGGCCACTGTGGTCCCGGTCGTCGCTTCGGTCGCCCTTGCCAAGCGGCTGGAGCGCATGGGAGCAGATGCCGTGATCGCTGAGGGCGGCGAATCCGGAGGGCACATTGGCGATGTGGCCACCCTGCCCCTAGTGCCACAGGTGGTGGACGCGGTCAAGATCCCAGTGGTGGCCGCTGGGGGCATAGCCGATGGCCGTGGGTTGGCGGCGGCTCTCGCTCTTGGTGCGGTGGGTGTGCAGATGGGAACCCGCTTCATCTCCACGACAGAATGCGTGGTGCACGACAACTACAAGCAGATGATTGTCAGGGCCGGCGACCGCGCCACAATCACAACGGGGCACAGCCTGGGCCACCCTGTACGTGCCTTGCGCAATCCCATGACGCGCAAGTTCGAAGAGTTGGAGAAGGTTGGCCTGTCCGAGGAGGAGCTGCTCGAGTTTGGCACGGGCAAGCTGCGGCGTGCCGCCGTCGACGGTGACCTGAACGAAGGCTCGTTCATGGCCGGGCAGAGCTGCGGTCTGGTTGCCGATGTGATCACCGTGGCGGAGGTCATTCAACGGGTCATCTCGCAGGCAGAGTCCATCCTCATGAGCCTCCCGCATGTCATCCAGGCCTAGCGGCAGGCCAGTGGAGCGCTGGGGCAGATTGGCACCCGTCTTGAACAGCGCCTCGGCGATCCATGGATAGGCTTCGGTTGGGACAGTACGGCCCGGATGAGGTCGCGCTGGTATTCCCAGGTGGTGGTTCACAGTACGTGGGCATGGGGAAGGACGTGTGCGAGCACTACCCGGTGGCGCAGCGCGTCCTCGAAGAGGCGGATGCCATCCTATCATTCTCACTCTCGCGGCTGTGCTTTGACGGTCCAGTCGAGGAACTTGGCGATACGTTCAACGCCCAGCCAGCAACGGTGGCGATCAGTGCGGCGTTGCTCGCCGCGCTGCAAGAACGATCAGGGGACCAGCTGCTGCCGGCTTTTGTTGCCGGTCACAGCACCGGCCAGTACACCGCCCTGCTAGCGGCCGGAGTCTTGGATCTGGCGGCGGTGTTGCGGCTCGTTCGCGAACGTGGGCGCCTGATGAAAGCCTCGGGCGAACAGCGGGCGGGAGCGATGGCTGCCGTGTTGGGCCTGGACGCTGCCACGCTGCAGGCGGTGTGCGAAGAGAGCGGCGATGTCTGGATCGCCAACGACAATGCACCCGGGCAGATCGTGCTGTCCGGTGAGAAACAAGCTTTGGCGCGCGCGCTGCAACTGGCCAAGCAGCGGGGGGCAAAGCGGACCATTCCGCTGGCTGTCAACATCGCGTCGCACTGCCCTTTGATGGCACCAGCTGCGAGTCGCCTGGCCGGGATCGTGGAGACGCTGCCTTTGGCGCATGCCAGTGTGCCCATCGTGGCCAACTCTTCGGCGCGGCCCGTGTCCCAGGAGCCGGCTATCCGCCACGAGTTGGTGCAGCATCTCACCTCGCCAGTGAGGTGGGTCGAGTCGGTGCGATACATGGTTGCCCACGGCGTCAGGACGTTCATAGAGGTGGGGCCCAAGAGTGTGCTCAGCGGCCTGATCAAGCGCATCGATGCGACGGTCGAGACTATCAGCGTGGGCCTTGCCACAGACATTGAGGCGGTGCTGGGATGAGAGAGTTGCATGACAAGGTAGCCGTTGTGACCGGTTCGTCGCGCGGCCTGGGCCGGGCCATCGCTGTCAAGCTGGCCAGCCTTGGGGCCAAGGTTGTGCTCAACTACCGCACTAACAAAGCGGCGGCCGAGGAGACTCTGGATCTGATTCAGAAAGCCGGAGGCCAGGCCATCGTCATTCAGGCTGATGTCAGCTCCTTCGAGCAAGCACAGCATCTGATCCAGGGTGCACTGGAGCATTTCGGGCGTGTGGATATCCTGGTGAACAACGCCGGCACGACCCGCGACACGTTGCTCGTTCGCATGTCCGAAGAAGACTGGGACACGGTGATCGACACCAATCTCAAAGGGACCTTCAGCTGCTGCAAGGCGGCACTGAGAACCATGCTGAAGCAGCGCTTCGGGCGCATCGTGAACATCAGCTCCATCGCCGGTGTGGGCGGCAATGCGGGCCAGACCAACTACTCGGCAGCCAAGGCCGGTATGCTAGGCTTTACCAAGGCACTGGCCAAGGAAGTGGGTTCGCGCAACATCACGGTCAACGCCGTGGCACCGGGGTACATCCCCACGGAGCTGAGTTCCAGCATCCCCGCTGAGTTGCTGGCAAAGGGGATCGAATTGATGCCTCTGGGCCGCCCGGGGGAGCCTGAAGACATCGCCAACGCTGTGGCTTTTCTGGTCTCTGATGAGGCCAACTACATCACTGGCCAGGTGCTGTGTGTCGACGGCGGTCTGGTGACGACGGCATGATGCCGAGGCCCACTGCAGAGCGACAATGCGCACTGCCCTTGGAGACGCGTGTGGGCACTGCGGAAAAGGAAAAGGTGTGACGATGGGACAGAAGCTGGGTACCGTGATCATCTCACCCGCAGTCTTGTCCATGATCGCCCGGCTGACGACGCTCTCCATACCGGGCGTAGCACGGATGATGTCATCGCCCGTTAGACGGGTGTTTGGTGCGCGAGGGTATGACGGTGTGGAGCTGCAGGTCGAAGACGACACCGTCGTGCTGGACGTGTTTGTGATTGCTGCCTCGGATGTCAACATGCTGCGGCTGAGCCGCGAGATCCAGGGAAAGGTCACTCGGGCCATCCACGAAATTGTGGGCATGCCGGTGCGCGAGGTCAATGTGCACATCGTGGATGTCGAGGATACCTCGTCGGCGCAGGCATAGCCACTTGGCTCGGAACAGGGTGACCCGGTGAAGGTCAGACGACAGGCTCGCGCTCTCGTCTTGCAGACACTCTTTGAAGTGGATAGCGTCGACCACCCTGTCGAGCGCGTGCTGGCACAGAGGCTGGAACAGTGGTCACTTCCGCCAGAGGGCGAGGCCTTTGTAAGGCGCCTGGTCAAAGGCGTCCTGGACCACTGTCCCGACCTCGACGAGGTGATAGCGAGCATTGCGACGGACTGGCCTCTCGATCAGATGGCCATCATCGACCGCAACATTCTGCGCATGGCCGTTTTTGAGATCATGCATGACCAGCAGACGCCAGTAAAGGTCGCCATCAACGAAGCCGTGGAGCTTGCCAAGATGTTTGGCAGCGACAGCTCGCAGCGGTTTGTGAACGGCGTGCTGGGCACGCTGGTGTCGGACGCAAGCGGCGCCCTCGCCCAATCAGGGAGTGATCGATGACACACAGTCGGGGTCACCAGCAGGGCACGAGGGAGCAGCGCGTCCGGGGATGGGAGGGTGTGAGGTGAATCTCTTCGGCATTGGTCCCGGCGAGCTGCTGCTCATCCTCATTCTGGCTTTGATTGTGTTTGGTCCTCGCCGCCTGCCTGAGATTGGCAAAAGCCTCGGCCAGATGATGCGCGAATTCCGCCAGGCCTCTGACGAGATCACCGGCCAGCTGAGGCAGGAAATCGATGCGGCCACTGAAGCCCCCGAAGCTGCCTCCGACAGCAGCCGCCAAAGTGCCCAGGACCGCGACGGCACCGGCGCCAGCCCAGCTGAACCGCAAGAATAGCAGTCCGTGCCACCTCAGGCGCCGGTAGTGGCCCCATAGGCATCGAACCGCTGCGCCGGATCTACATCCCTGTCTACGATCTCTGACTCGCGGCCGGATTGTGCGTTGTCTCCAACTTGAACCATCATGCAGACGCCATACTGCGGGCGCTCACCATGCCGGTGCCTGGCTCCACTGAACGTGTGCCCAACCCGCTAGTCACGCCTGTTCCGGATGCTCAACAGGCGCCTGTCTCACCCAGTTTTCATGTACCCGGCCTCTCCGTTTTGTCGGCACGGCCCAAATCTGCTATCCTTAGCATACCAGGATTGCTGGCGCGGGCCCTCAACCCAGGAGAACCTGCGCTAGAGCTGTGGCAGGCATAGCGGGCCAGCTTCTGCTTGTCGGGCTGCGCGGCTGGCCGGGGCAAGGGCAGCGCTGGCATCGCCACACGGCCACAGCCGGACGAGTGAAGGCGAAAAGGCAAAGGAGCCTTACAGTTGCCATCCATCGCGAACTACGACCAGATGCTTGAGGCCGCCACTGCCGTAGGGCCAGTCCCCGTGGCCATCGCCGCTGCGCAAGAAGAAGAGGTGCTGCTGGCCGCTTCTCAGGCGCAGTCGCGCGGTATCGTCAGTGCTATCCTGGTAGGGGATGCGAGCGCAATCCACGCTATGGCGAACCGGGCCGGAATTGATCTTGATTCCATGCAGATTATCAACCAGCCTGATCCAGTGCAATCTGCGGCCACGACGATGCAGATGGTGGCCCAGGGCGAGGCCAAGGTCGCCATCAAAGGGCAGCTAGCGACGAGCGTTTTCCTCCATGCGGCCCTGGACCGCGATGCCGGTCTGCGAACGGGTCGCTTGATCTCCCATGTGGGTGTGTTTGAAATCCCGTCTTTTGAGCGCATCCTGTTCATCACCGATGGCGGCGTGGTCCTTGATCCCAGCACGGCACAGAAGATCGAGATCGTCAGCAACGGCATCACCGTGGCCAAAGGTCTCGGCATTCAGCAGCCACGAGTGGCCCTGCTGGCCTCCTCTGATCAGGTTCAGCCCGAACTGCCTGTCACTCTCGAAATCGCGGGGATTGTGGCGTTGAAGAGCCGCTGGGCCAGGGAAGGTGCTCTGGTCGATGGCCCCTTTCTGCTCGACACAGCCGTCTCTGCCCAAGTCGCAGCACAGCGCGGGCGCAACGGTCCAGTGGCCGGGCACGCCGACGTGCTGGTGGCACCAGACGTCGAATCGGGCAACATCATGGCAAAGGGCATCACCTATTTCGCCGGTGGTCGGATGGCTGGCCTCGTCGTGGGTGCCAAAGCGCCGCTGGTTGTGGGCTCACGGGCAGATCCACCCGAAACCCGGCTGGTGTGCATCGCTGCAGGAGCGCTGCTTGCCGCCAGACTCAAAAACGGATGGTACCAGCGTGTGTAGCTGGACAGACTCTATTTCAAGTGTCGAGGAGAGCATTCAATGAACAAAG
>Ga0180437_10005893_pt1 | contig 16600 bp, 15 predicted proteins | sample SS_ome_4_FD_132410 | JGI IMG/M metagenome (GOLD analysis project Ga0180437, IMG submission 132410) | Hypersaline lake sediment archaeal communities from the Salton Sea, California, USA - SS_3_D_1 metaG | ecosystem: Environmental > Aquatic > Non-marine Saline and Alkaline > Hypersaline >...
TACCGATCAAATAGTACTCAATGTGCATCTGCGCTGTCTGGTTCTGCTGCAATATCCTAATACTTCTGGATGGCGCGCTTGCTGAGGGCGTCCGCGTGCTTGTTCTGCGCGCGGGGCACGTGCTCCACGGTGTACACCTCGAACTCGTCCAGCAGCCTGCGGATCTGCTCGTACAGGGATTTCATTTTCTTGCTGCGGTACATGCCCTGTATCTGCCTCACCAGCAGCTCGGAGTCCAGCTTAAGGTCGACGCCGGTCGCTCCCAGCCTGAGCGCTTCCTCCAGGCCGGCGATGAGGGCGGTGAACTCGGCCCTGTTGTTGGTGGCCTCCCCTATATACTTCGATATCTCCGCCACCACTCCGCCCTCCTCGTTGTAGAGCACCGCGCCGATGCCGGCAGGCCCCGGGTTGGGGATGGCGGCGCCGTCGCTGTAGATGGTCAGGCGTTTGGTGTCTGTCACAGTCTCAGCCGGACCTCTTCACGTTCGTCGAATACCATGATACGGTCGATCACGTACTCCAGCATGGCCTTTCTGGCGTGTATATCCAGCGATTCCCAGCGCTGCTGCATGTGTTCCAGCATCTCCAGCACGGCTGCGCGCCGCTGTTCCGCGGTGATGTCCCCCTTAACTTCGGCATCAAAGAGATGCAGCCTCTGCGACAGGAACTGCCGCTCCCGAACCAGGTTCCCGCCCTCGGCACGCAGTTCATCCAGCGACATGGCGCCCTGCGCGGCTTTATCCATATATCCGCGGAACTTGCGGTCGATGGCTTTCATCCTGCGGGCCAGTTCAGGCCATTCACCCTTGCTGTATTCGGTAGACGCTGGCGGCTGCTTCACCAATTGCTCCCTGACATCGGGGTTGCTCAGCTTGCGCAGTTCGGCGAGCACCGAATCCTCAAGCACGTCCGCCTGGCGGGTGTTGTACCTGCAGAAGCTCTGGTTAGCCCGCGACTGACACTGGTAATAGCGGTAGCCCTTCTGCATCTGCTTCTTGTCCCTGCTCCTGGTCCACGTCTGGTTGCGGTTGACCCCCATCATCCGGTTGTTGCAGTACCCGCAGTAGACCAGCCCGGTTAACAGGAAAGGTTCCCGGTGTGGGGATTTCCCCCTTTTGACGTTCGATTTGAGCCTCTCCTGCACCGTGGTGAACACATAGTTCTGGATTATCGCCGGGTGGCTGTCGGGGACCTTGACCCCGAAACGGGAGTAGGTGCCGACATATGCCCTGTTGCGCAGGATGTCGCGGATGCCCACGATGCTCCACCGCCCGCCGCGACGGGTGGTGATCCCCTGCTCGTTGAGGTGGCGGGCGATGAGGCGGACGCCCATCCTGTCCTGCAGGTACAGCTTGTAGATCAGCTCCACCGTCTGGGCCTCCTCGGGGACCACCTCCAGCTTCTGGTCGGCGCCGATGCGGTAGCCGAACGGCGGTTTGCCCATGACCTTGCCGTGGATGGCCCTGCTCCTCATCGCTTGCCTGACCCGCTCCCCGCTGCCTTCGCCCTCGCGCTGGGCGGACCACAGGCGGATGGCGGCCTCCAGCGGGTCGCCGATGTCGCCGTCGGTCAGGGCGACGGCGGCGCCGAGGCTTTCCATCTCCAGCAGGCAGCGTGCCACTTCCTGAACGTCGGGGTGTATGTGGCTCAGGCTCTTGGACACAACGGTAACCCGGTCCGGCTGCTTGCGGATGTAGCGTATCATATTGTGGTACTCGTCCATGCTGATGCGGTTGCCCGAGTCCATGTCGGCGAAGACGGTCGCCGTCTCGTGCCCCTGTTCCGCGCAGAAGCGGGAGAAACCGTGCTCCTGCTCCACCATGGTGGACGGGAGCCCATTGTCGGCATCGATGGTCACCCGGAAATAGCCGATCGCTCTCATCGCCTAGCTCAGATAGAGGATCCTCTCGCAACTGCCGCACTGCACTATGTTCTGGCCGGTCTTCACACGCTGCAGCTCGCTCATTGGCAGTGCGATGCGGCACCCCTGGCATATCCCCTGCTCCACCTTGGCTATCGCCTTCCCCTGCCGCTTGTGACGCAGCGCATGATACAAGTCCAGGATGTCTTTCTCGATTCTGGATGCCAGCTCGTTGCGCTTGCCCTCCAGCTCGCTCAGCATGGCGCTCAGTTCGGACTGCTCGCGCCTGAGCGATTCCTGCTCCGCCTGCCACTCCTGCTCCATCTTCACCAGCTCGTCCCGCCTGGCGGCCAGCGCGTGCTCGACAGCCTCTATCTCCTCCATTATGTTAAGCGTCTTGTCGTCCAGGTCCTTGATCTTGGCGTGATAATTCTTCAGCTGTTCCTGGATGCTGGAGAGCTCCTTGGGATTCTTTATGCTGCCGCCGTAGAGCTTGTCCTCGGCGACGGCGGCCTTGGCCTGCAGGTCTTCGGACTCGCTTTCCCGCTCCCGCCGTTCCCTTTCCAGCCCGGCGAGGCGCTCCTCCTCCTCGGCGACGGCGGCACGGGCCTCATCCAGTGCTTCGCTCTGGCCTATGCGGGCGGTTACGTCGGCCAGAGCCGCCTTCTTGGCGTCCATGTCCAGGTCTATCAACTGCAGGTCGTATAACAGTTTCACCGTGCTCAATTTGTATTGCCCTCTGGCCCCATTCTAAATTGCGCTGGAGGGGCTGTCAACAACAACAAAAGTTATCCGCGGGAGATGAGGAACATGCAGATCGCGCCGCAGGCAGCCACGTTCAGGGATTCGGCTTTGTCACGGTTGACGGGTACCTTCACCCGGCAGTCGCACGAGCCGAGGACATCGTCGGACAGCCCGGAGGCTTCGTTGCCCAGCGCCAGCGCGATCCTGTCCCGATGGCACAGGGCGGCCACGCTGTGGTCACCGCTGAGGTCTGCCGCCGCGATCGTATAGCCGGCCCGCTGCAGGCCTCGCCACAAATCTAGGTAGCGGCCGGTGCGCCTGAGCCACAGCGACAGTGCCGAGCCGGCGGTCGACTGAACGCATTTGGGGGAAAAGGGATCGGCGCATTTGGTGGAGAGGAGAACCCCGCAGAAGTCGAGGGCTGCCGCTGTTCGTATGAGGGTGCCCACGTTCCCCGGGTCCTGCACATCCTCCAGCAGCAGCACCCTGCTGCCGATATCGTCAGGCAGACGGTCGGAATGGACATCGGGGGGCATGCGCACGACGGCCATCGGACCCTGCGGCGTCTTGGAGTGGCATATCGATTGGAACTGGCTTTCGGTGACATGCCTCGCAGGGTAACCGCGGTAGGCAGGGGGCAGTTCTTCGGCGGTCACGATCTCTATTATCTCGCCCGCATTGTGCATGAGGATCTGCCTGATGGCCCTGTCGCCCTCGATCAGAAAGGCGCCGGCTTCGCGGCGGCCCCTGTCGGTGGATAGCTTCTTATACCATTTGATAGATTTAAGAGAGGGGTTATCTCCGTAAGGCATATTCAATATGAGGTCTCCCGCGGTGGCGGGCCGCGCTACGTCTGCGACCGCCGGCGCGCTATCGCATCGTTGATTGTCTGCACCAGGATATCGCTGTCTACACTGTTCTTATTAAGGTAGCTCTGCGCTCCGGCATCCACCGCTCCCGAAGCGAACGCCGCATCGTCGAACCCCGACAGGACCACCACCGGGACCGAGGGCGCATGCCGGTGTATCTCATTGAATGTCTCCATGCCGTGGCTGTCCGGCAGCGCCAGGTCCAGCAGGATCACATCGAAGGTGTCCTCGCTGATCCGCTGCAGGGCATCGGCGAGGCGTTCCGCGTGCGTCAACCGGTAGTGTGCCGCGTCCGCATCCTTTAGCATCTCCTGCAACAGCCTGGCATCGCCGGGATTATCTTCAACCAGCAGGATTTTCATACATTGCCCTCCCTAACGCCTGTCGTGAGTCTCGATTCGCTGCTGCAACCGGTGCGCTCAGGCGTTGACGCATACATTTTACCATCAATATCGGCGGCGATGTAAGGCCTCAGTTACTCACGGAACTGGCGCGATATCCGGTCGATGCGCTCCATCTCCTCGGCGGATAGCGTGAAGCTCATCGCTCCGGCGCTCTCCTCGGCGTGCCGCGCCCTGCTGGCGCCGGGGATGGCGACCACGGTGTCCCCGTTGTAGTTCACCGTCCAGTTGAGGGCCACCTGCGCTGCGGTCACGCCCCGTTTTTCAGCCATCTCCTCGATCGCTTCGAGTACGGGCAGGCCCAGTTTCAGCCTGCGGCGGATAACGTTTTTACGGAAGAAGGGGCGGCTGCGCAGCATGGCCGGGTCCCGGTGGAACTTGCCGGTGAGCAGCCCCATGTCCAGCGGGGTGTAGGCGATGATGGTGATCCCCAGCTCCTTTGCGGTTTCCAGCACGCCGCTGGTCTCTATTTTACGGTCGAGCAGATTATACCTCACCTGGTTCGAGGCCAGCGGGATGCCGCGGCGGCCAAGCGCCTCGTGCGCCCTGCGCATCTGTTTGGCGGAGAAGTTGCTGACGCCCACCGCGCGGATCTTGCCGGTCTCCACCAGATCGGCCATGGCGTCCATCTGCGCCTCGATGGATGATAACGAGAACGGCCAGTGGATCTGGTACAGGTCTATGCCGAAAGGCTCGAGGCAGGCCAAGCGCTTGCCGATGGTGGTACTGATCGACCTCGCCCTTCTCAGCAGGGGCCACCACTTGGTGGCTATCACCACGTCGCCGTCGGCCTTGCCCGCTGCCTTCAGCGAATTCGAGAGGCTGTGCTCCGAGCGGCCGTTGCCGTAGAACTCAGCGGTATCGAACCAGTTTATGCCGCGGTCCAGCGCGGCCTTAACGATGTCATTGGTCTCATAGGTTACCAGTACGGAGTAGGAGAAGCGGTGCATACCCTGCCCCTCCGAGAACTGCCAGGTGCCGAGTCCGATGGGACTGATCCGGATATCGGTGCCGCCGAGGCGGCGCCTCATGTTGTGCTGGTCGCTTGCCATCATAAGTTAATTTTACCACTAACGCCGGCGGGATTACACGATGCAGAAGTACAGATCGATATTGCGCTGCTCCGGGTGTTGCACAAAATAGTTTAAAAATGCTACAATGTACAACAAGGGATGGGCAGGATTCAAGGATAAACGCAATCATGGCTCTGCCTCGTTCTTGATGAACCGCTCACCTCTGAATAAGAGGACAACTGCCCATCCCCGCCCCTTCCTTCTACCTATTAGACGCTCCCTGTTTTTCCGTCGCAGCCCGAGGTCGGCTCTTATCGAACAACAACCGACAGATGATTCTCGCATATCGAAAGACATGTGGGATAGCTTGAAGGTCAGTTAAAAAAGCTATCGAGCGCCAGAGGGCATTTTTGGTGGGCCCGGTAGGGATCGAACCTACGACCAATCGGTTATGAGCCGAGCGCTCTGCCGCTGAGCTACGGGCCCGGAGCAACAGTAGTCTACAAAAATGCGCGGGATTAGTCAAGCTTCAGGGCTTTGTTTTTTGGCCTCGTTATCTTATAATCTATAGTCGAATAAACACGGCACATGCAGCAGAATACCGATTCCAGATACCAGCCACAGGAGATAGAGCCCAAGTGGCAGCAGCGGTGGGCCGATGACCGCCTGTACCAGGCCGGCGATGACGACCCGCGGCCCAAGTGGTACGCGCTCACCATGTTCCCCTACACCTCGGGGGACCTGCACGTGGGGCACTGGTACGCCATGGCCCCCTCCGATGTCCACGCCCGCTTCATGCGGATGAAGGGCTATAACGTGCTGCACCCCATGGGCTTCGACGCCTTCGGCCTGCCCGCGGAGAACGCCGCCATCAAGCGCGGCATCCATCCATCGAAGTGGACGATGGACAACGCGGAGCGGATGCGGGAGCAGCTCAAGCGCATGGGCTCCATTTACGACTGGAGGCGGGAGGTGGTCACCTGCCTCCCCGATTACTATAAATGGACGCAGTGGTTCTTCCTCAAGCTGTATGAAGGCGGGCTGGCCTACCGCGGCAAGGCGCCGGTGAACTGGTGCCCGCAGTGTCAGACGGTGCTGGCCAACGAGCAGGTGGTGGGCGAAGGTTTGTGCGAACGATGCGATTCGCCGGTGGTTCACCAGGACCGGGAGCAGTGGTTCTTCCGCATCACCCGTTATGCCGAGGAGCTGCTGGACTTCAGCAAGTTGCAGTGGCCGGATCGTATAGCGACGATGCAGCGGAACTGGATCGGCAGGAGCGAGGGGGTGGAAATCATCTTCGACCTGGAGGACGGCGGGGAGTTCCGCGTGTTCACCACCCGCCCGGATACCACCTACGGCGTGACCTTCGTGGTGCTGGCACCGGAGCACCCGTTGGTGGAGCGGCTCACCACGCCCGAGCACAGGGACGAGGTGGAGCGCTACGTGGAACGGGCGCGGCGGCAGTCGGAGATAGAGCGCACCTCCACCGAGCGGGAGAAGACCGGCGTGTTCACCGGCTCGTATGTGGTCAACAGGTTAAACGGGGAGCGGGTGCCCATCTGGATCGCGGACTACGTGCTGCTGAGCTACGGCACCGGCGCGGTCATGGCGGTGCCGGCCCACGATGAGCGCGATTTCGAGTTCGCTAAAAAGTTCGACATACCGATAAAGGTGGTCATCGCGCCGCCGGGCTGGTCCGGCGGGGAGTTGACGGAGGCCTACACTGAGCCGGGCACCATGGTCAACTCGGCCCAGTTCGACGGCATGCCCAGCGACCAGGGCATCGAGGCGATAGCCGATTTCATGGAGCAGCAGGGCTGCGGCAGGAGGCAGGTGAGCTACCGCCTGCGCGACTGGCTCATCTCCCGCCAGCGCTACTGGGGCGCCCCCATACCCATGGTTTACTGCGACAAGTGCGGCCTGGTGCCGGTGCCGGAGAAAGACCTGCCGGTGCTGCTGCCGGAGGACGCCGAGTTCCGCCCCACCGGTGAGTCGCCGCTCAAGTACTGCGAGGCCTTCGTAAACACCGTGTGCCCCGCCTGTGGCGCGGCGGCGCGGCGGGAGACCGATACCATGGACACCTTCATGTGCTCATCGTGGTACTTCCTGCGATACTGCAGCCCGGGCTACGGGGGCGGTCCCGCCGACCCGCAGAAGATGAGATACTGGCTGCCGGTGGACCAGTACACTGGCGGAGCCGAGCATGCCACCATGCACCTGCTGTACGCCCGCTTCTTCGTCAAGGCCATCCGCGACCTGGGAGTGGTCGATTTCGACGAGCCGTTCACCCGGCTGTTCAACCAGGGTATCATCGTCACCGAGGGGCAGAAGATGAGCAAGTCCAAGGGGAGAGTGATCACCCCCGACGAATATGTCTCGAGGCTGGGCGCGGACGCGGTGCGGGTGTACCTGATGTTCATCGGGCCGTGGGAGCAGGGGGGCGAGTGGGACGACCGCGGCATCAACGGCATATCCCGATGGCTCAACCGGGTGTGGGCCCTTGCCCTCGACGGTTACACACCGTCGAGCGAAGACGCATCGCAAACCAAGGAGCTTAGGCACATTATCCATAAAACGATCAAGAAGGTCAGCGAGGACCTGGAGAGATTTCATTTCAATACAATGATTGCGGCACTGATGGAGTTCACCAACTACCTGGGCAAGGCCCGGGAGGAGGGGGCTGTCGCTTCAGACGCCTTCGGCGAGGCCATCGACTCGCTGATGCTGATGCTGGCACCCAGCACCCCTCACCTCGCGGAGGAGCTGTGGGAAAGAACGGGCCATCCGTACAGCATCCACTCGCAGGCCTTCCCCTGCTGGGACGAAGCCCTCGCCGCCGAGGAGCGCGTCACCCTGGTGATACAGGTGAACGGCAAGGTGCGGGACAAGGTAGAGGTGCCGGTCACCATATCGGAGGACGAGGCCCGCGAGCTGGCGCTGGGGCGGGAGAAGATCAGGGCCTATCTCGACGATAAGAAAGTCAACAAGGTGATCTACGTGCCGCGTCGGCTGGTGAATATCGTAATGTCTTGAGATTATCGCTTTTTTAGTGTATACTACTGCTACTTATGAGGAGGGGTGATTCATGAAGCTGTCATGTCTTCAAGAGAATCTGAGCAAGGGACTGAGCATCGTAGGGCGGGCGGTGGCCACCAGGAGCACCCTGCCCATCACCAATAACGTGCTGCTGACCACGGAGGACTCGAAACTCAAGCTGGCGGCCACGAACCTGGAGATCGCCATAAGCTGCTGGATGGACGCCAAGGTGGTTGAGAAGGGCGCCATCACCGTGCCGGCGCGGCTGCTGACCGATTTCGTCAACTCGCTGCCGGAGGATACCATCGACATAGCGCTGTCTCCCAAGACCAAGACCGTGGAGCTCAAGTGCGCCCGGTTCGCCGGGCGTATCAACGGCGTGGACGCCGACGAGTTCCCGCCCATCCCTTCCATCGGCGATGGCGTTACCACCAAGATCGATGTGGAGGCCCTGCGGGCGGCCATCGCGCAGGTGGCATTCGCCGCCGCCACCGAGGAGACGCGCCCGGTGCTTACCGGCATCCTGTGCGAGTTCGAGGGCAAGCACCTCACCATGGTTGCCGCTGACGGCTTCCGGCTGGCGGTGCACAAGGCGTCGCTGGCCCAGCCCGTCGCCGAGCGCACCGACGTGATAATCCCGGCGCGCGCCCTCAACGAGGTGCAGCGCCTCATCGCTGATCAGGATGAGCCGGTGGAGGTGACCATCAACCCCGGCAAGAGCCAGGTGCTGTTCCGGATGAAGGATGTCGAGGTCGTATCTCAGTTGATACAGGGCACCTTCCCCAACTACAACCAGCTCATCCCCGAGCGCTACACTACCCGCGCCGAGGTGGCGCTGGCCGATTTCACCAAGGCCACCAAGACCGCCTCCATCTTCGCCCGCGAGGGCAGCGCCATCGTGCGGCTGCTGGTCACACCCGGCGAGGGCAAGAAGCCGGGCAAGATCGAGCTGTCCGCCCGCGCCGAGGAGGTGGGTGACAACACCGGCGAGGTGGATGCCGTCGTCGAGGGTGAGGAGTCCAAGATCGCCTTCAACAGCAAGTACCTGAGCGAAGTGCTGGGCGTGCTGCATACCGAGCGGGTGGGACTGGAGACCACCAGCCCCTCCAGCCCCGGCGTGCTCCGGCCGGTGGGCGACGACAAGTATATACATGTAGTGATGCCCATGTTCGTTCAATGGTGAGCGGGCACCACGCTTGATTTCCTGCCCCTGATGTTAAAAATGCGTCTACCGCTAATATTGAAGGGGGCTACATTTAGATGAAGATCCCAACTGGGGAAGAGTTACAGGTTTTAATTGATAACCGGGAGGATCCGGCTGTTTCGATCTACATGCCTGCTTACAGCAAAGGTGATACCGAGCAGAATCCCACAAGATTAAAGAACCTGATCAGAGAAGCGCAGGAACGCTTAGTCAGTCTAGGCCACTCTATTTCAGATACCAGCGCGATATTAGACCCGGCTGAGCAGATGCTGCCAGATTCACAATTCTGGCAGCATCAGGATGAGGGCCTGGCCCTTTTCCTGTCAACAGAGTTTTTTCGATACTACATGATTCCATACAGCGTTAAAGAATCGGTGGTGGTCGCCGGGAGATTCCATATAAAGCCCTTGCTTTCCCTTTTCTGTGATGGAGGGGGGTTCTATTTATTGGCAATTAGCCAGAACCATGTCCGCCTGCTTCATTGTGGCAAATATCACGTTAGGGAATTAGCCCTTGACAAGGTGCCCTCAAGCCTAGACGAAGCCCTGAAATACGATGAGCCGGAGAAGCAACAGCAGTTTCACACCACGGGTCAGGGCGGCTCGGTGATGTTTCATGGCCACGGCGTTGGCAAGGACGACAGCAAGATGAATATCCTGCGCTATTGTCAACAGGTAAACAGCGGGTTAGGTGAAATACTGCGGACTGAGCATGAACCTCTGGTCATCGCCGCGGTCGATTACCTCTCTGCGATTTACCGCCAGGCAAATACATACCCGCACCTAGCAGATGAGGGGATTGATGGCAATCCTGAAGGGCTGAGCATGGAGGAATTACAACGTCGGGCATGGCCAATAGTGCAACCTTACTTTGAACGAGCCAGAACAGAGGCGCTGGAGCGATACGGTGAAGCTGTTACCAAAGGATTGGCCACTAATGACGTGGAGCACACCGTCTTGGCCGCCTATGACGGGAGGGTGTCTACGTTGTTTATTACTGAAGGTGTAGAACTATGGGGAAATTTTGAGCCTGAACAGCGCAGAATCACCCTTTATAATGGACCGGAAAACGGAGCGGAGGATTTACTAGATATAGCAGCAGCCGACACATGGACCAGAGGAGGGGTGGTTCATATCATGGAGCCGGAGAACGTGCCTGGTGAAGCACATATAGCAGCACTCCTACGCTATTGAGTTGAAAGGATTGACATTTAATAGTCGCTGCGCTTAGGGAGGTGGTCATGCCATACCAGGATATAAAAGAGCTTCCGCAGAGCCTTCAGGATAATCTGCCTGGGCATGCCCAAGAGATATATCTTGCTGCCTATAACAATGCTCTGGAACAGTATGCAGATCCGGCAAAACGCAAAGGGGATGCAAGCATGGAAGAGACAGCCCAAAGGGTTGCCTGGTCGGCGGTGAAGAAGCAATACAGGAAGGATCGTGAGACAGGTGAATGGAAGGAGAAGTGAGTGGTGAGGGCTCATTATCCTGAATCAGGGACAATGAGCGCTTGAACCAAATAGACTACAGCGGCTACCGCTGCAGTGAATGTAACCATCTTCAAGGCTGAGAACGCAATGTTTTTACGGGACACTTTCCCCATATATATTCCGAGAAAAGACACCATTACTATAACTACCCCTATGGCTACAATCATGGCCTCAAAACTCGGCAGAAACAGATAGGGCAATATGGGGATGCTGCCGCCTATAACAGTCCCCAAGCCATCGATGGCGCCGACCTTTGCAGTCCTTTTTGATATCTGAGTATCAAGTTGTGACCCTTTTAATTCTACAGAGACCATCGCATCCTCTATCCTGCGCAGCTCTTTATATTGCTCCACTTCTTCTGCTGATAGGGCGCTAAGCAAATTAGCTATGCCGGCGGTCAATGCCCCTCCCAGCGCAGCAGCGATGATTATTGCGCTTGAAGCAGCTGAGGCACCGATTACTATGCCAAGTATGGATAAGGAGCCATCCAGAAAACCCCTCAGGAATTGGCCCGTCACTATTCTTCTTCACCTGTTACCTTTGATTCAACCAGCTTCGAGCCTGCGGACACCTGATCTATGGAGTGAACCGAACCGCCCAGCTCCTGAATGACTTTCTTTATATCCTCGAAAGATAAGTCACCCCCTTCAATAGTCATCTCTACAGTTTTTGTCTTTTCATCGATCTCCTGGAGATGGACAGTGACCCCCTCAATCCCTTCCAGTCCGCTGATTTTATCAGCATAGGTTATCTCGCTCGGGTCGTGCGGTATGAGTACGTCTATAACCAATCTTCTTATCGGCATGACAGACCTCCTGAATTGTCGTTATCCGTGTTCAACGTCCTCGCCCGGTTTCTGTTCACTAAAAGGCTCCTCGCCGGACAGCTCTGGTGCTTCCGGATATAACGATACCTGATCTAAAAATTCCCGCCTTACCGTCTCGATGTATTCATCGTCATCGGGCTCATTAAATTCTAGCACCTCGGGGTCGGATGTCAATAGTAGACACCAAACCCTTCATGCTGCTACTAGCCCTACATAGTATTTCCGTGCTTGAACATTGCACTAGCCTGACAGATTTGTTCTTTCCCTACAACAATGTCAGCGACCTCACACCGCTATCCAATCTCACAGCCTTGAAGGAGTTGTATCTTCATGACAACCAGATAAGCGAGATATCACCGCTACTCAATGATACTATGGGATGGGATATTGAGGGATACGGATGGCTGTTATTGAGGATAATCCACTGAGCGAAACTTCAATTAATATATATATCCCTGAGCTTAAAGCTAGGGGTGTTTACGTATATTACCAGATAATAGCTAGCGATTCTTCCCCACTCGGCCAATCGTACGTCCAAGAAAGCAGGCATCTCCTTATTGACAAACTGAAATTTCGGGTGTATGCTTCCCGCATGTACCGATTCTCCACCGGACGGCCACTTGCAGGTACAAGAAACCAGACATCCCCCTGTTCGTATCGTGGCGATTGTTACCCTCAGTCGATACTGGGATTCCGATAGCACAATGAGGAGGTATGGAAACATGAGAAAGAACTTGTACGGCCTGCTGATGATCCTCTTGCTTGCGCTGATAGGCGCTGGATTCACGTGCGGCAAGGAGGCGGCGGTGGAGTGCCCTACCGGGTGCGAGTGCCTTACCAAGGCGCAGGCTGAGGTAAAAGGCTATGAATTGTGTCAGGGGAAGGAGATAAAATGCGGGACCCTTGACGACGGGACCCAGAAATACTGCTATCAGAAACCGGCTGAGCCGGAGGAGGCCGAGTGCCCTGCAGGTTGCTACTGCATGACCAAGGACGCAGCGGCGGAGCGCGGTTTTACCGAGATGTGCCAGACTGAGCCCTGCGGCAATGATACGGCGCAGAACCCGATGTACTGCTTCAAGCAGCCGACGGATGAGGCCGAGTGCCCGCCGGGATGCGGTTGTCTGACGGAGGCGGAGGCGACAAGGCTGGGCTTGAACCAGTGCCAGGGGCAGAAGATACAGTGCGGGGGTGCAGCCGCCGCATTCTACTGTTACGAGAAGCCGACCGATGAAGCCGAGTGCCCCGAAGGCTGCTACTGCATGACGAAGGAAGCGGCGGAGAAACGCGGTTTCACCGACATGTGCGAGGATGACCCCTGCGGCTACGACACGGCGCAGAACCCGATGTACTGCTTCAAGCAGCCGGTCGATGAAGAGGAGTGTCCTGCCGGGTGCGAATGTCTGACGGAGTCGGAGGCCAGGAAGCTCGGCCTCACCTGGTGCGACGGTGAGAAGACCGTATGCGGGAATGATGCTGCAGGCAACCTGTTGTACTGCTTCGAGGAGCCGACCGAGGAAGAAGCCGAGTGCCCCGACGGTTGCTATTGCATGACCAAGGACGCGGCGGCGAAGCGCGGTTTCACCGATGTGTGCCAGAGTGATTCCTGCGGCTACGACACGGCGCAGAATCCGATGTACTGCTTCAAGCAGCCGATGGATGAAACCGAGTGCCCTCCGGGGTGTAGGTGTCTGACGGCGGTGGAGGCCAAGCGGCTGGGCTTGAGCAATTGTCAGGGGCAGGCGACACAGTGCGGCTATGACGCTGCAGGGGCCGCATTGTACTGTTACGAGGAGCCGACCGAGGAAGCCGAGTGCCCCGAAGGCTGCTTCTGCATGACGAAGGAGGCGGCGGAGAAGCGCGGCTTCACCGATGTGTGCGACGAAGACCCCTGCGGCTACGATACGGCGCAGAATGAGATGTATTGCTACAAGCAGCCGGTCGATGAATCGGGTTGTCCCAGCGGATGCAAATGTGTGACAGAGTCGGAGGCCAGACAGCTCGGCTACACCTGGTGTAAGGGCGAGAAGACCGTATGCGGCTATGATGCTGCGGGGAACCTGTTGTATTGTTTCGAGGAGCCGGTCGAGGAAGCCGAATGCCCTGACGGATGCTATTGCATGACGAAAGAAGCGGCGGCGAAGCGCGGTTTCAGTGACATGTGCCAGAGCGATCCCTGCGGCTACGATACGGCGCAGAACCCGATGTATTGCTTCAAGCAGCCGACGGATGAGGCCGAGTGTCCGCCGGGATGCAGGTGTCTGACGGATACGGAGGCCAAGCGGCTGGGCTTGGCTCAGTGTCAGGGACAGAAGATACAGTGCGGGCAGGGCGTTGTAGGGGCCGTGTTCTATTGTTACGAGGAGCCGACGGATGAGGCCGAGTGTCCTGCAGGTTGCTTCTGCATGACTAGAGAAGCGGCGCTAAAACGCGGTTTCACCGACATGTGCGAGGATGCGCCCTGCGGCTATGACACGCAGCAGAATGCGATGTATTGCTTCAAGCAGCCGGTCGATGAAGTCCAGTGTCCGAAAGGGTGTCAATGCTTGACTGAGGCGGAGGCCAAACGGCTTGGCCTTACCTGGTGTGATGGCGAGAAGATCGCATGCGGGCATGACGCTGCGGGCAACCTGTTGTATTGCTTCGAGGAAACACTACTGCAATAGCCTTCACCATGCCCGGTCTATAAATCAGCAACCCGCTATCAGGGAAGACGCTCGGAGGGCAAACCCCCGGGCGTCTTTTTTTTGGGAGATAATGGATAATCGCAGGATAAGGAAGGCAGACGGCTCCCACGTTTGACAAACGCGCTTCCCTGCTGTAATCTTTCCACACAGCGCAGGGAATATGGATAGGAGGTAAAATGGCTATTCAGGTCTTGCTCTATATAGGCGGCGTGTATCAACTGCTGTGGGCGTTCGCCCATTTCAAGTTCCCCAAGCAGCTCGACTGGGGGAATGCGCTGGCGGCGCTGGATGATTTCAACCGTATCCTGATGCTTATCTTCAGCAAGCTGCTGCTGTTCTTCTATCTGGGCACGGCGCTCATCTGCTTCATCTTCGCGCGGGAGCTGGCGGACACGAACGCCGGGCTGGCGGTGCTGATATTCCTGTCCATATACTGGCTGGTGAGAGCCCTGCTGCAGGTCCAGTATTTCGGCTTCAGGAAGGCGGACACGCTGAACGTGAAGCTGTCCTCCGCCGATGTCTCCAATCAGGTTATATCGTACATCCTGTTCGTTACTTTCATGCTCGGGTTCGCGCTGTTCCTAGCGCCGGCCCTGCTCGCTGTGCTGTAAGACTGACGTTCAGAGATGGTCGGTATAGGCTTCGACCGTTTCTCCTGCTAGCTCAGGTGACGTGTGCCCAGTTGAACCGCTTCCTGAACCGGTCCAGCACCGCGATGGTCTTTAGGCCGAAGCAGCCGAGGAGCACGGCGTTGGCTACGGCGTGGAAGGTGTCGAACCACACGCTGGTCAGTTGATAGGTGAGGAATGTTCGCCACGTCAGTGGGTAGATGAGCGAGGCCCAGTACCAGGTATTGAGTATCCACCCGTAGAGGTAGCCCCAGAATATGCCGAAGGCCACCAGGCACGCCACCAGCCATTTCCCGCTCAGGTTCAGCTTCCGCAGGTACGCGGCGGTGACACCAGCCAGCCCCCAGGCGATCATCTGGTACGGCGTCCACGGCCCCTGCCCCAGGAACAGGTTGGACACCAGGGCGGTCAATGCCCCCACCATGAACCCGGCCACCGGCCCGAACACGTAGCCGGTGCAGATGATGAGGAAGGTGCATGGCTGCACGCCGGGTACGGCGGCGAACGGCACCCGCAGCACGGCGGATATGGTGCCCAGCATGGCCACCAGAGCCACCTCCTTGGAGCTTACCGCCATGGACTCGAACTCGCAGAAGAAGGCCAGGATGGCGAGGACCACCAGTACGGTGGCAACCAGCCCCCAGTTCATGACCGAGTTCAGCGGGCTGGAGGGGAAGGCGGGGACGATGAACGCGGCGGCGCCGACTGCGACTATCAGGCCGAGGAAGATGTAGCTCGTCTTGCGCAGTTTCACCCCAGCGCCTCCAATGCTTCATCGACAGTCAGGATGTTCCCCGGGACGCCGTGTCGGGCGAAGGCCTGCACCAGGCGGTTTATCTGCGGCGAGAACAGCAGCGCCTGCGACAGCACGTCGTGCTTGTTGCCGTCGACCACCACCCTGCCCTCGCTGAGCAGCACCACCCGGTCGGCGTACTCCGCCACGATCTCCACGTCGTGGGTCACCAGGATGACGGTGTTGCCCTCGCCGCGGTACCTCTCGATGAAGCCCATCAGCTCGCTCTTCAGCCGGTACTCCAGGCCGCGGGTGGGCTCGTCCAGTATCAGCACCTCGGGGCGGGCCACCAGCACCGATGCCAGCGCCACCCGCTGCCGCTGCCCCCCGCTGAGCAGGCGGGGGTACCGCTTGCGGTACTGCGCCAGGCCGAACACCTCCAGCATACGGTCCACCCTCTCGGCGATCTCGCTTTTCTCGAAACCCAGGTTGTTGAGGATGAAGGCGATCTCGTCCTCCACGGTGTCGGCGAAGATATGGTCGTTGGGGTTCTGGAACACCATGCCCACCCTCCTCGCCAGCTGGGCCACGGTGGCTTTGCGGGTGTCATCCTGGCCCACGGTTATGTTGCCTTTGGTCGGTTTCAGCAGGCCGTTCATGTGCTTCACCAGTGTGGTCTTGCCCGAGGCGTTGCGCCCCATGACGGACACGAACTCCCCCCGGCGTATCTCCAGGTTCACACCTTTCAGCGATGCCGGGCCTTGGGGGTACGTGTGCCACAGGTTCTCCACCTTGATGAGGGGTGATTCCTCTGTCGCTCTAACGGGAGATTTGGTGCTATTATCCTCATAGCGGACCTGCCGGAAGGCGTGGTCCAGCATGGAGCGGCCCTCCTTGACCGTCAGCGGGATTGCATCTACGGGGTCTCCCCTCTGCTTGAGCCGCTGCACCAGCCGCACGATGGGCGGGGCGCCGACGCCGATGTCGGAGACGGCCCCGTCGTCGAGCACTTTCCGGGGGTCGCCGTCGGCCACGATGCGCCCGCCGTCCATCACGATCATGCGGTCTATCAGGTGCACCACCCGGTCGAGGCGGTGCTCCAGCA
>Ga0180437_10005896_pt1 | contig 16593 bp, 8 predicted proteins | sample SS_ome_4_FD_132410 | JGI IMG/M metagenome (GOLD analysis project Ga0180437, IMG submission 132410) | Hypersaline lake sediment archaeal communities from the Salton Sea, California, USA - SS_3_D_1 metaG | ecosystem: Environmental > Aquatic > Non-marine Saline and Alkaline > Hypersaline > Sediment...
CTCCTACGAGAACGATGGGGCCGCCGGACTGGTAGTCAATGACTGTCGCGGCTACCGCGTGGTCTACCTGGCCTTTGGTCTGGAAGGCGCCGGGCCCGACAGCGCGCGCAGTGAGATCCTGCGGCGGGCCATTGACTGGCTGGCACAACCGCAACAGGACTATGCTGTGGCGGTCTTTCCCGCGGATGCTTATGCCGTTGCGCCGCCTGGCGATGCGGCCAGCTACTCTTTCCGTGTTACGAACGCAGGTGCCGAGAGCGATGCCTATGTGCTCTCGGCCGAGGGCAGCCCCTGGCCGGCAGAGATTCTGGACGCCGTACAGCAGCGCCCGCTAACGACCACTGTAGTGCTGTCCCCCTGCTCTTCGGCGGACCTACACGTGCGTGTCCAAGTGCCGGACATGTCGGTGTCAGGGGAGACGGGCTTTGTCAGCCTGACCGTGAGTTCGCTGGCCATGCCATCCGTGAAAAGCGTGCGGCAAATCCGCGTCACAGCCTCGGCGCCCTGGCGATCCCATGCCCCACTGCCAGCGCCTCGATACCGGCTGGCGGCCGCAGCGGTCGATGACTGTCGCTTCTTGGCCATTGGCGGTTGGGGGCCGTCTGGCGAGGCCACGCGGTCTACCTACAGCTATGACGATCGGGCAGGACAGTGGCAGACCATGCCACCCAAGCCCACTGCTGCTGCGAACATAGCTGCGGCGGCGATCGATGGCAAGATCTATGTCCCCGGTGGGTCGCGGGGGGATTCCCAGCTCACCGTACTCGAGATCTACGATGCGGATGCGGACCTGTGGACCAGCGGTGCGGACCTGCCGGCGGCCAGGAGCGGTGGCGCCGTGGCGGCGGCAGCGGGCAAGCTGTATGTCTTTGGCGGGAACGTGGGCTCAGACACCCTGCTGAGCAGCACTTTGGAGTACGACCCTGTTTCGCAGGTCTGGGCCGAGCGGGCGCCAATGCCTTCGGGAGCCCGCAGCCAGGCCGCTGCCGCAGCACTCAACGGGCACATCTATGTGGCAGGCGGTTGGCCGGCATTGAGAACACTTGAGCGCTACGACCCGGCGACCGACTCTTGGGAAGTGCTGGCTCCCATGCCCACAGGCCGGCAGTCCCCGGGCCTGGTTTCGCTGGATGGCCATCTCTATGCCATTGGCGGCGGCGATGGCTGGGAGGGTCTTTCCACGGTCGAGCGCTACGACCCGGCGAACGACTCCTGGGTGCGCTTTGCGCCCTTGGATTCGCCTGTGCGGGCCGGGGTTGCGGCCGTGGCCACCGCTGGGCGGATCTTTGTCTTTGGCGGATCAGATGCTGAGGTCTCTGCCAACAGCGCGCATGAGGCGCTCGCTGCGGGCGCATCCCTCGGTAGCTCTGGCCTGGTTGCTGACACGACGGCTGTGGCCGGTGGTAGGTTGAACTATGAGATCACGCTGCGCAACCCTGGACACAGTCCCATCACTCTGGCCACGCTGCGCGATGACATCCCGGCCGGTACCCACTTTGTCGATGGCAGCCTGGTCGGTGGCGCCAGCTACGATCCGGACGCCCAGCGCATTGAATGGCAGGGGTCGGTCGCGGCAAGGTCCAGCAAGCAATTCCTGTTTCAGGTGATGGTCTCCGACGACCTGCCGCGAGGGACAGTCATCACCAACAGCGCAACGGTGGGTGACGGCCGTTGCGGCGAGCACGTGCTGACAGCGACCACGGTGATCGAAGCGGTCGACCTCTCACATTCCCACAAGACGGTTGACAAGGAGGTGGCCAGCGCTGGGGACGTGCTGCACTATGCGCTCGAGCTTAGAAACGTCGGTGCCATCACCGCTACCGACGTGCAATTGGTGGATCCGATACCTCCCTATCTGACCTACGTAGCCGGCAGTGTGCAGGGCGCAGAGTATGACCCCACCTCCAACCGCATCGAATGGAGAGGGGCTCTGCCGCCGGGTATGGCGGGCAGCTACCGCTACACTGACAGTGATCTTGGCGCTGTGACCTACCAGTGGGTGGATGCAACGGTGGGCGGCACCAGCGTGCAGGATGGCGGCGACGATCGCTGCCTGGGCCCCTTTGATATTGGTTTCCCCTTTGAGTTCTACGGCACACTCTACACACAGTTCCACCTGAACACCAACGGCCAAGTGCTTCTGGGCGAAAGCGACGCGGCGTGTGCCTCCTACAGCAACTCGGCGATTCCCAGCTCGACCTTTCCAAACGGCTTTATCGCCCCCTTCTGGGATGATCTGCTGTCCGAAACAGGGACCATCTACTACAAGCTGCTCGGCGAAGCGCCAAATCGACAGCTGGCGATCGAGTGGCACAACGTTCGCCACTTTGGGGGCACCGGCGCGCTGACTTTCGAGGTCGTGCTCTTTGAAGGCAGCGATGAGATCCTGATCCAGTACCAGAGCCTGGAAGGAGATGCCAGCGACGGATCGACCGCCACCGTGGGTATCGAAGACCAGGCGGGCTTTGAGGGTGTTGAGTATCTCTTTGACGGCAGGGGGCCAGGGTATCCTCTGCACCCTGGCCTGGCCGTGCTGTTCACGCCGCTGGTCGGCAAGCGCATTGAGTTTCAGTGTCAGATTGGGCCGGACGTTCCGCTCAAGACACTGATTGTGAATCAGGCGCAGCTGACCGAGCCCGGCAGACCCGCACTGACGCTGACGGCTTCTACGCGCGTCGACTGGGTGGACGTGCCACTCTCGCGCAAGACGGTGGACAAGCCGCTAGCGCACGCGGGCGACGAGCTCGCCTATCTCATCGAGCTGAGTGGCATCGGACTGGAAGCGCCCACTGCCGCCAGCCTGGTGGACCCCATCCCGGATCACTTGAGCTACGTCGATGGCAGTGTGCAAGGGGCAACGTACAACAACGACCTGGACCAGATCGAGTGGAGCGGTACGCTGGCGCCTCAAGCTGAGGGAAGCTATCGCTGGGCCGACAGCGATGGCGGCGAGGTGACGTACCAGTGGCTGGACGCTACCACTGGCATGCTTGTGCCAGACGGTGGGGACGATCGTTCGCTAGGGCCCTTTGACATCGGTTTCCCCTTTGACTTTTATGGCAGCACCTACTCCAGTTTCTACCTCAACACCAACGGTCAGGTGCTCTTTGGCATCGGCTCGGGGGCTCTGTCCAATGTCCGCATCCCGAACGCTGATACGCCAAACAACTTTATCGCGCCCTTGTGGGATGATCTTGTTTCAGAAGCGGGCACGCTGTATTACAGAGTGCTGGGACAGGCACCGCAGCGTCGCTTGGTGATGGAGTGGGCGGGGGTGCACCGGTTCGGCTCCAGCGATAGGATCACCTTTGAGGTCGTCCTGCACGAAGGGAGCAACGACATCCTGGTACAGTACCACACCCTGGGGGGTAGTGCGGCGGACTTGAGTGCCACGGTGGGCATTGAGAACGCCGATGGCACAGAGGGGGTGCAGTACCTGTACAACGACGGAGGCACCGGCTATCCCCTGCACGAGCAACTGGCTGTGCTATTTGAGCCGGCCCTGCCCCAGCAGATCGCCTTCCGGGCGCGTGTTCTCCCCGACGTGTCGCTCAACACAGAGGTCGTGAACAACGCCTGGCTGATGATCGAGGGTCAACCTGCTTTCCCGTTGAGCACCACGACTTGGATAGACCGCATTGATCTGTCCGAGTCGGAGCTTGAGGTCGCACCGGCTGAGGTTGGGCCGGGGGCCCGGCTCACCTACACCATCACCTTGCGCAACGCGGGCAACGCCACGGCCAGCAGCGCCAGCCTGTTGAATCCCATTCCGCAAGGCACGAGCTACGTGGTAGGGACGGCGACCGCTGGCGCGGTCTACAACCCGCAGCAGGACCGCATCGAGTGGCGCGGCCAGTTGGGCCCACGGGCCAGCCAGCCTGTCGTTTTCTCCGTCGTCACCTCTTTGGACGCGCTGCACAACACACCCATCACCAATACGGTGCGGCTGGAAGATGGTCTGGGCAATGCCGTGACCAAAACCGTCTCGGCCTTGGTGCAAAGCCACGACCTGTCGATGTCCAGCAAGACCATGCCACCGACAGCCCGCCCGGGCGAGGTGTTCACCTGCACTGTGCACCTGCGCAACAGTGGTGTGATCTCCACCTCCGCCTGCCTGACCGACGTCCTGCCCATGGGGGTCGTGCTGGTGCCAGGCTCTCTGTGGTGGAGCAGCGGTGATGGCGCCTCGGATGCGAACTCTGTCCATTGGCACGGCGACATTGTGGCCCAGGGTCTTGTCGTGGTGCGCTTCCAGCTGCAGGTCAGTCCAGACCTGGCCTACGGTACACGACTGACCAACACAGCGCGCATCTCAGATCCGGCTGGGCATGTCTATACGCCCGTCGCGGAGACCATCGTGCTCTCCGCGCCACGCACAGGCCCGCTGTACCTGCCCGTGGTGCTGCGTCCCCATGGGGGCGGCTGACATGTCTGGGGTCTCCCCACACGGCACCTGGCGGTCGGTTGGTGCGGACAGGCAAAGATGCTACAATGGACCCAGAGACATTCCGAAAGGAAGCAGGGCGCAGGTCCGGTCAGGAGGCAGACGCATGAGACGGCGTTGTCCGTTGCTTCAGGCAGGAGCGATGCTCGTGCTGTTAGCTGCGCTTTGCGCTTGCTCCTCCGGGATGTCCGAACAACCCTCCGCTACCGCCACCCTACCTCCACAAGCCGCACCCACTGCCGATCCCTACCAGAAACCGAGGGAGCATATGGTTGAATTCGACATCGAGGCCCGCGGTGTGAGTGACCAGGATGTCCTGGACGCCATGCGCAGTGTGCCGCGCCACGAGTTCGTGCCCGACGACTATGCCGGGTTTGCCTATGCGGACCGTCCGCTCCCGATCGGGTACGGTCAGACTATTTCCCAGCCCTACATCGTCGCCGTGATGACCGAGCTGCTCAAGCTCAAGCGGGGCGACCGCGTGCTGGAGATCGGCACCGGCTCTGGCTATCAGGCCGCCATCCTGGCGCAACTCACAGATGAGGTCTATTCCGTTGAAATCATTGAGGAGTTGTACAAGAGGGCCAGCGACGACTTGAGGCGGCTTGGCTTCAGCAACGTAAAGACCAAACACGGGGACGGCTACTACGGTTGGGAGGAGCACGCGCCCTATGATGCCATCATCGTGACCGCTGCACCTGACCACATCCCGCAGCCGCTGGTGGGCCAGCTGGCCGATGGAGGGCGGATGGTGATTCCTGTCGGCCCGCAGGGATCATTTCAGACCCTGTGGCTCATCGAGAAACAGGGCGAGGAAGTGCTTTCCAAGAGCGTGATGGGTGTTGTCTTCGTACCGCTGACCGGTGGCACATCGTCCTAGCTAGTCCGCTGCTCGGTCGGAGCTCGTGGCTCTCCGACAAACAGCCAGAACATTACGGCCACAAGCGCTGTGCCAAGCATGTTGGCCAGGATGGGGCCAGCATAGCCTACTGCCTCGAACAGCAATCCCCCCACATACGGCGCAGCAAAGCTCAGCAGCCCGCGGAACGCGCCCAGCCTGCCGATCTCTTGGGCGCGCTGATCCTCCGGCACGCTGTTGGCGATCCACGACAGAAAGGCCGGCACCCAAGTCGCCGGCAAGAGGCCATAGAGCACTGATAGAGCCAGAAAAGCCTCGAACGACTGTGCGATGAGCCACCCGGCGGTCACGCACACACCAAGTGTTTCCGAAAGGATGAGAAAGGGCACGCAGCCTCGCTGGTCCACTTGGTGTCCGAAGAACATCTGCGTCACGGCCCAGGTCAGCGAAGTGACGCTGGACATGATGCCGAGCTGGAGTGGGCTGAATCCGTAGGTCTCGGTCAAGAGGCCTGGCAGCAAAAGTGCCCCGGTGCCGTAGGCGAACATGTCCACTGTCACCGCGATGTAAAAGGCCCTCAGCCTCGGCGGTGGCACGAACACGCTCCGCGCCAGCGCGATCAAATCCGAGGCATGAAGGGGCTCTGCGCTTGCCAGCCCCCGTGTTTCCTGCAGTGCCAGGGCCACAGCTGCCAGCGTGAGCAGTTCCAGGGTCGACGCAATGGCCAGGGTGGTCACGAATCCGTAGCGCTGCGCCAGCAGACCGCCCAGCGTTGGGGCAAAGACACCCGCCACTGCAAAGGCCGTGCTGACCAGACTGAAGGCGCGACCGCGGGCATCGAGTGAGGTGGACTCTGCAATCATCGAGTCGGCCGCCGGCCGCGCAATGGCGATCAGGCCGAGCAGGACCACACCCGGGAGGAGCAGGCGCCAGTCCCCCGCCCAGCCTGCCAGAACGAGGGCGAGCACTCCGGTAAAGCCAAAGGCACTCGACAGGATGAGGAGCGGCTTGCGCCCCCGGAGATCGGACAGCCAGCCACCCAGCGGCAGCATGGCAGTCGAAACAATCCCCCCAAAGCCACCGATAGCCTCCAGCAAGCCTAGCAAGGGCATGGAGGCACCCAGGCTAAGCACAAAGGGTTGCCACATGGCGCGCATCATGTGCATCCGCAGGCCGTACAGAAAGTTGCGCAAGGCCAGCGCTCGCAGGTTACGCTGGCGCGAGTCGCTAGATAGAGGGGCTTGGCCACGGCTGCCCGCGTCTCGCCGCAGTTTGGCGAGGCTGCTTGCGTCTCGCCGCAGTCTGGCGAGGCTGTTCACGCTGCAGCCTGTCTGTCGATCTGCGACAGCGACCCGGCAGCCAGCCAGGCCAGGGCATAAGCAGCTGCGCCAGCCAAGAGGACGCGCGAGGACCCGAATGAGATCGCGCCCATCACGGCCAACATGGAGCTTATGACGGAGACACAGCCGTTCACCGCCCAGGCCCACGGGATCCAGCGCGGCGCTCCCTTCTGCAACAGCCGCATGCCTGCCGGCATGGGCATCCCCATGAGAAAGCCGAGCGGGCCCAAGCTGAGGAACGCTGTCAGGAGCCTGAGCGGCAGGCTCCAGCCCATGGACAGGGCAAACAGTCGCGGCAGCAGCAGCGGATAGGCCAGCACTACCACCAGCAGCAGCCCCAGCGTCGCACGCAGTGGAAGCCTGACCGATACCAGGCTGCCGAGCCCCGAGAAGAGCAGCACCGAGAACAGCACCAGCGAGAAGGAGTACGTTGGCTGCCCTAGAAACAGGATGAACTGCTGCAAGAGCGGCATCTCAACGAGCAGGTAGCCCAGCCCCAGACAGGCGAAGTACACCAAGACGTGCCGGAAGCTTGGCAAAGTTGGCACGCTGCGCACGGCAAGCGGTAGCACGATGAGCAGCCCCGACAGCAAGACGGCCAAGACCAGGAGCGCCACCAGTATCAGATAGCCGCTGCCGCCAAAGGGCTGCCAGGTCTTGCCCAGGCTCTGCAGGATGCTGGGGATCTGGTTCCACCGGAAAAAGTGGAAGAAGAAAGGGCGGTCGTCGGTAGGAGGGGAAACCTCGTAGGCGTACTGCCTCAGCCAGGTCTCGCGGTCCGCATCGGACAGCACGCGCCGGAAGGTATCATGGTGCAGGGTGTCAGGGAGCACGTTGTACCGGTTGGCTTCCGACACCGGCATGCCCTGGTAGTAGATGAGATCAAAGCCGCGCTCCGCACAAAAGCCCTTCAGGTGGTCGATCTCTGCAGCGCGAAAAGGCGTGCGCTTGGCCATCAGCGTGGCGGTTGACCAGCTGCGAAAGGCCACGATATGCTCCGCGGGCTCGCCAGCGGTGTCTCGCCGTACAGCCTCAGCAAGCAGGGCGCAGGCGCGCAGTTCTTCGCTGGGCGGCGTTTGCATCCACCGTGTCAAGACCAGGATGCCATCGTCCCTCAAGTGATCCAGGTACAGAAGCATGGCTTCCACGGTATAGGCGTAGGATTCAGAGAGGCTGTACACGCCAGAGATGACGGGCTGGTAGGTATCGGCGAGCGACAGCACAATCACGTCGAACCGCTCTGGTGAGCGACGCAAATAGCTGCGCGGATCCTCGCTCACGACGGTGACGCGCGGGTCATCGTATGGCACCGGGCCGCAGGCGCCGCCCAGACCGCGGACCGCCTGGACGACCAGCGGGTTGCTCTCCAGGGCGACCAGCGACGTGACCCCGCTGTGCAATGCCGTCAGGATGCCCATGCCCCCGCGTGGCTCGATGATGAGCGCGCTGGCCCCTGGTCGCAGCACATAGGGCAAGGCGGTGGGCAGATAGTGCAGCATACGCTCGTCTCCGGCCTGCTGCAGACAGGTGACGGGACTCAGGTTTGCGCCGTCGACCAGCAATCCGAACTGCCGGGGCAGCTCTTCGGCGAAGAAAAGGCTCAGCCCCGGTGCCGAGTGAATCCCTGTGCTCTGCACCACATCGACACGAGAAAAGGCGTTCCACTCGCTGAAGACAGTCCTCGCCCCAGGGAATAGCAGCGTCCGGCTGAGCGCCTTGTAGGGGGAGAGGCGCAAGTCGAACAAGCCAGGCGGATGCCACAGTACCGCCACGATCGCTATGAGCAGCAGCAGGCAGGCCCAACGCAAACGAGACAGGTCAGAGGATGGCCCGCCAGCTGGGGATCTACCAAGGCTGAACGCAGCGGCCGCCACCGCGCCCGTCGCACTGGCGCTGATGGCAGCTCCTTTGCCTCCCAGCAACGGCACCAGCGCCAACACGGCTAGGCTGCCCACGGCTGAACCGGCCAGGTTGGCGGCGTAGACCGTGCTTGCCTGCCCCGGCCAGACCGCCAGGGCAAGGCCCACGCACAGACCGGCGAAGAAAAAGGGCAGAATCAGTGCGGTGTAATAGAGACCCAAGTAGAGCAGTTGCCGCGCTTCAAGGGCGATGCGGTAGGAGTCAAAAGGCACGTGGTTGATGGCCAGGTAGGCCGCCATCAGGCTGATGGAGAACAGGGCAGCGCTGACAGCCAGCCGCCGCGGAATGTCACGCTCCTCGTGTGGCCCCGCCTGCAGCGCCAGCCACGTGCCGCTGGCGCCAGAGCCCAGCAGCGCGACGCTGACGCTGATGAAGGCAAAGTGGTACCACTGTGTCACGGAGAAGAGGCGGGTCAGCGTGAGCTCAAACAGCAGCGTCGCTGCCGAGACGAGGAAAATGCCGGCATACAGAGGCAACATGCGGGCACCCCTATCTATCGTCCAGCAACGCCGAGACGGGACTCAGGTGCCCCAGTCTCTGGGGTACAAAAAGTCGTGCCCGACGTCGCGCCGGCTGACTTTGGCAATGATGGGCGGCATGCGCTTGAACTGAAAAGCCTGTACCCGGCGCACTACGGTCGTTACAAACTGGGCATCAAAGCCTTCCGCTATCGCCTCGTCCGCTGTGTACCGTTCGTCCACCAGGAGGTACAGCAGCTTGTCCACCTCAGCGTAAGCAAAGCCAAGCTCGCCCTCATCGGTCTGGCCCACCCACAGGTCAGCCGACGGGGGCTTTTGGATGATCGCCTCGGGAACGCCAACGGCGCGCGCCATCTGGCGCACCTGCGTCTTGTACAAGTCGCCCAAGGGGTTGACCGCGCAGGCCATGTCGCCAAACAGCGTGCCGTAGCCGAGCAGCAGCTCGGTCTTGTTGGAGGTCCCGATGGGCAAGCCATTCCAGACCACTGAGTGGTCGTACAGTGCAATCATCCTCATGCGCGCCATGACATTGCCACGGCGCACATCACTGATCTCCGGGTGCTGCTCGAAGTAGGGCTCAACCATAGGTGTTATATCCATGGTCTTGCTCTGCACGCCAGTGAGCGCTACCACCTGCTCGGCGTGCGCTGCGCTTTCCGGAGCACTGCTGCGGTAAGGCAGCAGCAGCACCAGCACGTTGTCTGGTCCCATGGCTTCTGCCGTCAGGAAGCAGGATAGAGAAGAGTCCACGCCGCCGGAAAGGTTGAGCACCGCCTTGCGGAAGCCAAACCGCTGCAACTCGTGCCGCAAGAACTGCACGAGCACGCGGCGAGTCACCTCGGTGTTGAGCATCAGCTTGCTGGCAATGTCCAAGATGCTTCCTCCGTCCCTATGGTACAGCGCTGCTGGAGCGCAGGATCCTGCGCAGCTCGCCGTACACCAACGTGGGGCGCTCATCGCGCAACAGGGGTAGCTGGACGCGCACCCGCCGCAGTGCGTTCAGATCAAGCGTGGTGGTCAAGAGGCTCTCCTCAAAGTACGGCGCCTGGGCAATGAGTTTGCCATCGGGTCCGAATACTGTCGAGCCACCCCAGAAGTTCAGTCCGTCCTCGAATCCGACGCGATTGCAGTGCAGCACGAAATCGGTGAGAAAGGTGGCGTACATCTGGTTCATCACTTCCACCGAGCGCGAGCTGCCCAACGCAGCCTCCGGGCTCAGCCCCCTCCCTGGGCTGGCTGAGATAAGCAGCAGCACATCGGCACCGTCCTGCCACAGGGCGTAAGCAGAGCTCATGTGCCAGAAATCCTCGCAGATGAGCACGCCAAAGCGCCCGAAGCGGGTGTCAAAAGCGCCCAGCCGCGAGCCCGCCGCCCAGTAGCGCCCCTCCTCAAACATCCCGTAGGTGGGCAAATAGAGCTTGCGATGCACGTGCAGGATCTGACCCTGCGAGAGGTAGGCGGCGGAGATGAAGAAGCGGTGGCGGCTGTCTGCCTCGACAAAGCCAACCAGCACATCCATGTCCTGACTGGCCGCCAGCAGCTCGGCCATCGTTGGCCTGTTGGCATCGGCGGCGATGGCCACATCTCGTACCAGATCCTTGAGCAGGTATCCTGTCAGCGATAGCTCTGGAAAACAGAGCAGCTGCACCTCCTGTTCGCGCGCTTTGCGAATGAACTCCAGGTGGGTCTGCAGATTGCGCTGCACATCGCCAAGGACAGGGTTGATCTGTGCGAGGCCGACTCTGAGTTGTGCCATGGACTGTCCCTCTTGGTGTTGCTGGTATCGAAGGCTAACGAGCGACGGGATGCGACGCGCGTGCCCTATGCCTCAACTGGCCATAGAGCAGCAGGCTGCCAGCCAGGACAACTTCTGCCAGTTCTGCCACCTGAGTTGCACGCAGAATGCCAACGTAGAGGGCCTGGTCAGCGCGCGTGAACTCCAGCAAGAAGTGTCCTGCACCGTTGCCCAGCAGGTAGAGAAGCGCCAACAGCCCTGGCCTGTGGCGCAATAGGCTCAACCGGTAGAGCGCATAGAAGAGCACAAAACCGAGCAGGCTGGCCAGCAGTTGCGTCGGGAAGCGCGGTCCGTAAATGCCATAGAGGTCGGGCAGCCACATGCTCAAAGGGGACCTGAGGATGACGCCATAGTTCGCGCCGTGCACCAGTGCCCCAAGCCATCCCACACCTTGGGCCAAGGCCACGGAAACTGCGGCCCTGTCTGCCAAGGGCAGAAATGGCGTTTGGGCATAGAGCGAGTACAAGCACAGCGCCACAGTTCCCCCGAACAGCCCGCCTTGGAACACGAGCCCGCCTCCCCAGTGGCTGAGGATCGCCAGCGGGCGTCCAGCATAGTCCGCCCAATTCGGAAGCACATACGCTGCTCGCGCGCCGATCAGGCCACCGGCAAGTATCCACAGTGCACTATCCGGCACAATGAGCCCGCTATGTCCGGCGCGCCTGGCCCGCCAGTGAGCGAAGGCAACAGCGGCTACGATGCCCAGGCCCACAAGGGCTGTGTAGGTGTACAGGGTGTGTCCGCCCCAGCGGAAGAGCACGGGAGCCATTGAAGGAGCCTGCCCTACTTCTGGAGGCTCTCCACGATGAGAGCGTACTTCTCGGCAAGCTCCTCCGCTCCCGTCGTAGAGTCCGACTCAGCGTAGATGCGGAACATCGGCCGGTCGGGGTCGGGCAGAACCAACACCCAGTCACGGCCCATCTGCACCCTTACGCCATCGATCTTGGCCTCAGGTCCCGTCTTGTACCTCTCGTGTAGCAGGCGCATGACGGTGCCCTTGGCTTCCCAGGGGCACGAGACGTCCCGCACAGCCATGTGCTGCGCTGGCAGTGAGGCCATCACCTCACACACACTGGTCCTTTCCACAGCCAGGAACTCGAGCAGCTTTGCCAGTGCCATCATGCCGTCCACCGCGGGATGCAGCTCCGGGAAGACAAAGCCCCCGGCTCCATCCGCAGCGATAATCACGCCCTCGCTGGCAGCTGCTTCCATGACGGCGTGCATGTCCACCCTGGTGCGTAGCACTCGGCCACCGTGATGGCTGGCGATGGCCTCCACCGTCTGCGACACGGTCACGGGCACGGCCACTGTGCCTCCGCCATGGACGCGCAAGGCCAAGGCCACAAACATGGCCGTTGACATACCGGGCGGCACGATAGCGCCACAATCGTCCACCATAAAGACCTTCTCGCCGCCAACATCCAGCCTCACGCCAAGGTTGGTTCCCAGAGCGCCACAGATGGCGGCCAGTTGGTCCAGTGCCGTCTGGAACTCTTCCTCTGGGATCGACATCCTGCTCTCGTCGATGGCTGCGTTCAGCTCGACAACCTTGACTCCAAGGTGCTTCAGGATATTGGGCAGGATCAGCGAAGTGGGCGCGTTGGCATAGTCCACCACAATGGAGTACTGGGCATCGCGGATGGCCGCCACGTTGAGGCACGCCAGAAAGTCTTCGGTGTAGGTCTCGATCACGTCGGGCTGATACTCGATCACGCCGATCTCGTCGAGGTAGACCCTGCGGAAATCCTCCCGGAAGAACACGCGCTCGATACCTCGCTCGGTGTCCTTGCTGAGGTTGAGGCCCCGGCCGTCCATGAACTTGATGTCCACCACGCGGTTGTCATGCGGAGACAAGCGGATATGGACGCCGCCCGCTGCGGCGATCTTGCGCGTGATGTGGCGGGCTACCGGGATGGGCATACTGCGCAGGTCACGGACATTGACTCCCGCTGAGGGCAAGCCGGAGATAATGCCGCGCTTGAGCATGCGCGGGCTGCGGTGCGGATCTCGGTTGATGGTGACAACTGCGCCCAGAGGCAACGTAGCGCCAAAGGCGGCCCCCAGTTTAGCGGCTAGCTCTGGGGTGAGGTCGATGTTGACTTGGCCGGTGATCCCGTACCGTCCAAAGAGCACCCGACGGCCCTGCGAACCCCAGATAATGCTGCTCTTGACGGTGGCGCCAGCCTCCACCTCTTTTTCGGGCCATATCTTGACGTTGGGGTGGATGATGGCTCGCTCGCCTACCGTGCTGTCATCGCCCACAACGGCACCCTCGAAGATCACCGCCTTGCTTCTGACCCGGCACTGCCGCCCGATAATCGCCCCGCGCAGCTCAGCGCCCTCTCCTACGTACGTATTGCGCCACACGATGCTGCGGTCGATGTGCGCTCGATTGTCTACCACGGTATAGTCGCGGATCACGCTGGGGCCTTGGATAACAACGCCCCCCTTGACCTTCACCCCCTCGCCCAGGTACACCGGGCCGTATAGCTGCGCGTCCGGTGCGATCTCCACATTGGCCCCACACCACACGCTGCCGCCCCTGTCCTCGCCGATGGGCTCGGTGTGCACGCGTCCATCCAGCAGGTCGTTGGTTGCTCGCATGTACTCCTGTATGTTGCCAACATCACACCAGTAGCCCTCGGACACGAACCCGTACAGCGGATCGCCGCGGTCAAGCAGCAGGGGAAAGAGATCCTTGCTGAAATCAAAGGGCTGACCTTCTTCGAAGCAATCCAGCACATCGGGCTCCAGCACATAGATGCCCGTATTGACCGTGTCTGAGATCACTTCTCCCCAGCTGGGCTTTTCCTGGAACTCGCGGATTCTTCCCTCCTCGTTCGTTATCACGACGCCGTACTCCAGTGGGTTGGGGACGCGATAGAGGGTCAGGGTCGCCTTGGCTTTCTGCTCCTTGTGGTATGCGATGATCGCCTTGAGGTCGAAATCGGTCACGGCGTCGCCGCTGATGACCAGGAAGGTGTCATCCAGGTGCGCTTGGGCGTTCTTCACGCTGCCGGCGGTGCCCAGCGGTACTTCTTCAATGGAATACTGAACGGCCAGGCCCATTGCCGAACCGTCTCCAAAGTAGTCTTGCACGTGGTCAGCCATGAACTGCAGTGTCACCACAACCTCGGTGATGCCGTGTCGCCTGAGCAGGTCCAGTATGTGCACGATCACTGGCTTGTTCACCAGGGGCACCATGGGTTTGGGGCGGTTGATCGTGAGTGGCCGCAAGCGGGAGCCTTGGCCACCAGCCATGACGACGGCTTTCATGGACCGTGCCTCCTTGTGCATCTCGGGTCCGCGCTCTGGGTCAGGGTGGTGCAATGATACCACAAACTGCACCTCAAGCAAACCTTTTTGACAGAAGGCGGCCCTCTTGCGCTCATTGCCACGCTTCGATGCGATGTGCTATAATGTTGCAAAGTAGGGCACGGATGGGATATGTCTAACCCAAGGTCTAGCGCCGCAGAGATCGAGCACCTGCTCAGGTCAGGCCGGTCGGCGGCTGAAGCAGGTGATTGGCCGGCAGCCCGACACTACTTCGCCCGCGTTCTGGGTATGGACCCAGCCAACGAGGAGGCGCTGCTTTGGCAGGCTGGCTTGTCCCGCGACCCCCAGAAGTCCATTGCCTACCTGCAGCGGGCCTTGGAGCTCAACCCGCAGAGCGAGCGCGCCAAGGCCGGCATGGCATGGGCACGGTCACGCCTGCCCCCGGAACAGGGGGAGCTCACAGCGCCGCCGCCGCCAGCTGTAACGCCGCAGCCTCAGCGCGCGCCGAGGCGATCGGCGCTCAGCTACGTGGGGTTTGGCCTGCTGCTCATTGCTGCGCTCGTCTGTGCCGTGCTGGGCGTTGTGGCACTCACAGGCGATGTTGAGCAGCTGCGTTCTCTCATTCTGCCTCCCACTGCGACGCCCACCGCCACGGCCACGCCAACGAACACGGCCACGCCAACGGCCACAGCGACCTCAACGTCAACACCAACGCCCACCGCTACGCTGACACCCACCTCGACGGCCACGCCTACAGCGACACCCGTCCCATCACCGACTTTCATCCCCTCGCCGACGCCCATCCCTCCGGTATCGCAGCCGTCGCACGGCGAGAAGTGGATCGACGTCAATCTCTCGACCCAGACCCTGGTGGCGTACGAGGGCGAGGTCGAGGTCCTTCGCACCACGGTTTCGACTGGAGCGCCCCAGACCCCGACGGTGAAGGGTCGCTTTCGCATCTTTCACAAGCTGCTATCGCAGACGATGCGCGGCCCGGGATATGAGCAGCCTAACGTCCCCTACGTGATGTACTTCTATGGCGCTTACTCACTGCACGGCGCCTACTGGCACAATGACTTTGGCAGGGCACGCAGTCACGGCTGCGTGAATCTGCGTGTTGCCGAGGCGCAGTGGCTTTTCAACTGGGCGGATCCAGCACTGCCAACGGGCAATAGCGAGATATGGGACACACACAGCAACAGCGGTACTCTTGTCGTGGTCCACGATTGAGTTGACCCTGTTCCCTTTCTGTGGTATAAAAGCCGAAAGCAACGACGGAGAGAGTAGGAAGCGCGCACAAGCCCAGCGAGCTACGGTCGGTGTGAGGTAGCCTTCAAGCGCTTTTGAAAGACACTCTGGAGCTGCACAGCCCAAAGCGGTGCCTACCACAACCGTTAGTAGGCTGTGCCGGGAGCTCCCGTTACAGAGCTGGGGTCACAGTGACCCGTAGAGTCGTCGGCTGCAAGGCCGACGAGAACAAAGGTGGCACCACGGGAGGCCCCCGTCCTTTTGTAGAGGCGGGGGCTTGATCTTTCAGGAGGAGGGAGTATGTCGCGGTTACGAACTGATCAAGCGCCATCACGCATGGGAGAACGAGTCACACTCGCCGGGTGGATGCACAACTGGCGCGATATGGGCAAGTTCGGCTTTCTGGTGCTGCGTGACGGTGCTGGAACCTTCCAGGTGGTACTGGACGATGAGAGTGAGATGGACAAGCTGAGAGGGCTGCAGTTCGAGTCTGTGCTGGAGGTGGAGGGCGAGGTCAAACCGGAGCCTCGAGCCCCGGGAGGTGCTGAACTGCACGACTGCCGCGTCACCGTGATCTCGCCGGTTCTAGAACCGCTGCCCTTTGAGGTAAACAAGAAGGAATTCAAGCCAGGGCTTGCAGTGTTCCTGGATAATGCGCCGCTGGGCTTGCGCCATCCGGAAAAGCGCGCCCTGTTCCGCATCTCCGCAGAGCTCATGGCCGGCTACCGTGAGTACCTGAGCCAGAATGGTTTTGTGGAGATCCAAAGTCCCAAGATCGTGGGCTCGGCCACAGAAAGCGGCGCCAACGTGTTCGAGATTGACTACTTCGGGCGTCCGGCCTATCTGGCGCAAAGCCCCCAATTCTACAAGCAGATCATGGTCGGCGTGTTCGAGCGCGTCTTCGAGGTGGGCCCGGTCTTCCGAGCAGAGAAGCACCACACGGCGCGGCACACCAACGAGTACGTCAGCCTGGACGTAGAGATGGGGTTCATCAAGGATCACACCGACGTGATGGCCGTGCTGACCGGGGTGATGCGCCACATCTTCGGGCGGATTGCCACCGCGCGCGCCGAAGAGGTAGAGCTGCTGCAGATAAAGGTGCCCGCGGTTGGCGAACCAATCCCTTCGCTACGCTTTCCCGACGCGCAGCAGCTGATCTTTGAACGCTATGGAGAGGACTGCCGCGGCGAGCCGGACCTGGCGCCGCAGCATGAGGTCTGGCTGTGCGAGTA
>Ga0180437_10005898_pt1 | contig 16591 bp, 14 predicted proteins | sample SS_ome_4_FD_132410 | JGI IMG/M metagenome (GOLD analysis project Ga0180437, IMG submission 132410) | Hypersaline lake sediment archaeal communities from the Salton Sea, California, USA - SS_3_D_1 metaG | ecosystem: Environmental > Aquatic > Non-marine Saline and Alkaline > Hypersaline >...
AATATCGTTAACCTTCTGGCAACTCAGTGGGGAGAGTGGTTTACCAATATCGGTGATTTCGATGGAGTGTCAACTTTGGGCTCAAAGGACTCAGGTGCAGATGGGGAGCATCTGGTGCGGGTCGGAACCGAAAATCGGCAACATGTTCTCGGCCATATTTCACTATTGGGTTATGAGGGAAATATGATCACCCCATTAACCAGCGGAGGACCGGATGAGTCTGCCCTGGGTGATCCCGTTGAAAATCTAATCACCGAATGGGCTCGGCAGTGTCACAAACAGGGTGGATTGGTTGTAGTGCCGCATTTTCCGGATCCGCGCGCCGAGCATGCTGCCACTCTGGTGAGTGGAGATGCCGACGCCGTGGAAATGACTTCGTGGGGCGATCTATACAGCGGTATCAATCCCTACTCATTGGCAGACTACTATCGATATCTGAATTGTGGGTATCTGACCGCCGCGGTAGGAGGAACCGATAAGATGAGTGCTGCAACTGCCGTGGGTGCAGTACGTACCTATGCAAGGATTGCGGCTGATACCGAGTTCAATTATACGTCTTGGATGGAGGCTGTGCGGCGAGCTGAGACATTTGTTACCTACGGTCCTTTGATGGAGTTTTGGGTTGATGGAAAACCGATGGGAACCACTATCCAACTTTCTCCAACGGGAGGAACTCTTGACGTAACCTGGAATGTCGCCAGTGTTACGGTGCCCATCACGCGGGTCGAATTGATAGTGAACGGCGAAATACGTGAAAGTGTGGCAGCTGGTCCGAGCGAGGGCGCCGGACAGTGGACGATAAATATTAGCAGGAGTTCTTGGCTTGCTCTTTTAGTGCGAGGACATTTTCCCGATAAGCCGGAAATTATCGCAGCTCATTCTTCTCCCGTGATGGTAGATGTTAAGGGTTCACAATTTTTTGCCGCTGCCGATGCTGTAACAATCCTAGAGCAGATCGAGGGTTCTATCGCCTATCTGGACACCGTTGGCACGAAAGCGGATACCAATGCTTATAGACGAATGCGTCTGGTGCTCGAATCCGCACATCGCCAACTCCATAACCGGCTCCATCAGATGGGGTACTATCATGATCACACCGTATGTAAAGAACACCCTGAACATCAATAGCCGCGCCTCGGTGGAGTTTGCGCGCCGTCGGTCACCTTAGCGCAATATGCAAGAGCAATGAGTTTATACCAATAATAACAGAACGTTTTGTGGAGGATGATTATGCCCGAGTCCGAGACCAGAGAAGTGAGAGTCCAATACATGAGGCCTGTGCAACTTCAAGAAGAGTCGAGAAAGCTCCCATTGATTTTTCTACCACTCGCCACTTTGGAGTGGCATGGTCCACACATGGTTCTGGGCGTGGATGCCATTAATGCGGAAATAACTGCCAGGGAATTGGCTCGTAGAGTAGGGGGTGTAGTATTACCGACCCTATACCTAGGTACAGAAAGGGAAAGAAGCACAGACGTACTCGAGAGCCTTGGATTTGACAAGGACACGTATATTGTTGGAATGGACCATCCCACCATTAAGGGACTCTATCAAAGCTTCTACTTTCCAGAGGAGGTATTTGCAATTACACTACGCTTTTATATCGATCAGTGTATCAAACACGGTTACAAATACGTCTATATCGTAAATGGACATGGCGCGATCAATCACAACGAAGTCATCAATCGTCTGTGCATAGAGTTCACCAACGAAACGGACGGAGTCAAAGTCGATTTTGCCATAAGCTTTCCAAAGGACCTGGTAGAAAAAGGATCGATTGCCCACGCGGGAATGGAAGAGACCTCTCTAATGATGTATTTCAATCGAGAATGGGTGGATCTCAATCAGCTACCACCCAAAGATTCCAAGCTCAAATATGCTGATTTCGCAATAGTCGACAGTGGGGGTTTTTCGGGAAACCCAGGTCCGGATCACTCTGTTCCTGCTGCCTATGATCCCCGCCTCGTCAGTTCCTCGGAAATGGGAGAACGGTTGTTCGAGCAAACTATCGCTGATCTGCAGGCACATATTACCAGGACATTTGGAATCAAGGAGGAATGATGGAAAAGAAAAAACTAAATGTGGCGTTGGTTGGCTACGGATTCATGGGAAAAGCCCATTCCACCGCTTACCTCGAAGCTCAGCGAGTATTCGATCTTCCCGTAACGTTCGAAATGGCTCTGATTGTCGGAAGAAACAGAGAGGCTTGCGATTCGATGAGGACTCAGTGGGGTTGGAAGCGGTACGTTTCAGATTGGAAAGACGCGGTAGCTGATCCAGAAATAGATCTTGTCGACATCGCCACACCGAATTTCCTACACCGCGAGATCGCCGTAGCGGCGGCGGAACAGAAAAAAAACGTGTTTTGTGAAAAACCCTTGGGCCTCAATGTTAACGAGTGTCGCGAAATGGTTGGCGCCGTAGAGGCAGCGAAGGTTTTTCATATGATTTGGCACAATTACAGGAAAGCTCCAGCAATCGGTCTCGCCAAACGTTTGATAAGTGAGAACCGTCTTGGTCGAATATATCATCTACGGGCACGTTTTCTGCAGAGTTGGCAGATAGATCCCAAAACGCCTTGGAGATGGCTTCATCAAAAGCAATATGCCGGAAGCGGTGTCAATGGAGATCTCAACGCTCATCTAATCGACATGTCCCGCTATCTCGTGGGGGAAATCACCCAGGTGTGCGGCATGATGGAAACGTTTGTGAAAGAACGCCCCGACAAAACAGGGGCGATGGTAAAGGTAGACGTCGATGATGCTTGTTCGTTCTTGGCTAGGTTCGAAAACGGAGCGGTCGGTGTTATCGAAAGTTCAAGAATGTCGACTGGAAGGATGGTGAACAACTGTATCGAAATCAACGGAGAGCATGGGGCTCTGTACTGGGATTTCGAAGATATGAATTCTCTCTATTATTTCGATAATACCGAGAAACCGGACAGAAGAGGATTTAAAAAGATACAGGCTCTGACCGCACACCATCCGTACATGGAGGGCCATTGGAGCACAAACCATGCCTTGGGATACGCCAACACTTTTATCAATACATTACGAGAATTTGCGATTTCCTACGATAAAAATGAAAATCCCTCCCCCAATTTCTACGATGGTTTGAAGAATCAGATGGTAATTGATACTGTAATTTCCTCTGTTGAAAGAGAAAAATGGATAGATATCGGCGAATAGTAGGTATAGACGAAATTGGATAACAAAGAATTCAGCAAGAAATTCCTCGATCAAGTGGCAAATCTCGGCCAACAGATCGACCACAACGTTCTGGACGGAATCATAACTCGTCTAATTTCCTTGTGGAAGGCGCGTGGTTGGGTGTACAGCATCGGGAATGGCGGATCGGCGTCAACCGCTTCTCATTTCGTATGCGATCTGTCTAAATTTGTCGCTCCTTCCGGGAAAAGATCTTTCAATGCGTTGTGCCTTTCGGATAACATTTCGCTGTTCACAGCCTGGGCAAACGATGCCAGCTTCGAGGAGGTTTATGAGAAACAGGTCGAGGGTCGGCTGGGACCGAAGGACCTTCTGGTTACGTGGAGCGTTCATGGAGGTTCGGGGTATTCTGCGAATCTGGTCAGAGCCGTAGAATGTGCCCGGCGTCAAAGATGTTGCACTGTTTCGATCAGCGGTTTTGATGGGGGAATTTTACACAATCAGGCCGACTATTCGCTAGTAGTGCCGATTGAGTCCACTCCCCATGTGGAAGCCATGCATCTCGTTCTGGAACACCTAATCTGTTCCCGGATCAAATTGCTGCTGAGCGAGATATAGTCCGGTAAGGCGGTAAGCGGGTTGAATGAGTGACAATGAGCCCCTGCAAATAAGTAGATGGTAATGGCGGTTCGGTTCCTGCCTGACCGAGATCCCAAACCTCTACGATCATCTAACCCCGAAAAAAGCTGCTCTCTATCCGTCTTCAGAAATCACGTCCCCCATACTATGTGTTGTTTCCGTGGATTTTTGATGGATCGACTCGGATGGATCAAAAGATAAAGCCAACAGCCTAAAACCTTGAACGGGTTGTCGGGTGTTAATCGGAGCAGAGAACGATGATTGACATCATACTATTTTTGTTATATTTTTATATATTATTAGTTATTTTTCAATCATTTTTACATTATCGTTGAAAAAAGGTATAGCTTTTGAACTGAGAGTGATCACGTAAAGAAGCCGTCATGATTTGATATAGCAGCGTGTTTTTTGCGACTGGCACGAGGATAGGGGAACAACTGTACGAAGACGCTACGATGAAGCCTTCGGCTGCAGCAGGTTTTTCAACTGGCACGGCGATAACCGCCGGTAGGAGTCATGCATGAAAGATCGTATTGATAGAGTTATGGAAATACTCGCCCGTAAAGGTTACCGGAGCGTTTCCGACCTCTCTGAAGACCTTAAAGTTTCAGAAATGACGGTACGGCGGTACCTAGACAGGCTTGAACAGAAGAGTCTCATTAAACGGACGCATGGTGGCGCGTTTGCCGGACAGGAGATGATCGAGGTCGATTACAGGGTTCGGGAGACATTGTGCCGAGCGGAAAAGGAGGCCATCGCGAATCGCGCTTATTCACTGATACAACCAGGTGAGTCAGTGTTTATCGACGCCGGTAGCACCACAGCTTTCCTGGCTTACGCTATGGACGACACCAGACGTATCAGTGTCGTGACCAATTCCCTGATTGTTGCACACGCTTTGGAGAACAAATCAAATATAGAGACGGTTTTATTGGGAGGGAAGGTACACGGTGCAACCCACTCGCTTATTGGTCCCCTGGCGGTAGAAAGTGTCAATCAGTTCCGTTTTACTAAAGCTTTCCTTGGTGTAAATGGTATTAACCTCGGGGAAGGGCTTACCCAATCTAACTTAGAAGAGATTCCCGTCAAGAAAACAGTGGCTCATAACTCCGAGAAAGTCATCATACTCGCAGACAGCACCAAATTCAATAAAAAAGTGCTGGTTTTCTTTCTTTCTTTCAATGAGGTAGACATCATTTTGACGGATCAAGGCATCAAGCCGGAAGATAAAGCCTCGTTGGAGGACGTTGGGATTGATGTCATCGTTGCTGATGTGGAGTCTGAGGCGGGTCGGTGAGGTGATCCGAAATGTATGCCTTTAGGCAATACCTGAACAAAACCGAGAGTTATTTACGGGAGCTGCTGCTCCCGTTCTGGACTACCCGGGCAGTAGAACCTCGCTATGGCGGGTTTCAGACGAACTACGACAGTGAAGGTAGACGAACCAGCACAACCGAGAAAACGCTCCTGGCTCAAAGTCGCTGCCTGTTTTCACTCGCTTGCGCCCTTCGTCGCGGTTACCGCTGGCCAGGCTCTCACAGAATGCTTGAGCAGGGTATCGAGTTTTTACTGCGTCATTTCAAGGACACTGAGTATGGGGGGTATTATTGGATCTTGGCTGAGGACGGCCGGGTCATTGAAGATTGGAAAACTGTGTACGGTCATTCATTTTTAATATATGCATTCTCCGAATATTTTTTGCTTACCGGAGATGAGCGTATTGCAGACGAAGCCATGAGACTTTTCGACCTTCTGTTGCTGAAGGCGGCGGATCTTTGTTACGGCGGTTTCTACGAACATTTCGACAGATATTTCAACCCGGTAAGCGTTCGTAAAAACGGGGGTTTGCATAAATCTCTTGATGTGCATATGCATCTCCTGGAAGCCCTCACGTCTTTGTATGAGGTTAGCAAAGCAGGCAGACACCGGGAGATGTTACATCAGATATCGACATTGATTTTCCAAAGAATGATCGACAAAGAAACGGGGTGTGGCGGAGCTCTGTTTTCACCAGACTGGACTCCGATACCGAACGAGGAACTACAGACTGTATGGGGTGCCGATCGCTTTGAGGAGAAAGAGAAGCCAACCGATGTAACCTCATTCGGTCACAACATCGAAATGGCGTGGCTGTATTTACACAGTCTCGATATCCTCGGTGAATCGTGGAAGAATCATCTCAGCCAGGTATTGCCTATTTTTGATCATACCTGTAGCTATGGCGTAGACTGGGATTGCGGGGGATTGTATGTGGAAGGCCGCCGCTCGGGAGAAACTAGCGATACGGACAAGGAGTTTTGGCAGCAAGCGGAAGCATTGGTGGGATTCCTTGATGCATTTAAAATAACCGGGGAAAAGCGTTATTGGGATGCCTTCTGCAACATTCACGATTTCGTGTTCACCAAAATGATCAATTGGAAGGTCGGGGAATGGTTCCCTCTGCTTTCTCGGGAGGGAGATGTAAAACGAATGTATATGGGCAACAACTGGAAAATTTGCTACCACACGGTTCGTTCCATGTGTCTGGTAATCGACAAACTGAAGAGCTTAATGAATGGGAAGGATGGCCAAAGTAAAAGTGACCAGATTATGTTATTCTTATAGTCCCAAGAGATCGGTTCCCTGGCCCTAGTCGATTGGGATCGGTCGTCATATGCTGCGTGAAACGGATACGTGTCGATAACGTAACGAAAAACAGGGGGAGAATTGGATTTGCCCATTTTTTATCCGCGGCAAGATTTCGGCGATTTCTCTCTATCTCTGGGAGTAACATCCAGCTTACTTCACCAGCGGTTTGGAATATCCTTCGACGAACGCTATTATCGCGACATAGCATATCGTGTTCGATCCCAAATGGAGCTCGATCGTCTAGTTTATGAACACTTTAGCGATATCGGGATCGGTTATGCGGAGCCATTTCCGCGCATTAACATTGAACCTTTCGGTCATCGTTTCATACCAGTGCTCTATGAATGTGAGTGCTCGTACAGTGGTGACGAAGAGCCTTGGGTAAGGAAAAGAGATTTGCATGTCGAGGAGATCGAAACGCTACCGAGCTGGACCCTCGATCGATTCGAAAGTTCCCCTGCCGTCCGGGAGGTAGTAGAACAAGTGCGCTTTCTGAATGAGCTCTATGAAATAGAGAAGATACGAAAAAACTTGGATTACAATCCGCATTACCAGCCTCTGAGCAGTCTGCAAAATCTGGGCTCTGTGATCAATACGGCGTGCTCCGTTTTTGGTCAGGAGGTATTCATCCTATATCTGGAGAATCCAGAGTTGCTGAAAAAGTTATTCGCCAACATCACGGATCTAATGCTGCTCTGTTTGGACTACTTTCCTCGAATCGACGGTGAGCCGTTGCACACTATTTTTGTGGGCAACTGCACGGTAGCGATGATTTCACCCGAGCACTACCTGCGATGCAACTTCGAATATGATCTGCAACTCGTGAACTACGCGAAACGAAACCACCTACGATTTATGGTTCATCAAGACTCCGACGCAACAATGCATCTTGATAACTATGAACAGCTGAAATATGTGCACGCCCTTGATCTCGGGCAAGATACGGACTTTGAGAAACTTGCGGAATTATTCCCCTACTGTGATGTGAGCTGCATCCTGTTTCCGAGTTGGTTGAATACAACCCCGCTAGAGGAGATCCGGGAAGAGTTGATCAGAATCATGAAGTTCAGATCTGCCTTCACGTCGTTAGATTTTTCAGTGTTTGATATCGATCCTGTATTAGCCCATAGCAGGATCTTTGAGTTTTACGATATATTTCAGCATTGTGCCGAGACTGTCTCGGGGAGGCATCGGGCGTAGATTTTTTTTCTGCAGATAGTGAATTATTACGGAGGGGCAAATGGCTTTCGTAGCGTCAAAGGATATGGTCAACGATGCTGTAAGCAGAGGATTTGCAGTACCGTCATTCTGTGTTTGGAATGCGGAAGTGATGGAAACGGTATTTAAAGTAGCCGCGAGACTGAATGCTCCAGTTATTGTCATGAATGGACCGGGGGAGTTTCCTCTTATTCCGCCAGCGTCGATGGCCGCGATCGCCCGAGGATTAGAACAGCGCTACACTGTGACTGCTGCTCTTCACTTGGATCACGGTGACTCTTTGGAACTGGTGTTCGATTGTATCGAAGCCGGTTACACTTCAGTTATGCTTGACTTTTCAGATCAGAGTTTTGAAAAAAATTCGCAAGCTCTCAAGCAGGTCGTTTCCGTGGCCAGAGCGAAGGGAACAAGCGTTGAAGGTGAGCTCGGAAGGATAGGCAGAGGTGACAAAATTAATACTGAAGGAGCTAAGGAATCTATTTTTACTGATCCTGAACAAGCTGCATGCTATGTAGCTGAAACGAATATTGATATTTTCGCTCCTTCTGTCGGCAACATGCATGGAAATTACAGGGAAAAGCCCCGCCTCGATTTCGAACTAATTGCGAAAACCAGGAAGGCTGTCGGTATACCGCTAGCACTCCACGGCGGAACTGGAATACCGAAAGAGGTTTTGAAAAGGGGAATCGCCTGCGGTATTGCCAAAGTCAATATCGCCACTGAGTTGATTCAAACAGTACGCCACTCGTTACGCCGGCAGTGGAAGGCGGATAAGAACCTGTGGTTGCCTCTCGCGCTTGCAGAAGCTATGCGTGATCTTGAGCCGGTGATCGAAAAATGGATCATGAACACCGGCGCGATCGGGAAAGTCTGAGAGGCGAGTATAAACGATATGAACCTTTCTAAAGAGATCGAGCAAGATCTGAGACACGCGCCTAAGGTCGGCGATAACACTCATTCGCACATCGATGGATTAGACTCATGGAAAAACAAAGTGCTGCAGAACATGATTAAACAGTTTGAAAATCTTCGCCTGCAGGCGAAACCTTTATTGTGATTGGTGTAAAGCTATCAAATAGCAAATGGTTGAATTTGGGTTTGCAGCGCCAATCTCGAGAACCCCGGTTTGTGTCATTGGGAACGTCAATCTGGACATTAAAACTGGGCTAATCCCGCGCTCCCGGGCGATTTTTTCCGACGGAGAGACCCAGACCAGCGAAGTGTACGAAACCATAGGCGGAGGCGGTGGAAACATGGCGTTAGCCGCGGCCCGCCTTGGAGGAACAGTGTATTTTCATGGCTGTCTGGGCACCGACGATCTGGCTGACAGATTAGAAAGACATTTGACAGCATATGGGGTTCATTGCTGCTTCAACCGAAAGCCGAGTCCTACTGGTCGTTCCATTAATCTTTGTTGGGACACGAAGCAACGTCACTTCATTAGTTTTTTGCCGAACAACAGGTTGCTCAGTGAATCTGATATCGACATGGAGTTGCTGTCGGAAACTGGGTGTAAACATCTTTTTCGAACTGATATTTGGTTTTCTGAAAGTATGCTGAGGCACGGTAATCGTGTGATATTTCAAAAAGCACGAACTTCAGAAATGGTAACTTCTCTGGATATCAACTGGGACCCAGAATGGAGCAAGTATGGGACGGAGGGATATTCGCACGAACGAAAAAAGTTAGCACTTCACGTACTCCCATTGGTCAATTGGGTTCACGGAAACGAGGTAGAACTGAAGCGATTCACTGGAATGGAAGATATTAAGGATGTCTGCCATTTCCTATTGGATCAAGGTGCAGGTGGAGTAGTGATACATCGAGGAGAACGTGGTGCGGCTGGTATCACACCGAAGGACGGTTGGATCGATGTACCCGCTGCTCCAATTCAAAGAGCTGTCTGCCCGACTGGGAGTGGGGATGTTTTCGGAGCGGCATTCATGCTACTACCAAATCTTCCACTAAAAAAACGTCTCGGTTATTGCTGCCGGATAGCATCTGCGTACCTACAAGGGGATTTAAATTTGATTCCCAGGATGTAGTGGTCTGTCCTGGAAATACGCTCACATAAACGACTGATCCTCTTGAAGATTGACTCCGCGGTGGCATGCCACATGAACGGTGTGCAGTCCTGGTTGTAGGCTGCAACAAAATGGTCGATCTTCTGGACCAGTTCTTTCACGCTTCCAAAAGAGCCTCGACGAATCGCCCGTTGGGTGATAAGCGCAAACCATCGCTCCACTTGGTTCAGCTACGAGGAATACGTTGGCGTGAAGTGTAGGTGGTACCGGGGATGATTCAACAACAACGCTTTGACCTTCGGATGTTCATGGCTGGCGTAGTTGTCCAGCACGATATGCAACTCCAGGTTCTCCGGGACGTTCCCTGTTGACCATCTTAGTGAGTCTTGGATAGAAGAGACCTGTGCCCTCATGGAAAAGAATCCGAATATTTATGCTGATGCTTGTATAGGATTTGTAGACCATTTTCCCAACCATACGGCTCGTTGCTTACGCCGGCTGATTCAGAGCTTCGTGCAATTGTCAATCTATCTTCTTCGTCGGCTTCGGAGGATTAACCTGTCTCCTCGGCGTTCTTTGGGCTTCCAAAGAGCCGTGTTTCTCCCTTGGAGTACTCGAGGTAGTAGCTGGGAGGTATAGCTGTCACGGGATTTGATCTATGCGGTGCGAGAATGAGCAGAACATTTGCCTCGATCGCCTCGAGGTAGCTATATTCGAGACCTCGCTTGCACAACTCTTATAGGTTTTCATACCTAAGACGCGGATTGATCGGCATTGCCGCTAAAGGATAATGAGGCAGAGAACAATCGGAGTATCACACCGTAAGATTTCCGATAACCACTGTTACGGAATCATGACGCGCAACCCAAAAGGTTGGCAAACGCTCCAGTTGATAGACAGCCGAGGGTGGAACGATAATCCCACCCCCAACATCGTCTATTCTTGCAGAGCTTTTATTATCTCCAGGCAGAACTCGGTCAGATCATCCGGCACGCGCCCGGTGATGATGTTTCCGTCTCTCACCGCCGGTACGTCGACGAACTCCGCGCCGGCATTTCGCAGATCATCCCGCACGGCAGCATATCCGGTAGCCCGTTTTCCCGACATGATTCCAGCGGAGATCAGGATCCAGGGTCCGTGGCAGATAGCTGCCAGCAGTTTGCCTTTCTCGTGGAATCTGCGGACCAGGTCAAGTGTGTCCTCGTGAAGGCGAAGAGCATCAGGAGAATAGCCGCCAGGGAAAAGCAAGCAGTCAAAACTGTCCGGAGAGAGTGCCTCCAAACCGATCACGGAATAGAGCTTCCCCTCTTCCATGACGGGAATAGGTACTGTATGGCCGAATCTTCCGGTCACCGGTTTACTATCAAGATACGGACGTGTGTGCAGCCCTTCCTGAATCGGAACGACAGAAATTTCGGCCCCCTCCTCACTCAGCCTGATGATCGGATACAGAAGCTCGATGTCTTCAAATTCGTGGGCTACGATAATGGCGATTTTTCTCCCTTTACAGCTTTCAGACATTTCTACCTCCTCCTTGGTAGGATTGCAAACCTATTCCATAACGTTCGGAAAGGGTCGGCATTTCACTTGACAATAGGGGTCTTCGTCCGATCAAAGGTCAGCGTGACGCAGACGATAACCATGGCACCCAGGATAGACTGCTGGAAGTACTGGTTGATGCCGACGACGTTCATCCCGTTGTCGAGCATGCTCATGAAAATCGCGCCGAACAGAGTGTTGATGACCCCTCCGGCACCGCCGGTAAGCGCCGTGCCGCCCACAACGACTGCCGCTATCGAGTTCAAGATGTACGCATTCCCGACCATCGGGTCGCCGCCGTAACGGACAGAGGATATCAGGAGCCCCGTAATCGCGGCGCCCGCTCCTGAAAGCATAAACGCGATGTTGCGCGTCTTCGTAATGCTGATTCCCGACATCCAGGACATCTTGATGTTGCTGCCGACGTAGAAGATGTTGCGGCCCGTGCTGGTGAAACGGAGAATCACATAGTAGATCAAGAGCACGGCAAATCCTATGTAGAGCACTTTGCTCACGGTGAGCAGTCTCCCGTTTACAATGGTGTCGACCACGTAGTATTTCGCCGGGGGAAGGTTCACCGGCCTGGGCGCTCCGGCGCCCGAAGAAGCGACGTAGGCCAAGCTGGTGAGGATGCCACCGGTTGCCAGGGTGGCGATAAATGACGGGATCTTTATCCGGGTGAGGACATTCCCGTTGATGTATCCGATGATCACTCCTATTAGGAGGCACGCCGGATATGCCAGGTATCCTAACGGCTCAATCAGAAGGATGAAGACAACAGAGATGAACGATACCAACCCCCCGACGGATAGGTCTATCCCGCCGACGAGAATAGCGCACATCTGGCCTAAGGCGACCATAAGGAGGATCGCGGAGAAGCTGATGATCGTATTCAGGTTGTACAGCGAGAGGAAGTTCCTGTTTCCCAGGTAGAATAGGAGTCCGACGACCACGAGAAGGGCGATTGTAAAATACACCGGAGAGATCCGCCCTGGCCGTATGAGTCGTTTTCTGACATCCTGGGATTCGGCTGTGTCCGCTTGCTCTATATCCGCCATTTGAGGTTCTCCTCTATGGAATCCTACACGATCAGTCCGATGATATCCTGCGGGCTCGGCTTCTTCTGCGATGAGCTTTCGATCTCCTTCACCAGCCGGCCGTCCTTCATCACCAGCATCCGGTTGGCCAGCCCGATATCCTCCTCCAGGGTGTCGCACATGATGAGCATTCCGATCCCCTCCTTGGCGAGCCTCCTGATGAGCTTGTAGATCTCATCCTTTGCCCCGACGTCGACTCCCCGCGTCGGGTGATCAAGGATCAGCAGCCGGACGCGAGAGCTGAGCCACTTGGAAATGACCGTCTTCTGCTGGTTGCCGCCGCTCAGGTTGGCGCACAAGGTGCCGATCGACGGCGTCTTGATCTGGCATTCGGAGATCCAGTATTGCGCGTTCTTCTTCTCCCGCGCCGGGCTCAGGAACCCCGCGGTCTTCAGGCGATCGAGGACAAGGAGGTTCACGTTCTCCGCCACGCTCATCATGAGGGCGAGTCCCTCGCTGCGCCGGTCGATCGGGATGTGACCGATTCCCGCCTTGACCGCGGCGCTGGGAGACCCGCTCGGTAGCTTGCGCTCGCCAAGGAAAACATCGCCGGTATCGGCCTTGTCCAGGCCGGCGATGCAGTTGCAGACCGCCTCCTTTCCCGAGCCGACCAGACCGACCAGACCGACGATCTCCCCCTGCCGAACCGTGAAGCTGAGGGGCTCGAACAACCCCGCCTTGCTCAGGTTCTTCACGCTCAGGATCTCCACCTTCCCCGGCGTCGCCTGTTCGTCCTCCTTAAATCGGTCCGCCGAGAAGGTATGCCCGACCATCAGCTGCTCTATTCTCGAGAGCTTCGCCTTCGAGGCGGGGATCTCCGTGACGTTCTTTCCATCCTTCAGCACCACGATCCGGTCGCTGTTCTCGAGTATCTCCTGCAGCCGGTGGGAGATCAGAATGACCGATGCCTGCTTCTTGATGTCCTGCAGGATCGAAAAGAGCCGGTTCCTCTCCGCATCGGCCAGCACCGTGGTCGGCTCGTCCAGGATCAACAAGGGATTCTCCTTCCCGTACTGCTGGGAAAGCCACAAGAGGCGCGCGATCTCGACCATCTGCCTCTCCGCAGGGCTGATCTCTGTAACCGGCAAGTCCACGTCGATGTCGAGCTTCACCCGCTTCAGGAGCTCTCGCGCGGCGTCACGCATCGCCCGCAGGGATAAAATGCCGACCTTGCGGAAGTCCGCTTCATGGCAGAGGAAAAGGTTCTCCTTTACGGATAGATTGGGGAGGAGGGAGCCGTCCTGGAAGACCATCCCGATTCCGTTTTTGATCGCATCCGAAGGGTCTCTCAGTGTGGTCTCCTCACCCCGAAGCACAATGGTCCCCTCATCCGGCTGTTCAAGCCCGATCATGATCTTCATGAGCACCGATTTCCCGGCGCCGTTTTCACCCACCAGGCCGACCACCTCGTTCTTGTGGACAGCGAGGTCGACACGGTCTAGGGCCACCACCCCGGGAAAGACTTTCGTGATCTGGCGCACCGCCACCACGGTGTCCTGGTTCGCGCCGTAGCTTGTGTCACTCATATTCTGCGCCTTGTCCTACTTGATGAAGCCGAGCTTCTTCCTGTCCAGCGTGAGAGCGACGGCCACGATCAAAACGACGCCGTTCACCGCCTGCTGTATGTAGGGGCTCACCTGCATCAGGACCAAGCCGTCATTGAGCGCCGTGACGATCAGGGCACCGAGGACGGCATTCTTTGCCCCGCCGATCCCGCCTGTCAGGGCGACGCCGCCGACGGTGACTGCGGTGATGGTCGGAAAGAGCAGACCGGCTCCCATTCGCGATGTCGCCCAGCCCAACCGGCAGGCAAGCAGAAGCGATGCCAGTCCGTAAATTGCCCCCGCCATCGTGAAAACGGCGATCTTGATCCCCTTGACCTTGACTCCCGCCTGCTTGGCGATGACCTCGTCGCCGCCGATCGCGTACATGTAGCGCCCGAATCGCGTACGGTCCTGGACCATCTGCACAATGACGGCAATCAATACCGCAAGGATTGCAATCTGGGGGATGCCGAAGAGCGTCGCGGAGACGAAATTCTCTATCCTGGTGTCGAGAATCTGGACATTGACCGCCTTCCCGATTAAGACGGCCATCCCGTAGAGTATCCAGCTCATCCCGAGAGTGGCCATGAACGACGGAATCCTCAGCCCGGTGTTCAGCAGGCCGCTTATTACCCCGGCTGCTCCTCCGATCGCTAAGGAAATGGGGATGATCCACAGCCCCACATTATAGGAGTTGTACTGGTTCTTCAGTAGTATGCCGACGAAAACTGCGCACAGTGAGGCCACCCCCTGGACGGAAAGGTCGATTCCCCCCAGTACGATCGTCTGGTGCAGCCCGATGGCGTAGATCGCCGGAATCGCCGCGAGGCTCAAGATGGTCTGGATATTCGCCCAGGAGAGATACTTGCCCTTCGTGCCGATGGCGAATACACCAACGATGATCGCCAGTGAGAGGATCTGGGGCAGGATGCCGAAACGCCGTAACCACGTCCTGGCGGCCGTAAAGGAAGCGGGGAACCGCTCTCGGAGCCAGCTCAGAGCACCTCCCTTGCTGCTCACTTCCGTCATGAGTTGTGATCCCTCCTTAGGTGAGTGTACATCGTAAGCACCTTGACGGCAAGGTAATAGAATCCTCCGCACGGCGGTACACGAGCCGGCCGTGCGGAGGTCCGTCTATTCGAGCAAGATCAATCCTCTTCCCGTGCCTGATCTGCGGTCAATACCTTAGGGCGCTTCTCCCGCCCAATTCGCGAAGGGATCCGACAAATCGTACTCGGGCATCTTGTCGATGTACTCTTTCATGAACTCATCGACGTTTTCACGGTTCACCTTGACTCCGGGGATCATCCAGGACCGGTACTTCCTGGGAAGGCTCTCCACATCGATCTCTCCGCTCCTCGCCTTCAGGCACAAGGTCAGGCCAAACTGGGCCTGGTAGCGGGAATCCTGGAATTCCGTCGAGACCATGTATCCTTGCTTTATCGCCTCGAATGCCTCGGGGTTACCATCGGTACCGGTCACCAGGACCTCCCCCGCGAGCCCGGCCTCCTTCAGAGCCTGGATGGCACCCATGCCCATGTTGTCATTGGCGCACCATACACCGTCGACGTCCGGGTAAGCGGCAAGCAGAGCCTTCGTAGCGTTGTAAGCCTTGGTTGTGTCCCACTCTGCGCCTTCCCACTGCAGAAGCTTCACGCCCGGATGCTCCTTCAATGCCTTCTGCAGACCTTCAAATCGTCCGATGGCCGCATTGTTGGCCAGCATGCCCTGGATGGCGACGATCTTGCCCTGGTAGGGTGGATCGAAAGTTTTGAACAGCTCGATGGCATTGTAGTAGCCCTGGCCGACGGCGTCGAACTGGATGTGGGCCACCCAGTAATTATAGTTCCACACCTTCACATCCGGCGGCTTGTTCCACCAGTTCACCCAGTATGCGCCCGCTTCCTCGAGCATCTTGGCAATGGGGACGACGTCGGGCGCCTCGTTGGGGTCAACACTCGCAACCATGTTGCCGCCTGTCTTGGCTATTTCCGCCCTCAAGTCCGCGAATTGCTTCTGGCTGTTTGCCTCGCTGGTCAGAACATCGACCGGCAATCCCAGCTTCTTTCCCAGTTCCCTTGCTCCTACCGCGTAGTTCGCGTGATAGGGGTTGTCCAGTCCTCTGATGCAAACGACAAGGGTGACGGGTGCCTCCGCGGTCTCCTCCTTACCCCCGGCAAAGACACCGACGGAAAGGACCAGACTCAGCACGATCAGAATAGTTACTAGATAGAAAACCCGTTTCATTCTGATTCCTCCTTGGTTTGACAAAGTTTTTTCTCTCTCTAGTAGCACACGCTCATAGACCAAACTGTCTACTTGCGCACGATTTTCATTCTCTTGCCTAAACACCTCCTTTCTCCGCCGCAGATATACCCGCTACTGAGCTGTCAGACCACCATCCAGTACGAACATAGACCCGGTCATGAACTCGGCATCATCCGAAGCGAGGTAGAGCGCCGCCTTTGCTACGTCATCAGGCATGCAGACCCGGCGGAGGGGCTGCCAGTTGCGCTTTTCCTCAGTCTGATCGCCGTCGGGCTTGTAGTGGGCGACTACAGTGTGCCCTTGGGCTGTTTCGGTCATGCCGGGACACAGGCAATTGACCCGCACGTTGAACGGTGCATAATCCAGTGCCATGCTGCGGGAGAGGTTGACGATCCCGCCCTTGGAAGCCGCATAAGAGGATGCGTCCGCCGCGCCAACCAACCCCGCGACCGACGCTACGTTTATGA
>Ga0180437_10005899_pt1 | contig 16589 bp, 9 predicted proteins | sample SS_ome_4_FD_132410 | JGI IMG/M metagenome (GOLD analysis project Ga0180437, IMG submission 132410) | Hypersaline lake sediment archaeal communities from the Salton Sea, California, USA - SS_3_D_1 metaG | ecosystem: Environmental > Aquatic > Non-marine Saline and Alkaline > Hypersaline > Sediment...
ACAACTTCACCGACTACCCGAAAGACCTGGACAGCTTCCCGCGACGGCTGCAGGCGGCCGGCTATGAGACGGCTTACGTCGGCAAGTGGCACATGGGCGAACAGAGCGACGAGAAACGCCCCGGCTTCGACTACTGGATCACCCACAAGGGACAGGGAACGTACTACGACACGACGTTCAACGTCAATGGGCAGCGGATGGTCAAGAAAGGGTACTATACCCACCGGGTCACCGACATGGCGATCGACTGGCTCGAGCGGGAGCACCGCAAGCCGTTTCTCTTGATCCTGGGTCACAAGGCGCCGCATACGCCGTTTACGCCCGAGAAACAGTACGCCACGATCTACGACCACGTGAAAATCGAATACCCCGCCACCGCCTTCGCTCTGCAGGGCAAGCCCAAGTGGGTCCAGCAGCGGCTGGATACGTGGCACGGGATCTACGGCCCGATCTACGGCTTCCGCGAGAAGTTCCCCGACACCAGCCCCGAGAGCGTCAAGGAGTTCGCCGCCTTTGTCCGCGCCTACACGGCCACGATCAAATCGGTCGACGACAGCGTGGGCCGCATCTACCGGACGCTGCAGCGCCTGGGCAGGCTTGACGATACGCTGGTGGTCTTCGCCGGCGACAACGGCATGTTTCTGGGCGAACACGGCATGACCGACAAGCGCGCCATGCACGAGCCGAGCATCCGCGTGCCGCTGCTGGTGCGGTACCCCAAGTTGGCTCGGCCGGGAACGGTCGTCGAGCAGATGGTGCTGAACGTCGATCTGGCCCCCAGCGTGCTGGAGATCTGCGGGGCCGAGCCGCTTGAGAATATCCACGGCGCCTCGTGGAAGCGGCTGCTTGCCGGCGACGCCAAGGGCTGGCGAAAGTCGTGGTACTACGAGTACAACTACGAGAAGCAGTTCCCTTACACGCCGAACGTCCGGGGCGTGCGGACCGACCAGTGGAAGTACGTCCACTATCCCCACGGCGACGGATCACCCGACCGGCACAAGGCCGAACTCTACCACCTGAACACCGATCCCGGCGAGACGAAGAACCTGATCGACGATCCCGCTCATGCCGACAAGGTCGCCGAACTGAAGGCCGAGTTGAATCGGCTGATGGAACGCACCGGCGCCCTGCCCGACAAAATGCCGCTGGACGAAGGCGTCAAGAGCGAATTGCCGGAAGAGTCGATCCGCTAGGCTTTTTCGGAAAGCATGTAGGGTGGGTGCTTGCACCCACGCGGGAATCACAATTTCTTCCCCCAAACGGCAAGCAGAGGGTGGTCCGGGGACAGAGCTTAGGTCTTAGAGCTTAGGTCTTGGCCTTTCGGGGTTACTTGTCAGCAATCAGCCGCCGGCGGGACCTCTTTGGAATCTTCTTTCCTCGGCCGGCAATTGACGGCCCATTTCAGAGACGCGATAGACGACGTCTTCGATCTAGAACCTAAGCTCTGAGATCCCATACCCAGTTCTTCAGCGTGCATGCGAGCACGCACCCTACCGATCCAGTCGATATAGTCCCGGTACGATGACGACGGAAGTACCGATAGGATCGGTTACACCGGCCAGGCACGACTTGCATCCCGCCGAATCTGACGGAGAGTTCAGTGACGGCGTGAGCAAGGAAAAGCCCAGTGAATCATCTGCAGATCGTACAGCTCAACTCGATCGGTGAACTGCGGGCCGCCGCTGCTGTCTGGGACGACCTTTGGTGGCGCAGCGACGTGACCATCCCGACCTATCGGGCGGAATTGGTGGCCCAGTGGATCGAGCATTTCGCCCCCGATGCCGACTTTCATGCCCTGGTGGTGCAAGACGGGCGGGATTGGGTCGCCGTGCTGCCGCTGGTGCGTCGCAAGTCGGGACGAGTGCTCAATGCCGGCACGCTGCCGCTGAACGAGTGGGTTTCGCGGGGTGAACTGCTTCTGGATCCCGATGCCGACGTGGACGCCGTGCTCGACACATGGCTGGCGGCCGCGACCAGGCTCCCGCTGCATTTGCTGCGCTTCGACGAGGTGGCACTCGATGCGCCGTACTGGCGAGCCTTTCAGCGAGCGGTTTCGCGGGCGGCCATGGCGGCCGACTTCCGCCCGCAGTATCCGGTAGCATGGATCGAGACTGACCACGATTGGGAGGCGTGCAGAAAACGCTGGTCCCGAAAACACCGCCAAGCCATGTCGCGGGCGTTGCGGCGGCTGGCCAAGCAGGGCGAACCGAGCTTTACCTCCCTTTCGGAACTCGCCCCCGACGACGTCGAGGCGTGGATGCGTTCGGGATTCGACATCGAGGACCGCAGTTGGAAGGGCCGCGCGGGAACGTCGGTCATGCGGACCCGGGGGATGTTCGAGTTCTTCACGCGGCAAGCCGTCCAGTTGGCCGCGTGGGGCCAGTTGGATCTGCACTTTCTCGAATCGCGCGGACGCCCCGTCGCCTTTGCCTACGGCATGAACGCCAAGGGCGTCTACCATTCCTGCAAGATCGGTTACGATCCGGAGTACGCGTTCTGCAAGCCGGGGCAGCTCTTGCGGTATCGGATGCTGGAAGCGTTCCATGCTGATCCGGATCGCCGGGCCATCGACTGCATCGGGCCGATGACCGAAGCCCATCGCAGCTGGCGGCCCGCCACGCATGCGGTGGGCCGCGTGGTCGTGGCGCCCCGAAGCGTGTTGGGCCGCCTGGCCGTGCTGGCCTATCGATGCCTCGGTTCGCGGGCTGCGGAGCCGGCCGCAACCGTCGAGTCGAGTGGCGTCAGCACGTCACGATGTGGCGAAATAAGCCACGCTGGCGAAACTGACGCATGAAGTACCGTCCGGCTCGACGGCCTGGTCGTACTTGAGCAATTCGCCGCGGCTGGGGCCGAGGAGTTTCAGCATCGTGTAGGTGGGCGAGAGGCCGCAGATCCGGCGGCAGTCGAGTTGCTCGGCCACGTGAGAGAAGAAACCGGCCGAATCGCCCCGGCAAGCGGCCCGCAGCAACTTCTGATCGTCCTCCGACTGTTCCGCCAGGCGCTCTGCGTCCAGCAGCCATTCGTCGCCGAAGCGTTGCCCGACGTGGGCGAAGTCCGCCCCGCTGATATAGCAGACCTTCCCCGAGTGCCCTTCGGCGGCCGCCAACGTGGCGGCAAGAAACGCCTGGACGAGCGGCGACTCGTCGGGCTGGAGCCCCTCGGCGAGGAATCCGTCGAACGAGCCGGCCAGCACCGGAACGATGCGAAACTCGCGCTTCCCGCCCAGTACGTATTGCAGGAACATGGCCTGCAACTCGATCGAGTGCTCGAAGCGGTGGGCCATCTCGTCCTCGAACAGGTCGATCTGTTGCCCGGTCACGCTCGAAGCCAGGTCTTCGGCCAGCCGGTCGATGAAACGTCCGTCGGTGCGGACGATTCCCAGCGGCGTGTCGAAATCCTTGCGCGAGACGCAGAACAACTGCTCCATCGCGCTGTGGGCCGTGCCGAAGATGACGAACAGATCGGCGTCGCTGTATTGGGCCACCTGCTTGTACGACCAGGCGAACGCCGATCCGCCGCGGTGCAGATCGATATGCGGGCTGATGATTCCGCGGAGTTGCCGCCCGTCGGAAGCAGCCTGCGGATCGATTTCCCCCGGCCCGTCGTCGTTGGTGAACAGTTGGCCCAGTTGCTCTCGCAGGGCCTCCGCTTCACCTTCATACGCGCCGCCGGCGTGCGAGGCGGGGCGGACCGGGGCGTTGAGATACTGCTCGACCTGCACCCGGCGGTAACGCTCGAACCGCCCTCCCGTCAGCAAATAGGCGTCGTCCAAACGCCGGACGATCTTCTCCACGTCGGCCAGCGGCGCCTCGGCGCCCGTTTGCGACTTGAAGAGGGTCTGGATTTCCGCAAGGGTATGTCGCCCGTCCATCAGCACGGCCAACAGCACCGCCCCGTAAGGCAGGATCACCGTCTGCCCGTAGCCCTCCGGATCGCGCAAGGCGAACAAGACCTCCTCTTTCGGGCCGACTTGCACGACTTCCAGCGGTCGCAACTGGGGACGCAACGGGACGGCCATGGGCAGCAACTCCTCGTTCCTCAGCGAACCGTCGTGTGGTGGGGCGGATTGTCGGCTTTCCGCGGTGACGGCACAGGCGGCTTTGGCGGCTGAACCGGACTTTCCGTTTGTATCTTACCCTTGTTTTCGGCAGTTCCCTCGCCGATTCGCCGTACACGGATGTTCCGCAGGGCGCCGGTCGTGTCCCAGGTGGCGATGGCCAGCGGCAGCGCCGTCTCCGGCTCGAACCAGATCGAGAACTTGCGGTCCTCGGTTTCCAGATCGACGACCTTCTCCTTGCCGATCCAGGCCTGGATCCGCTCTCGCGCCACGCGGAGGCGGATGTGGTACCACCGCTTCTTCTTGAAGTCCTTGAAGAGGCAGGTCTCGTTTTCCACGGCCGGTTCGTCATCGATACAGGAGAGTCCCACCACGGGCCCCCGCCACCCGCCGACGATCAGCGTCAGCGCCGCGTCGCCGACGGGAAAGGTCATGCCGCAGAAGAAGTCTTCGCCCTCGACGCGCATGGCCTCCAGCGAGATCTCGTAATCGATCTTGGGAAACTTGCCGGTGAATCGCACCGCGGTTCCCGGCCCGCCCCGACCCAGCACGAGCGTGCCGTCCTTGACCTCCACTTTGCCGTGGTGGATGAAGTCGAATCCCTTGACCACCTCCCAGCGGCCAAGCTGCTTGCCGTCGAAAAGGGCTCTCCAGCCGTCGGCGGCCGGCGCGGGCGCAGGCTGCAGCAGTCCGACCGTCAGCAAAGGCAACAGCAGAGCGAGCTTGTCAATCAACATGTGGATCATCCCTTCATTGGACAGCGCCACTTTCACCGGTTCACCACCGGCACACGGCCGGTGGGGACAAAGCCTGCTCGCACAATAGCTTGCGTTCAACATCACATCCGAAGTCGCGCTGCCCCTTTAAGGATCGCCTCGATTGGGCCGGCCAGACGACCGCCCACAGTTTACCATTCTTGGTGTGTGGCAAGAAAGGGCAGTGATTCCTTCATTCCGGGGGCTGCTGTTGTCTGAGAAATTCGCGAATCTGCCGGGCCTGAGCCGAATCGGACGGCAACAGCCGCAAGGCCGCCCGAAAATGCGGGATGGCCTCGGCCTTTTCGCCCTGCCCGAGCAAGGTGATTCCCAGGTTGACATGCGCTTGGGCGTAGTCCGGGTCGGCTTTCAACGCCGCGCGATAATGTTTGACCGCCTCGGCCGATGCGCCTTGCCGCCGGAGGAGATTGGCCAGATTGCAGTGGGCGATTGGCCAGTTGGGCCGGATTTCGATCGCCCTCAAATAGTGGTGGCGCGCCTCTTCCGGGCGATTCAGCAACTGCAACGCATTGCCCAGGTTGACGCGGGCGGGGACGTGATTCGGAACGATCTTCAGCACGCTGCGGAACTGCTCGACGGCCGCCCCGGGTTGACCGTGATTCAGCAGCAACGTGCCGCAGGCCATGTGGGCGCGGGTAAAGCCGGGAGCAAGCCTCAACGTCTCGCGATAATGCTCCACCGCTTCGGTAAACGCTCCCATTTCCGCCAGCACCTCGGCCAGCTTGAAATGGACCAGCGGATCCGTGGGAAATCGCTCCGCCGCGCCGCGCATCTCTTCAACCGCCTCGTCGACTCGTCCGTCGGCCGAGAGCGCCGTGGCCAGACACAAGTAGAGTTCCACCAGTTGCGGATGGTCCTCCAGTGCCGCCCGGCACAGATCGATCGCCTTCGTGTTCTTCTCCTCTTGGACGCGCAGCGTTCCACGAAGTTGCCTCATGATTCCGCTCCGCGGATTGACTCGTAATCCGTGGCTTAACAGTGCGTCGTCATCGCGCCAATGGCCCGTTTGAAAGAAGCTGAAGGCGGCCAAACCGAGACAGCCCGCGACGGCCACCAACACCCATCGGGGCCGGCGTTGTGCCAGCAGCCAACTCAACGCCAGTGCCGGGCCGAGCAACGCCAGATACAGGTAGCGGTCGGCCACCGTCGAGATCCGCTGGAAGCTAAACGGCATCAACCCCAAGACGGGCAACACGCAGGCCAGCGACACGGCCGCCGCGGTCAGCCAGATGCGGCGATGCCTCGAACATGCTAGTCCGATCAGCACGCCGACCGGCAGCAGCCAGGCCACGTAGAACGTGCCCGACTGCATCACCCACTGCGGGTCGCGGCCGTAGTCGGGCCCCAGCGGCAGCGGCGCCACCAGCTTCACCACGTAGAACGCCAAGGCGTCGCCGGCCAGCAGCGGCCGGGCCCATATCGGGGCGACGAAGGGAAGCTGCCGGTCCGGCTGCTGCCATTTCGTGATCACCACCCAGACGACCGCCAACAGAACCCAGGGGCCGACGCTCCAGAGGATCCGACGCACCGACCGGCGCAACAGCCCGAAGTCCAACGCCGCGACGACCAACGGCACGGCCACCGCCGCCGGTTTCGACAACAACGCCAGCAGGAAGCACGCCGAGGCCGCCAGATAATGCCCCGCGGCGCCTCTGCCCGTCCGGGCGGTATCGGCATGGATCAGGTATTGCCAGACCGCCAGCAGCGAGAACAGGCCGCACAGGATGCCCCGGGTCTCCGAAATCCACGCGACCGATTCGACTTGCACGGGATGCAGCGCGAACAGCAGGGCCCCGGCGAAAGCGGCCTCGTCCCGCCGAAACAGGCGTCGCAGGATGATGAAGACGAGCAAGACGCAAGCCACGTGCAGCGCCAAGTTGCCCAGGTGAAAGACGGACGGGTTGGGCCCCCACTCGCCGTCGGGCAGCGGTTGCCGGGCGATCAAGGCCTCGCCCGCAAAGAACGTATAGCTCAAGGGAATGTAGAGTCCCCAGTAAGGACTCCGCCAGAGTTGCCACAGGCCATGGCACGTGACCGGGTTGAGGTGCGGGTTTTCGATCACGTGCCAATGATCGTCCCAGATCAAGAATTCGTAACGCGAGACACGGCCGAACACCGCCACCACGGCCACGACCAGCAGGAAGACCGGCAGCAGTCTCCGCCGCAGAGACGAATCGGATGGCTCGTTCATCGAGAGAAGTGGGGCCGAAGACCCCCGCACCAACTGGCCAGTTTTCATAGACTATGGCGTAACGCAGCTGGTGGCCGCAACCAAAGGAGGGTTCAGGGTTCAGGGTTCAGGGTTCAGGACTTCGAGGTAACGGTTGGAGGTGGAATGCTGAACCCTGAACCCTGACCACTGAACCCTGGCCTTCTCCGGCAGAACGGCCTGCCAACATGCGCGCACCATCCACAGAAGTCACAACCAATGATTCTATCCTACCCCCTTGGCGGAGCGTTGACAACCGGACGATCCCCGGATAGGCTCGATAGTTGACAGGTTCCGTTGTTCCCTTGTCGAGATGCTTTGATGTCGGACGTGGCCCGCGGACGTGGCCGTGCACTGCTCTTCTCCCGACCGTTCTTCACCACGGGCGCGGTTGCCGGGGCGATGCTCCTGGCGGCGGTGCTCGCCACCATTGGCCTGGACAACCATCTCTTCTGGGATGACGAGGCCAACACGGCCATTTACGCCCGAAACCTCTTGAAGTTCGGCAAGTTGACCGCCTGGGACGGGCGAAACCTGGTGGGTTATTCCTACGGAGGAGCGTTGGGCGAAGACCTGGGCAGGGAGTTGCGGGTCCCGGCGCTGCCTGCCTACGTGGCCGCACTGGGGATGCTGCTCTGCGGGGAAACGACCTTCGGTGGACGGATCATGTTCGTGGTTGCCGGCGTGGCAGCCGTCGGGCTGCTGGCCGTTTGGATGCGGCGTTTCATAGGCCGGCGGTCTTCCTGGTACTTGCCCGCGTTGATCCTCGCCCTGAGTCCGGCGTATCTGCTGTTCATTCGCAACTGCCGATATTATGCGCTGGGCGTGGTGCTGACCCTGCTGGTCTGGACGTTCTGGGGGGCCGGTCCGTCGCGAGGTCCGTTGCCTCCCGGCCGATGGTTGGACCGCCGGCTGTTGCTGCGCTGCCTCGGCGGGGCGGCGGCCGTCGTGCTGCTGTTGACCACGCACTACCTCAACGCGGTGGCCGCGCTGGCGACGCTGCCGTTGTGGTTTCTGGATCGCCGTTATCGAAACCCGAGCCAATACGTGCTGTTGGGGGTCATCCTCGCCGTAACGCTCGCTTACGGCGCGTGGATCTGGGTGGCGGCCAATCCGTTTTCGGCCGATTACGTGCCCCGGGATCCGTACGTCGACTCCGGCCAGGAACCGGAGTTCTGGCGGCACGCGGCGGTGAATTTCTGGTGGTTCCTGCGCGATCTGGGCACGCACGAGTTCGTTCCCTGGTGCCTGGCGCCCGTGTTGCTGCTCCCTTGGCTTCCTGGGCTGCGGTCGACCCGTCAGCTTCGACGGATGCGTCCCTTGGCCCGGCGAGCAGCAGTCTTGCTGGCGGTCGTGGTCGTGTACGTCGCCGTGGCCGCGCTGTTGACCCCCTTGGACATGGGGACCGGCCCGACGGCCGAGATGCGATACGTGGTGCCGTTGTTGCCGGTCGGCGCGGCACTGGGCGGGTCGGCCATCGTGATCCTCTGGCAACTCGCCCGGCCGCTGGCGGTCGTCACGTTTCTGCTCCTGGTCACCACCAACACGCTGCACCTGGGCTTCCTGGCAAAGCGCCTGGATCGGACGGACGCCTGGTGGCCGCCCACCTTGTACCGCTACGTGGCCGAAGTGTTCCACGACTACGAAACGGGCAACGAGGCGATGATCGCCTTGCTGCGGAAGTTGCCCCCCGACACCACGGTGCGCATCTGGCCGCCGTATCTGGTCTACCCGGCGATGTTTTACGTGCCCGAGCTATGCTATTGTGAACAGCTGACCGAATCGAAACGGATTCGCCCCGAGCTGCGCCGGGAACTCGACGAGCACCCTTACCTCTTCTACGACTTGGACCGTTCCCGGCCCCAGTTGCTGATCGTTCCTCTTCCGTATCTTCGTCAGAAGCTGGGTGAGCTGCTGTTTATTCACGGCGCCGATTCGTATCGCCTGAAGACGACCGTGGCGCCATTCTGGGACTATACGTGGAAGCCGGAATTGCCGGGGCACTTCTTTTCCCCGCCAGCGGTCGATTGGAACCGATACCCGGGACTGGTTGTGGCCGCCGAGACGGAATCGGCGGTGGCCTACGACACGGCGTTGCTGACCGATCCGACCGACGCCGACGCGCTCTGTCGGCTGGCCATTGCCTTCAAGTTCCTGGGAGACTCCGAGGTTGCCCTCAACCGCCTGAAAGAGGTGCTGCAAATCGATCCCGACCACGCGTTGGCGCATTATCAATTAGGCGTCTTGCTGACGGAACAGCGAGCCTTCGGCCGTGCGGTCCCACACCTGCAGGCGGCGCTCCGGCTCGATCCGAGAAACGTAGCCGGGTATCTCTACCTGGGCGAGGCGCTGTTGCAACTCGGGCGACCCGAACAGGCAAGCCGGCAGTATCTTGCCATCTTGCGGCTTCAACCCGGGATGGCCGTAGCCCATTACAACCTGGGCAACGCCGCCATGCGTCAACGGGGAGGGCTCGACCGGGCCATTTACCACTACCGAGAGGCCCTGCGCTCCAATCCCAAGTATGCCAGAGCCCGCGTGAACCTGGGGACCGCCCTGCTCCAGCAAGGGAAGATCGACGAGGCGATCAGTCACTACCACAAGGCATTGCAGATGTGGCCCCAGATGGTTCAGGCGCACGTGCAACTGGCGACCGCCCTGTACGCGCGTGGCGACAAACCGGGGGCGGTCGCCGAGTTGCAGACCGCCTTGAAGTACGTGCCGACGGATCAACGACAGCAGGCCGAAGAAATCCGGAAACTACTCGACAAATACGGCGGCCCCTAGTGCTCTGTAACACGTGAGTTGATGGGCAGCGGGGTGCCATGCCCACGCTTGTCGTGGGCATGCTTGCCGTCTCGCTACGCTCGCTTGGCAAACATGGCACCCGTCAGTCACGGTGTTACGGACTACCGGCACCACCATCAAATCTGCGAGCAGCGCAGCGGACGCAGGTAGATGTTCGTGATGTTGGAGACGGTGTCCTTGTACTGCGGGTCGCTCTTCAGCGCGATCCAGGCGGGATCCTTGAGGAAGTTGTCCCAGCCCTTTTTGCGCGCGTCCATGTCGTCGAAGCCGAGCATGTAGGTCAGGTTCGGCATCTTGTCGCCGACCAGCGTTTCGCCGAAGAACACCGGCGGCATGCCCGAGCGCCGGAAGATCTCGATCTCGCCGCCCTCGTTGAACATGGCGATCTTCTTCTTCGCCCGCTCGATGCTGTGGCTCTCGTAGATCCGCAACTGGAAGATTCGCGAGTCCTTCTTGCTGGGCACCTCCAGCTTGGGATGGCCGTCGAAGGCCAACAGCAGCGAACTCTCGATCCGCTGATAGGCCGGATCGGACGCCGGCGCCTCCAGAAAAGCAGCGCCTGCCCGGCAGAACTCGACGTCGTCGGCCAGCCCATCGACCACGGTCACGGCCGACTCGATCGACTTGTGCGGCAGCAGCACGTAGACGTCGGAGCTGTCGCCCTCGGCCATGCGAAACGCGCCCACCGGCCCGACGTCGATGCGGTTCAATGCCGGCACGGCGGCCTCGCAGAGGAAATCGCAGAGCAGCTTTCGCTTGGCCGTGGAGGCCAGCCGGTAGAGGATCAGCTGGTAGTATTCCTTCGAACTCCTCGCGGAACCCTGAGCCACGGCCATCTTGCCCAAGGGGGCCAAACCGGCAAGGCAGGAAGCAGTCAGGAAGTCTCGTCGTTTCATGTCGGCATTCTCCTTTCAGGGATCGGTGCTGCTGCCCGACTCGGCCGGGCCGCAAGTAAATGGCAACTTTGAAGTCGTTGTGCGTCCAACGACGCCGCTGTGCAACCAATAGCATAGCGGTGTGCCAGGCGACCGGCAAGTGTCCGACGGTCGCGGGATTGTGAGGATTATTATGGTGCGTAGTCGCCCGATCCGTGGTTCCGGCGTCCGCGGATGGGCCCGATTTCCGGCGATTTCAACGACGCTTGTATAGGTGGGAAATGCTACCCTTGCGTTGACGGGGAATCTTGCCGCCTGTCTGACGGGCCCGCCAGTCTTCACCGAGGAACGGCGCCGTGGCGAATCCGCAGCACCTGCAAATCCTGGAGAAAGGGGCCGATGCGTTCAACCGCTGGCGGCAGCGCCACCAGGCGGAGGTCTTCGACCTCGCCGAAGCCGACCTCCGCGAGCGGAATCTCCAGGGGTTCGATCTGGCCAAGGTGATCCTGGCCGGCGCCAACCTGCAAGGCGCCGCCTTGGAGGAGGTCAATTTCGCTCAGGCCAATCTCCAAGGGGCCAATCTGCGCCACGCCAATCTGAGACGTGCCCGGTGTCGCCAGGCCATCTGGTCCGGGGCCGATCTGACCGGGGCCGTCGCCACGGACGCCGACCTGGCCACCGCCGACCTGGAAAACGTCGTCCTGGAAGGCGCCAGCCTGGAAAAGGCCCACCTTTCGGTCGCCTCGCTGAAAGGCGCCACGCTGCGCGGCGCGAATCTCAAGGACGCCGATCTCTCCAATGCCGACCTCTCCAACGCCGACCTCTCGGGAGCGACTGCCACGGGCGCGAATTTCGCTCACAGCACGTTGACCTCGGCCAATCTGAGCCACGCTCGACTCGAATCGGCTAGATTTGGAGGCGCTAAAGCCGAAGGCGTGCGTCTGGCGGGAAGTCGGCTCTGCATGGCCGAGTTCCACGAGACGGTCCTGGTTCGCGCCGATCTGACGGGCACGAATTGCGCGCAGGCAGAGTTCGACCGGGCGCAACTCAAGCGCGCGACCGTCGCGGGCGCCGATTTTCGCGAGGCCCGGCTCTGCGACGCCGACCTCACGCGCCTGAGAGGCGCCGGCCAGGCCAAGCACCTCGATACCACGCAGGTCTCGCCCGACGCCCGCTACTTCGACACCTGCCGGCGGGAGTGGACCGAACGGTGGCTGAGCTGGGAGGTGATTCGCACGATCGGCAACCTCAAGCTGTTCGCCGTTTCGTATTCCCTGCTGGCGTTCCTGCTGACCATGTTCTACGTGGTCGGTCTGTATAACGAAAAAGTGATGGTCGCCCGGCAGTGGGCCGAGGGGGTGCAAACGTCTTCCGACAAACCGGCGGCGCTGCTGGCCGAGGAAATCCTCCGGGGCGTCGACCCCTTCCTGTTTTCCTGGGACACGGTCCTGCTGTTCGGGTCTACGATCATCCTGGTGATGGCTTCGATCATCTATACCTTCGGGTGCCCCGCCGAGATCAAGGACTTCACCGAGCCGCAATGGCGTTACCAATTGGGCCGCAGCCTGGTTCATTATTGGAGCCTGGCCTGGCGCGGCCGGCGCTGGCGGCTGTTTTGCGGCATCCTCTACCTGGTCGGCGGCATCGGGTTCGTGCCCATCATCGGATACAAGCTGCTGCTGGCGTTCGTCAACGTCTGCCGGTATCAGAACATCTCGCCGCTGGTATGATGAGAATCAGTTGTCAGTTTTCAGTTGTCAGTGGTCGGTTCTTGTCTTGATCTGCGGCAGTGAGAATGCGGCGCGTTCCTTGCTGGATCCCTTCGCACGCGACCTTTGAAATATGCCGCAAAGCCGAGCCTGACAACTGACCAGTAACCACTGACCACTGACAACCGACAACTGACAACGGACCACTGAAAACTTCTCCCGCAGGCCAATTCAACCCGGCGTCGTAGGACAACGACTTCGGGACGGTTCCCCTTCGCACACCGGACGTATTCCCGTACGACCCCTTCGCGGCGGAACCATTGCCTGCCACCCTCGGGCGGGGCTTTCTCGGCGGCGTTTCCGTATGTTATAACCGTAGGGTCTCTGTTAGCGCCATGAATCCATGCGAGGAGTCCGACGATGTGGTACCTGCGAAAACTGGCCCGCCCGATCGGCGCGCTGCTGTTGACGTCTCTGGCGGCCGGCCTGCTGACGGCGATCGATGTTTCGGTTGCCGGCGCCGCCTTGCCCGGCGAAACCAAAGAGCAGATGGATCGCCGGATGGCATGGTGGCGCGAAGGCAAGTTCGGCATGTTCATTCACTGGGGCCTCTACGCCATTCCCGCCGGCGAGTGGAAGGGCAAGAAGGTCTCCGGCATCGGCGAGTGGATCATGCACCGCGGCAACATCCCCGTGGAGGAATACGCGCCGCTGCAAAAACAATTCAACCCGGTCAAGTTCAACGCCCAGCAATGGGTGGACATCGCCAAACGGGCCGGCATGAAGTACATCGTGATCACCAGCAAGCACCACGACGGCTTCTGCCTGTTCGACTCGAAGCTGACCGATTACGACGTGATGGGCAGCCCCTTCCGGCGCGATATTCTCAAGGAACTGGCCGACGAGTGCCACCAGCAGGGCATCCGGATCTGCTGGTACCACTCGATCATGGATTGGTACCAGCCGGACGCCAAGGGGGCCAACTTTCCCAAGTACGCCCAACACATGCGCGGCCAGCTCAAAGAACTGTTGACCAACTACGGCAAGATCGGCGTGCTCTGGTTCGACGGCGAGTGGATCAATGAGTGGACCGAAGAGCAAGGCCGCCAGCTGGAGCAGTACATTCGCGGCCTGCAGCCGGACCTGATCGTCAACAACCGCGTGGGTAAGCGAAAGCGCTCGCCCGGCGACTTCGGCACGCCCGAGCAGACCATCCCTGCCACCGGCATGCCCGGCTGGGACTGGGAAACCTGCATGACCATGAACAACACCTGGGGATTCAAAAAGGACGATCACAATTGGAAGTCGACCGAGGATATCATCCGCAAGCTGGTCGACATCGTCAGCAAGGGCGGCAATTTCCTGTTGAACGTGGGGCCCACCGCCGAGGGCCTGATCCCGCAACCCAGCGTCGATCGGCTGGACGCGGTCGGAAAGTGGCTGGATATCAACGGCGCGAGCATCTACGGCACCTCGGCCAGCGCCTTCAGCCGGCTGAGTTGGGGCCGCTGCACGCAGAAGCCCGGCGTGCTCTACCTGCACGTGTTCCAATGGCCGGCCGACGGGCAACTCGTCGTGCCCGGGCTGCAAAACAAGGTAAGAAAAGCGTATCTGCTGGCCGACGCCGATCGGAAGGAACTGGAAACCGCGCGGGCGGATGACAACCTGGTGGTGACGGTGCCGGCCAAGGCCCCCGACCCGATCGACACCGTGGTCGTGCTGGAAATCGAGGGCGAACCGAAGATCGTCCAACCGGCCGTCGCGCAAGTCCCCGGCAAACCCGTCACGTTGCACGCCCGCGATGCGTACACGCACGGTGAAACGATCCGTTACGAGTCGGGCGGCGGCAAGGACAACATCGGCTTCTGGACCGACCCGAAGGACTGGGTCCACTGGGTCCTGCGAATCAACCGACCGGGCACCTTCGAGGTCGAAATGGTCTACGCCTGCCCCAACGTTTCCGGCGGCAGCCAATACGTACTGGAGGTGGCCGGTCAGCAGCTCCCCGGCAAAGTCGACGGCACCGGCAGCTGGACCCAGTTCGAGACCCACAAGCTGGGCACGCTGAAACTCTCCGAGGACCGTCACGCGCTGAGCGTCAAGGCCAAGAACCTCGTCGGCGAAGGCGTGATGAACCTGCAGTCGATCGTGCTGATTCCGATCAAGTGACTTACCGCCCTGCAAGGATGCTCCCTCCCGTACCGATTGAAAGGAACTTCCCTTGACTGAAAACAAGAAGTTGACCCGGGCCCACTGGATGGTGCTGATAGCGGCCTTTTTGGGCTGGATGTTCGACGGTTTGGAGATGGGCTTGTTTCCCCTGGCTGCCCGCCCGGCGCTGCGAGACCTGATGAGTACGCTGACCGAAGCGGGCGCACGCCAGCTCCCATCCGAGGCCGCCGTGGGAGAATGGTACAGCTACTTGGTGGCCCTGTTTCTGCACGGGGCCGCGGCTGGCGGATTGGCTTTCGGATGGCTGGGTGACAAGATCGGCCGGGTGCGCACCATGGCGCTGAGCATTGCAGCCTACGCGTTCTTTACCGGCTGCTGCTACTTCGCCATCGCACCGTGGCAACTGGGGGTGTTTCGGTTTTGTGCCGCCCTGGGAATGGGAGGCGAATGGGCCTTGGGCGTGGCGCTGGTGATGGAATGCTGGCCGGCGAAGTTCCGGCCGCTTCTGGCGGGCGCGATCGGCGCCGCCGCCAATTTCGGGTTCCTGGCGATCTCTTTGATCGCCGTGATGTTTACCGTGGACGTCGACTCGTGGCGCTGGACCATGCTCGCCGGTGCCGCGCCCGGGCTGCTAGCGTTTTTCGTGTTGGCCTTCATTCCCGAATCCCAACGCTGGAAAGAGTCGGTCAAAACCGGCGCGTCCAAGCCCCTTCGCGAGATCTTCGGTACCAAACTGCTCAAACCAACGCTGTTAGGTATTGCCTTTGCTTCGGTGGCCCTGATCGGCACTTGGGGCGCGGTATCCGGGTTCCTGCCGCTCTGGGGAGACAAGCTGGCCGGCGGCGACCGGGTGCTGACGGTGACCGCCACGATTCGCCAGGACGCCGACAGCGCGATGCCCAGAGTGGACATCGAATCGACCGACAACGCGACCGTAACGGAAGACGGTCCCGGCAGCTCTCAGCCGCAACCCGGCGATCCCAAAGCCAAGCCCAAATACAAGATCGTCAAATCCCACCAGCTCAAGGCGGCCGCACAGCCGGGCCAGACGTTCGATTACCAGATCAGAGTGACCAATCGCGGTAAGCAGAGCGGTACGCAAGTCAAGCTGACCGATCGCCTGCCGCTGGACGTGATCGACGCATCGACCGTCTCCCCCCCTGACACACACGCGGAGAATGTGCGTTTCGACCGAGCGACGGGTGAGACGACCTGGGCGATCGGCGAGGAGAATGTGCGTTTCGACCGCGCCACCGGTGAGATGACCTGGACGATCGGCGAGTTGGAATACAAAGACCCCCATGCCAAAGGCTGGATTCAGACCGTACTGTCCATCGGCGCCATCATCGGCTGTTTCGTCGGCCCGTTGTTGGGCCACTGGATGGGGCGCCGGCCGGCCTATTTCATCTTGTGCACCTTGTCGCTGCTGAGCTGCGGCTACTTGTTCCGCTTTATGGACGAGTACAACATGATGTTCGTGGTCGTCACCGGTTTTGTCGGCCTGGTCACGGCCTCGTTCTACGGTTGGCTGCCGCTGTACCTGCCCGAGTTGTTCCCCACCCGAGTCCGCGCCACCGGGCAGGGGACGAGCTTCAACTTCGGCCGCATTCTGGCCGCCGCCGGCGCCATGACCACCGGCCAGTTGATGGTCCTATTCGAAGGCAGCTACTCCCGAGCGTGCGCTACCATCACCCTGGTCTACATCGTCGGCATGGTGTTGATCTGGTTCGCCCCCGAAACCAAAGGGAAACCTTTGCCCGATTAGCCTGCATATCTCACCATACGGGAACGTGAGGGGCGGGGAGTTTTGTCGTCGAAGTCGCCAGACTTTGGACCGTAGCGTGGAAACCGCCAAATTCTGGCGAATTCGGCTACGGTTGGTGAGATATGCCGATCAGGGATGCGCCATTGCCACCCAACCACACGTGGTGGCAGCACGATCCCCCCAGAATATTCGCCTTACGAGCCCGACCACACTGGACT
>Ga0180437_10005900_pt1 | contig 16585 bp, 16 predicted proteins | sample SS_ome_4_FD_132410 | JGI IMG/M metagenome (GOLD analysis project Ga0180437, IMG submission 132410) | Hypersaline lake sediment archaeal communities from the Salton Sea, California, USA - SS_3_D_1 metaG | ecosystem: Environmental > Aquatic > Non-marine Saline and Alkaline > Hypersaline >...
GCAGCGGCGTCACCGAGCGGCGGTAAAGGTAAGGGATGTTGGAGTTGAGGAAATTACGGAGATCGTCGAAGTCCAGGTCCACCTTGTTGGGATGCCTCGACCTCCTGATAATCTTGTCCAGCGCGGAGGTAAACGCGTTACCGCTGTCCCTCAGGATATGGTTGAACTCATAGGAAAAGGTGTCGCCGTTGTCGGTATGCAGTTGAACGTAGCGGAATGTCTGGACCAGACGCTGCTCGATGGCTCCGTATCTGTGATCTATGTCAGACGTTACCTCGGAGAACCAAGTCTCATCGCCGAACGCTTCTTTAAGCTTGCGGGCCATCTCGTACCTCGCTCCCTAGTGCTACGGGAGTTGCCACACGCCCAGTTTATCGTCTTGCGCCGCCGTTTGCAACTCCCCAAACAGTGCATCGTACATGGTGTCCGGCGGGTAGCTCACCGCCCATGCGTACCCGTCGGCCACCAGAACCAGGTTGACGAACGTAGTGCCGTCGAACACGTAGCGCAGCAGCCTGCCGTACCGGTCGGTCTCCGACACGTCTTTCTGAAGGCTGATGTTCTTGCCTTCGACGAGCTGTATATTGGCCTGTTTCGCCTCCTCTGCCAGCGTCCGATATGCGGGGCGCTCGTCGTCCATCTCCGGCGTGTCGATGCCGATGTACCGCACCCTGTACTCCGTGCCGTTGATCAGAACCTCGATGGTGTCGCCGTCTATCACCCGGGTGCAGTAGGCCTTGGTGAAGGTGACATTGCCCTGGTGATGCACCGTGATAACAGCTGTGGGAGTAGCTGTAGGTGTGGGCGTCGGCTGCGCCGCTGGAGCAGTAACGCTGCAGGCTAAAGCGATCGACAGTAATATACAAACGACTAACGGTAGAACGAGCCTCGCGGCCTTCATCCCTCTCACCCCAGCTTCAGGCGCTTGAATATCTCGTCCACGTGGCGCAGGAAGAAGCTGTAGTCGAATATCTCCTCCAGCTCCTTCTTGGTCAGGTGCTTGGTCAGGTCGGGGTCCTTCATCAGCAGGTCGAAAAAGCTGACCCTCTCCTTCCACGACTTCATCGCGTTGCGCTGCACTATCTTGTACGCCTCCTGCCGGGTGAGCCCCTTGTCGATAAGCGCTATCATCACCTTCTGCGAGAACACCAGACCCTTGGTCACGTCCAGGTTCTTCTCCATGTTCTCGGGGTACACCCGCAGGTCGCCCATGATGTACTTGAACAGGTGGAACATGTAGTTCAGCACGATGCAGGAATCGGGCAGGGTGATGCGCTCGTTGGAGGAGTGGCTGATGTCGCGCTCGTGCCACAGCGCCACGTTCTCCATGGCGGTGACGGCGTGCCCCCGCAGCAGGCGCGACAGGCCGCAGATGCGCTCGCACAGCTCCGGGTTGCGCTTGTGGGGCATCGCCGAGGAGCCGGTCTGCCCCTCCTCGAACGGCTCCTCCACTTCGAGGCACTCGGTCTTCTGCAGGCCACGTATCTCGGTGGCGAACTTCTCCAGCGAGCTGGCGATCAGCGCCAGCGTGGTCACGAACTGGGCGTGGCGGTCGCGCTGCACCACCTGGCTGGATATCGGCGCCGGCTTGAGTCCCAGGTTGTTGCAGGCGATCTGCTCTATCTGGGGACTAACGGTGGCGTACGTGCCTACCGCCCCCGATATCTTGCCCACCGCGATCGCCTCCCGCGCCTCCTCCAGGCGGTGCTGGTGGCGTTTCATCTCCTCCACCCATATCGCCATCTTCAGCCCGAAAGTGGTGGGCTCGGCGTGCACCCCGTGGGTCCTGCCCATCATGATGGTGCGCTTGTGAGTCACCGCCTGCTTCTTGAGAATCTTGATAGTATCACGGACGTCCCTCAGCAGGATGTCGCTGGCCTCCACCATTTGCAGGCTGAGGGCGGTGTCCATGACATCGGAGGAGGTCAAACCCAGGTGGATGAACCGGCTCTCCTCGCCCAGGCTCTCCGCCACCGAGCCGAGGAAGGCGGTGACATCGTGGTGCGTCCGTTTCAATATCTCGTCGAATAGCTTCATGTCGAACCGCGCCTTCTTCAGCTTGGGTATGTCCTCCTTGGGGACGACCCCCAGCTCGGCCCATGCCTCGCACACCGCGATCTCTATCTGCAGCCACTTCTCGAACTTCGAGCGGTCGGTCCACACCCGACCCATCCTCGGCCTGGTATAACGTTTAATCATTTTTTCGCCCCCACATACGTGTTTCTTAGCACTTACGATTCTCTAATACGCTAATGTAGTAACCAGCTTACGTCCTCTTGCCTTTAGCTTTACTTGCGATCGCTGTTTTCTCCCGGCTGGCGCCGCACTTGCGCTTAGTGGCCGGGGCAGCCCCCTCCGACTGCTTGCGGCGGAACTCTTGATATGCCTTCTTGACCTTCTTGTCCTTGAGCGCCAATATCGATGCGGCCAGCAGGGCGGCGTTCTTCGCCCCGTCGATGGCGACGCAGGCCACCGGCACCCCCGGCGGCATCTCAGCCATGGAGTACAGCGATTCCACCCCCATCAGTGAGCCCGAGCTCAGCGGCACCCCGATGACGGGCAGGGTGGTCCAGCTCGCCAGCACGCCGGGCAGGTGCGCCGCCTTCCCCGCGCCGGCGATGATCAATTCCAACCCACGTGACTCTGCGCTCAAGCCGAATTCCCTGGCCTCCTCCGGGTTGCGGTGCGCCGATATAACCGACACCTCGTACCCGATGCCCATCTGCTCCAGCGTGTCCATCGCCGGCCGCATCAGCTTCTCGTCCGACTTGCTGCCCATCACTATTCCCACTACAGCCATATCACCTCTCCTGTCCTAAGATTCAACCACCGGCTTGGTCCCCATCATAGCCCAGCAAACGTACTCCCACAACAGGTCGCTCCGCTTAACCGCCGAGAAACAGAAGCGGGGCGACTGGGTGAATACCCGCCGCAACGCCCCGCCCATCCGCAGGCTGGGCATCAACCGCTCATCCACCGCCCGCTGGTAGGCGCTCAGGTCAATAGCGTCGGACTGGAAAGCGCCTGCGATAACCGGAGCGGCGAGGAGGGCGCTGCTTATGGCATAATAAATGCCTTCCCGGGTCATGGGATTGACCAGTCCCGCGGCATCGCCGACGAGCAGTACATTGCTCCTCTGGATCGGCATACGCTTGCCGCGCATGGGCAACAGACCGCCCTGAACCTCCCCTACTGCGTCTATGCCTACATGGCGCAGCAGCCCCTCGAGGTAGGGCTTGAGCCTCTTGGAGAAACGGGCGTCAGCGCCGACGCCGACCGACAGGCGCTCCTGCTTGGGGAATACCCATCCGTAACCGCCGGGCAACTGCCCCAGGTCGATCCCGATCAGCGAGTCCCATCTCGCCATCTCTCCCGCGCCGACGCTGACCTCGGCCTTCAGGGCCAGGTCCAGCCTGGCTCCCCGCATCAGTCCCGTGCTCCTGGCCACTATCCCACCGGCCCCGTCGGCACCAGCGACGATTTTAGCCTCGAAGTCGCCCCCTGTAGTGACGACCTTCGCTGACCGCCCATCAGCCGCGATCCCTTCCACCTCCGTCTTCTCGACCACGATCGCCCCCGCATCTTGCGCTTGCTGCACGAGCATACGGTCAAACGCGCTGCGATTCACCGTGTAAACGAACGGCCTCCGATGTCTTTTAACACACTCGCCGTTAAGCCTGTAGGTCATCCTGGCCCCGTGTGTTAGCCGCTCGGCGACCGTGCCGATGTCGATATCGAGCAGGCCGGCGGTGCGGCGGGTGATGCCGCCGGCACAGGCCTTGTCCCGGGGCAGCTTCTCCTTCTCCAGTATGACCACCGAAAGTCCCCTGCGCGCCAGATCACGGCCTAGCGTGGCGCCGGCGGGCCCGGCACCCACGATTATCACATCGCAGGGTTTCACCGCGCGACCTCTCTCAGGCCGATGTCCCTGCGGTAATGACAACCCTCAAACTGTATGCGCGGGATATTGGCATACACCCGCTCCCTGGCGTCGGAGATATCCCTGCCGGTTCCCACCACGGTGAGCACCCGGCCCCCGTCGGTAACGATGGAACCATCGCTGTATTTAGTCCCGGCGTGGAAGACGACGATATCTTTGTCCACCGCGTCCAGCCCGTTGATGGGCAGGCCGGTCTCGTATTTCCCGGGGTACCCCCCCGATGCCAGTACCACCCCGACGCAGGCGCCACCGCTCCACGCGATATCGATGCCATCGAGACGCTCTTCGAACACCGCCATCATGAGTTCAGCCAGATCGCCCTTGAGCAGCGGCAATATCGCCTGCGTCTCCGGGTCGCCGAAACGGGCGTTAAACTCGATGACTTTGGGGCCATCGGCGGTGATCATCAGCCCGGCGTACAGCACCCCCTTGTACCGCCGACCCTCTTCCGCCAGCGCCCGCACTGTGGGTTCGAGGACGGTCCGTTGCACCTCCTCGATCATGTCCCCGCCGAAGAAACCCGGCGGGCAGTAGCTGCCCATGCCGCCGGTGTTGGGGCCCTCATCGCCATCGCCGACCCGCTTGTAGTCGCAGGCGGGCATCATGGGCACCACCGCCTCGCCGTCGGTCAGCGCCAGCAGACTGACCTCTTTACCGTTCAGGCATTCCTCGACGAGTACGCGGTTGCCGGCATCGCCGAACACACGCCGCTCCATCACTTCCGACAAGGCCTCGAGAGCCTCCTCGGCCGATCCGGCGACGATCGCCCCCTTGCCCGCCGCCAGCCCATCGGCCTTGATCACGATAGGGAAGGGCTGGCTATTGACATAATCTTTGGCTTCCCCGAAGGAGGTGAACATCTCGCTGCGGGCGGTAGGGATGCCGTGTCGCTGCATCAGTTCCTTGGAGAAGACCTTGCTCGCCTCTATCTCCGCCGCGCCCTTAGTCGGGCCGAAGACGGGGAGCCCGCGAGCCTGGAACATGTCTGCGATGCCGGCGGCCAGGGGGGCCTCCGGACCGACAACGGTGAGGTCGATCTTACGCTCCTCAACGAATCGGGCTAAGGTGCCGATATCGGCAGGCTTGATGCCAACGTTCTCCGCGATAAGGCCGGTGCCGGCGTTACCGGGTGCGGTGAAAATCTGTGCGACGGCCGGGCTCTGGCTGAGCTTCCACACCAGGGCATGCTCCCTGGCGCCGCCGCCGACGACCAGAACCTTGAGCACGCAGCGCCCCCCTTTACAACCCCTCTTTCTTGAACATCTCCGCCTGGAGGGGGTCGATCTTCTGGATTATCTTGGTCAGCTCGGCGACGTGCTCTTTCTCATCGTCGCGGATGTGCTCCAAGACCTTCCGTGCCTCTTCGTCATCTATGGTGTCGATATGCTCCTGATACTGGTTAATGGCCTGCAGTTCCCCGATCAGGTCCTCGCGCAACATCTCCAGATCGAGCTCGGGGGAACCCTCATCTTCAAAATCCGAATTGTAGGACATCTGTTCCTCCTTAAATTATTCCCATTCTATGGTTGACGGGGGCTTCGAGGATATATCATAGACCACCCGGTTCACCTCCGGCACCTCATTAACGATGCGATTGGATATGTGCGCCAGCAGGTCGTAGGGCAGGCGGGCCCAGTCGGCAGTCATGGCGTCGTTCGATGTCACCGCGCGGATGGCGATCAGGTAGCCGTAGGTGCGGTAATCCCCCATTACGCCCACGCTGCGGGTGTCGGTCAGCACGGCAAAGCTCTGCCACAGCTCCCCGTACAGGTTCGCCTTCTTGATCTCGCTCATCACTATCCAATCGGCAGATCGCAGGATCTCCAGCTTCTCCCGCGTCACCTCGCCGATGATCCTGATGGACAGCCCCGGCCCGGGGAACGGCTGGCGCCATACCATCTCCTCAGGCATGCCCAGTGCGCTCCCCACCTTCCTGACCTCATCCTTGAACAGGTAACGCAGAGGCTCTATCAGGGAGAGGGTCATCTTCGCCGGCAGGCCACCCACGTTGTGGTGCGTCTTGATCTTCGACGCCGCGGTGCTGTGGGGAGATATGCTCTCTATAACATCGGGGTACAGCGTACCCTGCGCCAGGAAGTCCACCCGGCCCAGCTTGGCCGCCTCCTCCTCGAACACGTGGATGAACTCCTCCCCCACCAGTATGCGCTTCCGCTCAGGATCGGTGACCCCTTTAAGGCGGTCGAGGAAGCGGTCGGTGGCATCGATATGAACGATGTTCATCTTCAGATGCCTCTGGCAGGTATCGATGGTGCGCTGCGCCTCCTCCCGGCGCAGCAGGCCGTTGTTGACAAAGATACACGTAAGCTGATCGCCGATGGCGCGGTGCACCAGCGCCGCCACCACCGCTGAGTCAACCCCGCCGGAGAGGGCGCAGATGACGCGTCCGTCGCCCACCTGTTTCTGGATCCTCTCGATGCTCTCCTCGATGAAGCTGCCCGGGGTCCAGTTACCGCTGCAGCCGCAGATCTTGTACAGGAAATTGCGCAGAATATCCTGGCCGTTAGGCGTGTGCGCCACCTCGGGGTGGAACTGCAGCCCGATGATACCGGCCTCATTGCCCATCGCGGCGAAAGGGGAGTTCTCGGTATACCCCAGCGGGGTGAAGCCAGGCGGTATCTCCAGCACCTCATCGCCGTGGCTCATCCAGACCGTCATGGCAGGCGGCAGGCCATCGAAGATAGGCGACCCCGCCGCCGACTGGTGCAGCACGGCATGCCCGTACTCCCTTTTCTTGCCCGGGATCACCTTGCCGCCGAACTGGTGGATCAGCACTTGCGTGCCGTAGCAGATACCGAGTATGGGCAGGTGGCTCTCGTAGATGTAAGACGGGGCCAGCGGCGCACCGGGTTCATAGATGCCGGCGGGCCCCCCTGAGAATATGATGCCCTTGGGATTCAGCTGGGCGATCCGCTCCCAAGGTGCATCGTAGGGCAGAACCTCGCTGTAGACCTGGCATTCCCTGACCCTGCGGGCTATCAGCAGGTTATACTGAGAGCCGAAGTCCAGCACCACCACCGCCTCCCGTTCCGCTTCCGGCGCCTCCTCCGCGACGGGCTGTTCACCGGCCTTCTGCTTGGCGATCTCCAGGTATGCGGATACCTCCAAGTCATCGCTGGTGGTTACACGGAAGCTGTCCTCTTTCCGCTCCATCTACCTCCGGTTCCCTCGACCAAAGCTTATCATTATGGTATACTGGCGTCAAGATGGAGGGGCAGCTCCGGGAGGCGGTAGACATACTGCGCGGCGGTGGCATTGTGGCTTTCCCCACCGACACCGTCTACGGGCTTGGAGCCGATTCCGCCAACGAGGAGGCGATACGAAAGATATATGCCGCCAAGGAGAGGCCGCTCCATACCGCCCTTCCGCTCCTGCTCTCCAGCATCACACAGATCGCCGACGTTGCCCGCGATATACCCCAGATCGCCTGGCAACTGGCAGAGCGATTTCTACCTGGAGGTCTAACGCTGGTCCTCTATAGGCTGCCTTCCATCTCCCCGATTATCGCCGGGGGAAGCGATAAAATAGCGGTCAGGGTGCCGGATCACCCCGTTCCTGTCGGAATAGTCGAGGGGCTGGGCAGGCCCATCACCGGCACCAGCGCCAACCTCAGCGGGAGGCCCGATCCGTTGACCGCCGATCAAGTTCGAGAGCAGATGGGCGCCAGCATCGACCTCGTAATAGATGGCGGAAGGTGTTATGGCGGCACAGCTTCCACCGTTATCGACCTCACCACCGAGCCCCCGGTTATATTGAGGCAGGGGGTGGTAAGTCGCGAAGACATTGGATCTGTATGTGTAGTTTCGATGAAGGAGGCATAATGCGCATCGCTATCGGCTGTGATCACCGGGGATTGAATCTGAAGAGAGCAATCGCGGAGCTACTCGCGGAGCTGGGCCATGATTGTGAAGACTTCGGGTGCTACGACACGGCATCGGTGGATTATCCGGATATCGCCCGCCAGGCGGCTGAAGCACTGGCCCAGGCCCGTGTCGAGCATGCCATATTGATTTGCGGCACCGGCATCGGAATGAGCATCGCCGCCAACAAGGTGCCGGGCGTGCGCGCCGCCCGCTGCCAGGACACGTTCAGCGCCCGTCGCAGCCGGGCGCACAACGACGCCAATGTGCTGTGCCTGGGTGAAGAGGTGGTGGGAGAGGGACTGGCGAAGGATATTGTTACGGCTTACCTTGCCACCGATTTCGAGGGGGGCAGACACGCCCGCCGTTTGGACAAGATACGCGCATTGGAGCAGAGGCAGCTTCCTTGACAAACAAGGCCCCCGCTCCTAATATGAGAGCAGGGGAAGACAGATTGATTCTGGACAGCATCAACCAGCCATCGGACCTCAGAGGGCTTACCTTTCAGCAGCTGGAGCAACTGGCTGCCGAGATTCGGGGCAGGATCATCGATGTGGTGAGCGCCAACGGGGGGCACCTGGCTTCCAGCCTGGGTGCTGTCGAACTGACCCTTGCCATACATCGTGTGTTCCAAAGCCCGCAGGACAAGATCGTCTGGGATGTGGGTCATCAGGCATACGCACACAAGCTGCTCACCGGCCGCCGGGAGCGCTTCCATACCCTGAGGCTGCAGGGTGGGCTCAGCGGGTTCCCCGCGCGAGAAGAGAGCCCTCATGACGCCTTCGGCACCGGCCACGCCTCCACCTCCATCTCTGCAGCGCTGGGCATCGCCGTCGCCCGTGACATCGCCGGGGAGCGTTACAATGTGATCGCGGTCACCGGCGACGGGGCCCTGACCGGCGGGATTTCCTTCGAGGCGTTGAACCAGGCGGGGCACCTGCGCACCAGGCTGATCGTTATACTGAACGATAACGGCATGGCCATCGCGCCCTGCGTGGGTGCGCTGTCCCGGCTCTTCTCCCGGCTGCGGATAAACCGCCGCTACTACCGGGCAGAGCAGGAGGCATCGCAGATGGTAGCGCGGATGCCGCTGGGCTCCAAGCTCTGGCGCCTGTGGGGGATGGCGATGAAGGGCGTGAAGGGCTTGATCATACCGTCCCTGTTCTGGGATGAGCTGGGGTTCACCTACATCGGCCCCAGCGACGGCCACGATATCGCCAAGCTCGAGGCGGCGCTGGCACAGGCCAGGGACTACGCCAGAAAGCCGGTACTGGTGCATGCGGTGACCACCAAGGGCAAGGGTTACAGCTCGGCGGAAGACAACGCTGAGGGTTTCCACGGCGTATCCCCCACCCCCGGCAAAGCGGTTGGGGCTCCCAGCTACAGCCAGGTCTTCGGGAAGGCCCTCCTCCGCCTGGCCAGAGAGGATCCGAAGATCGTTGCCATCACTGCGGCCATGCCCGAAGGCACCGGGCTGAACCTCTTCGCCGATGAAATTCCGCAGCGATTCTTCGATGTCGGCATCTGCGAACAACACGCGGTGACCTTCGCTGCGGGGCTGGCCGCACAGGGATTCACCCCGGTGGTGGCCGTATATTCGACCTTCCTCCAGCGGGCACTGGACCAGGTGATCCACGATGTCTGCATACAGAACCTGCCGGTGATATTCGCCATCGACCGCGGGGGCATCGTGGGCGAGGACGGCAGGACCCACCAGGGGACTTTCGACCTTTCATATCTCAGCTTCATACCCAATCTGGTGCTGGCCGCCCCCGGGGACGAAAATGAACTGCAACACCTGCTCTATACCGCAGTGCAGGCGAAGTGCCCCTTCGCCATCCGCTATCCCAGAGGGTCCGGAACGGGAGCCCCTCTCGATGAAAACTATCGTGAGATACCCTTGGGTCAAGCGGAGGTGGTGCGTGACGGCACGGACATCGGCATATTGGCTGTCGGGGTCAGCGTAGCACCCGCGCTGGAGGCAGCCGGAAGGTTAGCGCAAAAGGGCATCGAATGCGCCGTGGTCAACGCCCGTTTCATCAAACCGCTGGACTCCTCCCTGATAGAGGTCTTGGCGCGCCGCACCAAACGGCTGGTGACCGTCGAGGAGAACGCCACCAAGGGCGGCTTCGGGGATGCGGTCGCCGAGCTGGTGGAAAGCTCCCGGATACCCGATGTCCGGATGAAGCGCATCGGGCTTTCAGATATCTTTGTCGAACACGGCCCGTCGAATGCGCTACGCGCCCAGCACGGCCTGGACGCGGCAGGGATAGAAAAGGGCATCTTGTCGTTCTTCACCGACCTGATACCGCTAACCGAAATGAAGAAATAGCCCACCTCAAACACAGCGATGGATAAGCGGGTGAGGACCGCAGATGGCGATGCGATGATTCAGGTACCGGCAGGTACCTGAGGCTTTTATATCGGGGTATGATGGGCTCGCCGAAAATATTTAACCGCTACCGTCAAGAGATAACGAAGGAGCTCTCGTCCGTGATCGACGGGAGCAGCCTGGGCCTTTATGACATGATGCGTTACCACCTGGGGTGGCAAGACGACCAGGGACATCTCCAAGAGGCGGGCCGCCGTGAAAAGGAGGGGGGCAAGCTGGTGCGGCCTACGCTGGTATTGCTGTCCTGCGAAGCTGTGGGAGGCGACTGGCGAAGGGCGCTTCCAGCGGCAGCAGCGGTGGAGTTGGTGCACGACTTCTCTCTGATACATGACGACATCGAGGACGGGGACGAGAAGCGCCGTCAGCGCGCCACTGTCTGGCGCCTGTGGGGAGAGCCCCAGGCGATAAACGCAGGGGATGCCATGCACTCGCTGGCCCGTCTTGCGCTGTGGAGACTGGAGAACCAGGGAATCGCCGCGCCCAAGGTGCGGCAGGCCGCCCAGCTGCTGGATGAGACCTGCCTAGAGCTGTGTGAGGGACAATACCTGGATATCCGCTACGAGAGTCGATTTGACATAAATGTTGGAGACTACCTGGAGATGATCGACCGCAAGACGGCAGCCCTGATCAGTTGCTCTATAACGCTGGGTGCCCTGATCGGTACCGACGACCGTGATATAGTGGCCCGGTTCGAGCTTTTCGGGCGCAAGCTGGGGCTGGCGTACCAGATGGTGGATGACGTGCTGGGGATATGGGGGGGTAAATCAGCCAGCGATATCCAGAAGAAGAAGAAAACGCTCCCGGTGATCTATGCACTGGAGCGTGCCGGCGGTGAGCAGAGGGCTGCACTGCTGGATCTATATGACAAGGAGGCGCTGGATAGGAGCGATATCGATTCGGTGATCCGCATCTTAGACCAGCTGGGGGCAGAGGGCTATACACGAGAAGTGGCCACAGGATATTATAACCAGGCGCTGGAGGAGATCCGGGGCGCGGCCCTGGCCCAGCCGGCTCAGGACGAACTGAAGGAGTTCACTGCTTTCCTAATGGTACGGGAGAGCTGATACAGGTCAAAAGGCCGTATTTAATTGATGGAGTAGATAGCGATGAAGATTGCGATAACAGGTAAAGGCGGGGTGGGGAAAACGACACTGGCCAGCCTGCTGGCACGGGTTTACGCCGCCGAAGGGAAGTCAGTACTGGCTATAGACGCCAACCCCGACGCCAATCTCAGCATGGCCTTGGGCATCCCACCAGAAGAGGTGAGCAAGATCACCCCCATCTCCGAGATGAACGAGCTGATCGAGGAGCGCACCGGGGCCAAGCCGGGCAGTTCGGCGCCATACTTCAAATTGAATCCCCAGGTCGATGACATCCCGGAGCGCTTCTCGGCGAAGATAGACGGCATACGGCTGCTTCTGATGGGCACGGTCAAGTCCGCCGGTAGCGGCTGCATGTGCCCCGAAAGCGCCCTGCTGCGGAGCCTGATGAGCCACCTCCTGTTCAGGGAGTCCGACGTAGTGGTCATGGACATGGACGCCGGCATGGAGCATATCGGCCGGGGAACGGCACGGGGGGTGGATGCCTTCATCATTGTGGTGGAGCCGGGCCAGAGGAGTATCCAGACCGCGGAAGCGATTCAAAAGCTGGCGCAGGAATTGAAGGTCAGGTGCTACGTGGTGGGCTCCAAGGTCACCAGCGATGCCGACCGCCGGTTCATCATCGATAGTCTGCCCGGTTTTGAAATCCTGGGGTTTATGAGCTACAATGCAGGGGTTCGGGAAGCCGACGTGAAGGGGATGAGTGTCTATGATGCCGCCCCGGACATAGTGGAGGAGGTCAAGGAGATCAAGCGTAAGCTCGAGCAAATGGAGAGTGAACGATCGAAGTGAAGGCCTGCCGTGAATAAGAAGAGCATCAGGGACATAGACGTCAGCGGGAAGCGGGTGCTGGTCCGGGTTGACCTCAACGTCCCGCTGGATGAGGACACGGGCACGATAAGCGACTTCACCCGCATCAGGGCGGTGCTGCCCACTATCGAGTATCTTATCGATAAGAAGGCAAAGTTGATCCTGTGCTCGCACATGGGACGTCCCAAGGGAAAAGTGGTGCCCCAGCTGAGCCTGGCCCAGGTTGCAGATCAACTCTCCAAGCTGCTGGAGAGGCCGGTGGTGATGGCCAGCGACTGCGTTGGAGCGGAGGTGGAGCAAGCGGCAGCCGGCCTCAGGGACGGCGAAATATTGATGCTGGAGAACCTGCGTTTCCATGCCGAAGAGGAGAACAACGACCCCCAGTTCGCCCGGGCGCTGGCGCGGCTGGCCGATGTTTACGTCAATGACGCCTTCGGCACCGCCCACCGCAAGCACGCCTCCACCGAGGGCATCGCCCATTACCTGCCCGCGGTCGCCGGCCTGCTCCTGGAGCAGGAGATCGACATGCTGAGCAGGGTCATAGATGCGCCAGAGCGCCCGCTGGCGGCGATAATCGGCGGAGCCAAGATAAGCGACAAAATAGGCGTGATAGGGCACATCCTGGACAAGGTGAATTCACTGATCGTCATCGGCGGCATGGCTGCCACCTTTTTCAGAGCCCGGGGCTACGGTGTCGGTGCTTCGATGATAGAGGAGGACATGCTGGAACTGGCCAAAAGGCTGATTCAGGATGCCGAGCGCAGGGAGGTTAATCTGCTGCTGCCCCGGGATGCGGTGGTAGCCGAGCGGTTCGCCCCCGACGCCAAACATGAAACCGTTGCCGCCACCGATGTCCCCGAGGGATGGTTCATCATGGACATCGGGCCCGATTCCATCGCTGCATTTGAAACCGAGCTTCGCAAGTGCAAGACAGTGGTGTGGAACGGGCCGGCCGGCGTCTTCGAGTACCCGGCGTTCGGCAAGGGAACCAAAGCCATCGCCGAACTGCTGGCCGAACTGGATGCCACTACCGTCATCGGGGGGGGGTCCACCGCCGAGGCGGTCGAGGGGCTGGGGCTGAGCAGCCGTATGTCCCACGTCTCCACCGGTGGAGGGGCATCGCTGAAACTGCTCGAGGGGAAGGCCCTCCCCGGAGTGGAGGCGCTGCAGGACAAGGAGGTCTGATGGTCAGGCTTGAGCATATAAAGGAAATCGTGAATCCGACACCGTCCAAGATCGTGCTCCTGGTCCTCGACGGGCTGGGGGGATTGGCACATCAGAAGACCGGCCTTACGGAGTTGGAGAGCGCTAAAACCCCCAATCTCGACCGGCTGGCGAAGGAAAGCATATGCGGTATGCTCGAGCCGGTAGGGCTAGGCATAACCCCCGGCAGCGCCCCGGGACACCTGGGGCTGTTCGGCTACGACCCGCTGCAATATACCATCGGGCGGGGCGTGCTGGCAGCCCTCGGTATCGAAATGGAACTCGAGGACGGCGACGTAGCCGCCCGCGGCAATTTCTGCACCATGAACGGTGACGGCGTCATCACCGATCGCCGGGCGGGACGCATCCCCACTGAGCAATGCGCCGAATTGTGCAGGCTGCTGGACGGCACGAGCATAGAGGGAGTCAAGATCTCCGTCGCGCCGGTGAGGGAACATCGCTTCGCCGCCGTCTTCCGCGGCAAGGGTTTCTCCAGCGCTCTGGGGGATTCAGACCCGCAGCGTGACGGCCTGCCGCCCAAGGATATCGAACCGCTGGTAACGGGCATCGCTAAGTCGGCGCGTATCGCCAACAAGTTCATCGCCCAGACGAAGCAAGCCCTCAGCGGCCGTGAACCGGCCAACATGGTGGTATTGCGTGGGTTCGCCAAATACCCCCCGGAGATCCCCAGCATGCGAGAGGCCTTCGGCCTCAAGCCCGCAGCCATCGCCGCCTATCCCATGTACCGCGGGCTGGCCAGGGCGGTGGGCATGGACAATCTGCCCGCGGGCAACACCGTCGAGGACGAGTTCTTCACCCTCGCCGAACACTATAAAACCTACGACTTCTTCTTCATCCACGTGAAACAGACCGACAGCGCCGGGGAGGACGGCGATTTCCAGCGCAAGGTCAAAGCCATCGAAGAGGTGGACCGCGCCCTGCCGCGGCTGACCAGCCTGAAACCGGACGTGATTGTAGTTACCGCCGACCACTCCACGCCAGCGATGTTCAAGGGGCACAGCTGGCATGCCGTCCCCTGCCTGCTGTACTCCAAATGGTGCCGCCCCGATGCGGTGACCGCGTTCTCGGAGAGCGCCTGCATCGGCGGGGCGCTGGGGCGATTCAATGCCGCCGAGCTCATGCCGCTGATGCTGGCCAATGCACTGAAACTGAAGAAATACGGAGCGTGAAATGCGAACACCGATGATTGCCGGCAACTGGAAGATGAATACCACCATACCCGAGGCGACCGCGCTGGTGAAGGATATGCGAGACGGTCTGGCAAATACCCGGGGGATGGAAACGGTGCTGTGTCCCCCTTTTATATCGCTCCCGGCGGTTAAAGAGCTGGTACAAGGCACATCCATCAAGGTCGGCGCCCAGAACATGCACTTCGAGCAAAAGGGTGCGTTCACCGGCGAGGTCTCGCCCCTGATGCTGGCGGGGATATGCGACTATGTAATCCTAGGGCACTCCGAGCGCCGGCAGTATTTCGGGGAGAGCGATGATATTGTGAACCGCAAGATGAAGGCAGCCATCGCCGCCGGCCTCACCCCCATAATGTGCGTGGGGGAGAGGCTGGAAGAAAACGAGGCGGGCAAAACGGTGGAGGTGGTCACCAGGCAGATGAAGGGCGGGCTTGACGGCATCGATTCGCCCGGAGGGATCGTCATCGCCTACGAGCCGGTGTGGGCCATCGGCACCGGGAAGGCCGCCACCAGCGGGGAGGCCAACGCCACCATCGGCGTTATCAGGCAGGCGGTAGCAGGCATCTACGACTCCGGAATTGCAGAGGGGATGCGTATCCTGTACGGGGGCAGCATGAACGCCGCCAACGTCGCCGAGCTGATGCAGCAACCCCAGATCGACGGCGGCCTCGTCGGCGGGGCCAGCCTGAAGGCAGCGGAGTTCGTAAGCATGGCGCAGCAGGCGGCTGCGGTGCGAAAATGAACCAGCTTATAGCCATTGTGGGGCCCACCGCAGTGGGCAAGAGCTCCCTGTCGATACATTTGGCACAGGCGTTCGGCGGCGAGATAGTAAGCGCCGACAGCCGCCAGGTATACCGTTACATGGACATCGGCACCGCTAAACCGTCCCCGGAGGAACGGGCACTGGTCCCCCACCATCTTATCGATATCGCCGATCCGGACCAGGATTTCACCCTCGCCCTGTACCAGGATATGGCCTCCAGAGCCATCGCGGATATCCAGCGACGGGGGCAGCTGGCACTCCTCGTCGGGGGCAGCGGACTCTACATAAAATCGATAGTCGACGGGCTCAGCATCCCGCAGGTTGCGCCCGATGCGGGTTTGAGGCGCAGCCTGGAGCAGAGAGCAGAACGCGAGGGCTATGCATCACTGCACAACGAACTGAAAAGAGTCGATCCCGCATCGGCAGCCGGGATCGACTCGCGGAACGTGCGGCGGGTCATCCGTGCGCTGGAGGTGTATCACACCACCGGCACCCCGTTCTCTCTCCAGCGAAGAAGTACCCCCCTTTTCGACTGTCTGACGTTAGGGCTCACTACCAACAGGGACAATCTGTATGGTATGATAGACTCCAGGGTGGATCGCATGATGCAGCGCGGCCTAGTCGGCGAAGTCGAGGGCCTGCTGGAGCAGGGGTACTCGCTCGACCTGCCCGCGATGTCGGGGCTGGGCTACAAACAGATAGGCCAATACATTAACGGTGATGTGGGGCTTGAGGAAGCCGTACAGCGGATTAAATACGATACACATCGCTTCGCCCGCCACCAGTACGCCTGGTTCCGGCCGGGTGACGAGGCGATATACTGGTTCGATGTGAAAGACGAGGCTGGCCTGTATAATGATGTCCGAGAGTTGATCGCCAGCCATACCGGAATTCGACCGATAAAGCTACTGAGCTAGATAATAAATGAGATTCGCCAAGCTGCAGGCAACAGGCAACGATTTCGTGCTCATCGAGGCCGAGGAGGAGCGTGACTGGCCCCCCCTGGCGCGGTTGATGTGCAACCGCCACCTGGGGGTCGGCGGGGACGGCCTCATCGTCCTGCTGCCTTCGATGGCGGGCGATCTGCGGATGCGCCTTTTCAACCCCGACGGCTCGGAGGCGGAGACCTGCGGAAACGGGTTGCGGTGCCTGGTCAGATATGCGGTTGATAGCCAGCTTACAGACCGCGGGGAGATATCGGTGGAGACGCAGGACGGGATAAAGAAGGTGTTCATCCAGGGGGACCTGCTGCAGGTGGAAATGGGCTCACCCCGATTCACGCCCGACGAGA
>Ga0180437_10005906_pt1 | contig 16578 bp, 10 predicted proteins | sample SS_ome_4_FD_132410 | JGI IMG/M metagenome (GOLD analysis project Ga0180437, IMG submission 132410) | Hypersaline lake sediment archaeal communities from the Salton Sea, California, USA - SS_3_D_1 metaG | ecosystem: Environmental > Aquatic > Non-marine Saline and Alkaline > Hypersaline >...
CCGGTACCCGTGATTGCTGGCTCAGCATCCCTTTTGAGTACGAGGATGCTTCCCCTGCCCCTGGGCATCCAACGGTCGTATTGATAGCGGTCTATCTCTGAGTACCCAGCAATCGGACCGAAAGCTATGACGTACTCGTCGTCATCTACCCACCACCAGCTTCTTCTCGGATCGCGGTGGTAGTCAGGATGGTAACCGTACCAACCATTGAACTCGAAACCGCCATCGATCCGCTGATGGGGTATCCCCGCCCTCTGCGTGAGGTCGCAAAGCGCCTGCCAGCGTGCCCTGTTCCAGGAGAGGTAGTCGTGCGCAGCGGCGACGCTGAAGATAGCATATGCGGCGAGAAGCACAGATGCTACGATTAGCCCGCTGCGCGGGCTGCGTCGGCGTCCAGGTGACATCGAAGCAGCGAGGCCGATCATCGCTAACGGTAGAAGGGGTAGGATGTAACGATCGAAGCCGCCGCAGATGCCGAGCGGAAGGAAGTAAAGGGCACAGCCCGATAGTGCCAAACAGAGTAGCCAGCGTTCGCACGGCATGTTGTCTCTGTGCTGGCGCAGGCACAACCGCACAGCGTCAGTCGCGCGCGCGGCAAGAAGCACAGCACCAATCAAGCTGGCGGCAGTTACGGCGATCCAGAAGGGCCTTGGACCGGTCGGCAGATGCGGCATACTCAGAATGAAGGTGTCGCGCAATGTCGGTGGTCCTGAGCCGATGTCATACAGGATGTTCCCCCACAGTGGCATGAGCCGCTTCTTCCAGATGAAACCGGCTATACCAACCCCCAGGGTTCCGAGGCCCAGCGCGCTGCCGGGCAACGAAGGACGCCGGGCCAGACCCTGTGAAGCCAGGAATGGCAGAAGGAACAGACCGACATAGAGAACTGTGATTCCCATTCGCATGGTGAGATGGGCGAGCAGTGCGGGCCCCGGCTCGCGCAGACTCCCAAGCAGCCGGTCCTGTGAGTAATCGTAAAGCATGGGCAGTGCGAGCGTCGATCTGAGCCACAGGCGATAGCCGAGGAGCGCCGCCAGTGCCAGCACGCTGGGTAGCAGCGCGATGCTCAGCATCCGTTTCCTCGTGCCGTTCTTCACGAGGTAGGCGACTGCGAATGAGAGAGGGATGACGACTCCAAGTTGCCTTACAAGTGTGGCAGCGCAGGCAAGGAGCGATCCCAGCGCTATCTCTGATGCCCTATCATGCCGCACGCCGCGTATGAGCAGGAGGAGTGAAACCGTGGTGAGGCCGAAGAACGAGACGTCGGTCATGAAGGTGTGCGAGAGGTTCAGGTAGATCGGGTTCACAGCAACGACAAGCGCGCCAACAACAGCTAGCGAGTTCGCAGTCCTCGCCTCTCTCAAGAGGCCGTATGTGCCCAGAATACCTATCAGACCAAGCACCAGAGTCGAGACGCGCAGGGCCGTGAATGAGAACCCTGATGGCAGGCAGAACAGGGCGCCCCAGAGGACCTGGGCCAGGAGCGGCATTGACGTCCAGCCCGTCAGCCGCAGGCGACCCTCATCGAGGAGGTGTAGAACAGCCCTGCCGTAAGACCAGTCGTCATTTAGTGGGAAGTCTCCCGTGGGGTTCACGAGGAGCGTCCCGCATAGCCAGAGGGCAGTAATGCCCAGGATGGCCGCGCCTTGGCGGCGCCTCCCCAAGCGGAGCATGTGTGCCTTGGACCAAACCGCCCATGCACGTGTCATGTCCGGGCCTCCGCTACCGCGGAAACGCATGCGCCTCGAGTCGATGCTGCCTCGTGAGAGGCCTGCTTTCTCTGCGTGGCGTCACCGCCTGCGGATCACGCGTCGGCTGCCAGCGCGCTCCCTGCCTCACGCTGGCAGGGAGCGCAGACACCACCTGTTGCGTCTGCCCCGCAACCGGGTCCCGAGAGGGAGCGCTGTGTTGTTCTTCGCGAGTCGAGCCCCGCGTCATAGCGCTAGGTAGGTGGCCTGCACCGGAGCTACCTCGGAACTCGAGAACCGAGGACCTGTACGGTTCACGGTGCGGGACGGCATCGTGTCCTTCAGAAACGCTACGGACCTGCCAATCGCACTTTGTACTCGAACTGCCTTGATCCGCCGTCGCCCTCAATATGATCGACCACGGTCCAGATCCAGATCTCCGCCGGATCCTCCGGGTTCGGGACAAACTGCGGCGTTACCGGAGTCCCGTCGACCAGGGCGCTATCGGGCACATACGTCGTACCAGCAGGGATGCGCCCCTGTATCTTCACGCTTGTCAGGGGGTCTGGGAATGGGTTAGTGCACGTTGCCGCATACGTCACTTCGGCACCGGGCATCGCCGCGCTAGGCGTCGCTGTGAGAATGACTGTTGGCTGACCGCCGACCAATATGGCAGCCTCTCCGTTCCGTAGGGTCACAGAGGTGGTTGGCGCACCCAGCGTGCCGTCGTCGTAGACAGGTTGGTACCAGCCACTGAGATCGTGAGTCGTCGCGGTGTTGTCTGCGAAGGTGCTCCGCGCGGCATCATAGCCAGACTTGGGCTTAAGCAAAACCAAGCCATTGCTATACGCTCGGGCGAACACCTTGTAACGGCATTTCGCCACGTCTGGGTAATCAGGATGCCCGGGGTCCGCCCCCTCGGCAAGGACCCACACGCCCCACGGAGTTATGGTCGAAGTACCGGCTGGCACGGTGTCAGTCGGCACACCGATGTCAACCTCTAGAGCATGAGACCACATCTTCTCATTAGTGTCGACAGTAGGCCAGTAGCCATACCCCCTGTAGGCTGCCCAGTAATCGTAGCCGGGATTCTGGAGTAGGTAATAGGCTGCAACGCCGAAGATACGATCCCGTGCCCACACGGCAGGTGTGTCCGCAATGTAGTAAAGCAGATTGTACTGATGTTGGAGGAGTTGGATCTTGCCAGCCTCGCGGGCGAGCCAGTAGGCAGATAGGGGATTGAACGGGCCGTATAGGCCCCCGGGGAGTGCTCCCTGCCAGTCCCTGGCCGTGCTCCACGTGCTGAACATCCCTTCCCGAACACACACATCGAGTACACTGTCGACTGGCCAGTGCCCCTGGCAAACATTGCCGCCGATCAGCACCCGACCGCCGTACAGCTCTTTAGCGTACGACAGCATCTGCGCAAGATCAGCCTGCCAGTCCGCCGATGCATCCCCGCCTGGGCTCCGAGGGTACTCGAGTATGTCACCACCCCATAGGAATCCATCGACGGCGTCGAACGTGAGCAAGCCGTACCCAGTTGTCTGTCCCCAGTTCGCTGGCTCATCCAAGACTGCCCCGTACATCTCTATGATCACCTTGACGATGTCGAATGCGTTGATGTTTAGCTGCCACTGAGGTCCAGATGGCGGCGGTCCCCAAGACCAGCCGGAGTACCGTGCGTGCTGTCGTCTCCGCGCCGTCGCGCTCGCGTTTGCCAGGTTTGCGAACTCAGCATCGTCGACATAGCCATCGCTGTTCTTGTCGTTGGCTGGGTCCCATCCGGGAACGTACACCTTGTAGTTGCCAGCAGCTGCGTCGAACTCGGCTCTCAGCCAGGCATAGGTCTTCGAGACATCATAACTCGCTCGGATTGGCGAGAGCTTGTCGTACGAGTAATGAAGATAGGCGTCATCGACGTCGCGCCCGAGAGCGATGGCTTGGTCCTCGATCGCCTGTTGGCGCTCGCTCTCCTCAATCGCCGAAACGAAGAAGGCGTACCGTCCGAGGCCGCCAACGGTAGGATCGAGTGAGCGGTAGTAGTCCAGCAGGCGCGCGTCCGCATCGGTGATGAAGTCGTAGTGCTGTGCCGCCCAGGCATACACTTGCTGCTTCTGAGACTGGGCCATGCCATCAAGGCCGAAATTCCAGCCCGAGGTTCGACCTGACTTCCAATGCGGAGATCCTGCCTGACACACAGCAGGAATGGCCAGCAAGAGCGCGAACCAGATGACGCGCGATACTCGAAGCATTTCTCCCTCCATCTCACCACAATCGCCAGTGAGTTAGCGTGCTGCCCCGCTAGGCTCGCAACCCGCCGCCAACTGCTTGCGCGAAACCATGAACAGCCTGAAAGCTCACCATGTGTTGCGTAACCTTGGCCCGATCCCCCTGCCGCCGTCGCTCGGGTTCAGGCAAACCGGCCGGTCCATGTTCCGGCAACGTAAGGCGACAGATACGATGCCCTTCAGACTTCTCATTACCCTCGCGCTGACGTGACGAAACAGCCTGCGCTATCCCATTCTGACTATTCCATAGGCGGCCGGATTTGTGTCACAAAGGTTCGACCCGCCACGGCGCGTCTCCGAGGCTGTCAGGGATGCCCTCAATGCCCGGTGGAGCCACTTACTGAGCGCGACAATCGGGCAGCCGCCTTGTCTGGCGGGGAGAGCGCCTTCCCGGGCTCGGGGTGGCGGGCGCAGCTTCACGTGCGTGCCTCCAGGTTCGTCCCAGGAGCGCCGAGCACTCCGCCCAGCTATAGCGAGAGGCGACGGCGGTCCTGCCCTCCTGGCCAAGCGAGGCCCCGAAGCCTTGGTTCTTCAGTAGAAACGCCGTCTTCTCCGTGAGAGCCGTGGGGTCATCAGCGACAAGGATGTGCCGGGAAGGCTCGAGGTCAATGCCCTCAGCTCCCATCGTTGTCGCGACAACCGGTCTCCCCATGGCCATTGCCTCCAGGATCTTCAGCCGAGACCCGCCACCCATCCGTAGGGGTACGACCACAACGCTCGCGCGAGCAAGGTAGGGGCGGACGTCCGGAACCGCGCCTGTGACTTCCACGTGGTCGGCACGTTTGGCGAGCGCGCGAAGGGATGGCGAGGGTCGTCTGCCGACGACGGAGAAATGGGCGGCCGGAACTCGTTGTCGGATCAGAGGCCATATCGTCTTCAGGAAGTACCGCGCAGCGTCATCGTTGGGCGCGTAGTCCATTGCCCCCGTGAACACGACGAGGCCCGGCTCCGCGGCTTCGCCCGTGGGCGTGAAGTAGTCGGTGTCGACGCCGTTGGGTACGACTGTGACGTTCGGGATGCCATAGTCCGTCCGGAGGCGGGCCGCGTCCGATTCGGTCACGGCGGTGACCCAGTCGTAGCTCTTGGCGAGTCCGGCCTCATACCGCGCCATCTTCGTGGCCTGCCGGGAGAGGTAAGCAGAGAGGAGAGGGTTTCGGCACAGTCGAGCGCGCTGACGCCATACGTCGGCCTCTACGTTGTGTGTGGCAAGGATCCTGGGCCCGGATGCCGGCGCAAGCAGGTAGCGATGGAAGCCGATGTTCTCGCACTGGATGAGGTCAAAGGGCGCTGCAGCAACCTGTGCCAGCGCGTACTCGGTGTCACGAGTACAGTACTTCGCTACGCTGTACGGGAGCCTGGAGAAGAGATTCGCCACTGCGCCGAACAACAACTTGGCTCCACTCGGGCGCCTCTGGGATGGAAGGAGGACGACGCTCTCGCAGACTGACTCAAGTTCCTCTACGTCGCGGGCTCTCTCGGTGCCCGGGTCGAGAGCCACTGCTGTGATCGCATGGCGGCCCGCCAGCTCCTTCAGTAGCCCCATGATGCGCAGCTTCGCTCCGGAATCGGCGGGAATGGGTAGCTCTCCCAGGATCCATAGCACTCTCATTTCCGACGCCTCATCGAAGGGCTGCGACGCGAGCAGCGTCGTCCCGGATGTCGGAGAGGGCTTGCCGGTATACCTCGGCCGTCAGTCTCACGGATTCGCGCGCAAGGAATCCTTCCTGGAAACGACAGCGTGCGCCCTCTCCCAGTTGCCGCGCAAGCTGTGCATCATTCAAGACAGTGGCGATTGCGGCGGTCAACGCATCGACGGCGCCCGGCGGGACGAGCTTGCCGGTTACGCCGTCTTCGATGAGGTAAGGTACATCGCCGACGGCGGTTGCGACGATCGGGACCTCAAGGGCGGCAGCTTCAAGCACGGCCATCGGCATGCCCTCGCTGCGAGACGACGATACGAATACGGAGAAGACGCGCAGTATGCTCGTGACATCAGGGCGAACTCCCGCAAACGTAACATGGTCGGTCACGCCGAGCTCCCGCGCCTGTGCCGCGAGGACATCCCGAAGTGAGCCGTCGCCCACGATGACGAGGTGAAGATCGGGCGCCTCCGCCAGGAGTCGGGCAAACACCGCGAGCAGCAGGTCATAGCCTTTCTGCGGTTCCAGGCGGCCGACGGTTCCGATGATCCGACGACCGTCCGGAACGCCGAGGTCCGCGCGAAGCTGGCGCCTCCGCTGGGGCGAGAGGCTTAGGGAGACGAACGCCTGCGGGTCGAGTCCGTTGCGGATGATGGTGACGCGATCTCTGGGGATGCCCCTCCGCGCCATCGCCTCCGCCACTGACTCGGCAACTGCGATGATCGCGTCCATCCGGCGCAACAGGCGCGAATCCAGGAAGTGGTAGAAGGCAAGTCTCAGCCCTTGCCGGTCATAGCCATGGTTCGTTGCGACGAGTGGGAGCGGCAGAGTGCGCAACGCCAGGTACCCGTAGAAGTTGGCCTTGTAGTCATGTCCGTGAAAGACGTCAATCTCTTCTTCGATCGCCAATTGCCGCAGCGCCCGTACCGCCGTGAGATCGAACCGTCCCCGGCAACGCAACGGAAGGGCGCGACAGCCTTGCTCCGCGGCCGCCCGCAGGAATGGCCCTTCGTCATCGTCCGGCCGCCGGAAGTCCATGACGAGCGGCTCGACGTCGAGTTTCGGCTGGTGGCGCACGAGGTCCAGTATCACCTGTTCGGCCCCGTAAAGCCCGCAGGAGCCGCGGAGGTGGAGAGCTTTGAGATGCCCTCCGCTCACGGGATTTGCCTCGCAATCCTGGGGCCAAGCCAGGCGGTCAACGCCCGCGGCATCCGTCGCCAGCAGGCTCGTGCGCGCTGCCAGCGCTTCGCCTCGGAGTGGAGTTGTGGTGCCGCCGTCCCGGACACCGGCCGGCACCACCAGGTCAGCGGTACCTCGGTCGTAAGCCACTGGGCCTTGAACGAAGCCGCGCCGGAACCGGTCGTGGAGCGGCCGAAGCTCACCGCGGAAAGACCTTGCTCGATCGCGTAGCGCACCACAGACCACGTGAGCAAGTAGTTCGCGCCCTCTCTGCGGAATCGCTCGTCAGTCGCGCCCCATAGGAGATGAAGCTGGTCCTTGTCCCGCAGCGCCAGCTTCGCGGCCACCGGGCGGTCGTCGAATCGGGCGACGAAGACCTCTGCCTGCCGCTGGAACTCGCGGACCACGTGCTCGAAGAACTCGGGGCCGTAGACCGGGCTGCCAAGCCGGTGCATACTAGCGACCATGAGGCGGTAGAAGGCGCGAAGGTTCGCATCATCTGCGCCGCGTGATACGGCGATCCCAGACCGCTCGGCGCGCCGGACGCGATTCCGCACCTGTTTGCGGAAGGACTTCCAGAGGCCGGATTCGCCCGGCGCGAGGTCGAGCAGGAAGGTCGATTTCCGCTGGACCCCCTGAAACCCAAGCAAGGACGCGTCGCACGCAGTTGGCTGTTGCTCCCTGATCTCGACGTAGTCGGCCGCCAGCTCTCGGGCGAGCGCGACCGACTCGGACATCAGGGCGTTCGCAGCTTCGGCGTCATCACAGGCCAGGCCCCCCATGTAGAACGGCTGGGACACGAGCGCTCTCCCCGCAATCCGGCTTGTCACGAGAGTGAGAGGGAGAGCGCCGACAGGCCGGCCGAGGCGCTCCGCCACCAGCGCGCAGGCGATGCTCGCGTCTGTCGTTGCGGCGAAGATGCGAGCCCACCTTGGATCGTGGAAGGCAGTGGCGAGCGCGCTGTGGTCGGCGAATGCGCGCCAGGCCGGATCGTCGGGTGTGCAGAGGCGAACGGCGACAGCACCGTGCTGGCGAATGTCCGAAGAAGGCTGAGTATGCCAGCGCTCGCACAGGCGGATCCCCAGCGCGCGGATCGGTCGAATATCGTGGGCAAGCCGAAAGCCAGCCGCGAAAATGGCGTGCTGAGAGGCGGCGTTGCCGGCCTCGGTTGCGATCCAGAGGCGCCGGACGCTTTCCTTCTGCAGCCTGGATGAGAGAGCATCAAGCGTAGCGGCAAAGAGCCCACGACCGCGAAACGGCCGCTGAGTGCGGACATTGTAGATATAGGCCTCCCGCGGCCCCAACGGCAGCGTCCGCCCGATCGAGTCGAGCCGGATGCGATCGAAGCTGATCCACTCGTAGTGGGCGATAGCCCCGCCCTCGCGCGTCACGAAACACCGATCGCCGCGAGCGAAACGGCGCCGAAGCTCTGCGGCGGGGTGGTACATGAGGCGGGCCAGCTCAGGACACTCACCCTCGTGCACTTCCTGCGCGATGTGCGCAGGAGTCATGGGAGCGGGGTCGTCCGCAAGGTCGCTGACATAGACCAAGCAGCGTGGACTTGCGACAAGGGCCCCCGCAACCGTCGCGGCCGAGCGCCGGAGAGTCGACGCAATGCCCTCGTTGCGCGCGTAGCGCCAGGGTCCCGCGAAGACGCTCATAGGGTCTTTCCCCCGACGTGGGCGCTCTCCACTGCCCGGGGACCGGAGGCGGCACTCCCCCCGGTCGGCTCCCAGGTTGCCCCGGTCTTCCCGGTAAGGACTCGAAATAGCCCCGCCAGGGCAGCCAGGTTCACCCAGAGGAAGTAGGCCGGTGCGGAGACGAGCCAGCCAAACCGCGCGCCCCGTGGCAGTAGGGTCCCTATCACCGCCAGCGTCAGGAAAGTCAGCTGCGCAATGAGCAGAGCACGGTACAGTGTGTGGCCGGACAGGGCGATAGAGCTCGCCAGAAGAGCGATGAGGAAGAGCGGCGCAAGCCACCGCAGCAACCGGTGCCAGAAGGTGAGGGCGATCAGCGCGCCGTGGCGGACGGGGTTTGCCAGCCCCCGTACTTCCCAGAGCGCCCGCATGCACTGCAGCACGATGCGCGACCGACGAGCAAATTCGGAGCGCACGTCTGTGACGCGGCGGATGGTTGCCACCGCTTCCGGGACGTATAGCGTGCGGTAGCCCCGTTCGAGCAGCTTGAGCGGGAGCGTGAAGTCGTTGACGAGGTCTTCGCGCACGGGCGCGAAGAGATCCGCTCGCACCGCGTAGATGCAGCCAGTGGCGCCGAACAGAACGCCGGCGCGGCTCTGGTTCGCGCGCAGGGCGAGTTCGGAGCGGAGGCGGAGACGGGAGCCCGCATGGATCGTCGTCTCCCGCGTTGGCTCAGGAGCGCGGTAGGCGACCGTGCCGGTCGTGCAGCCGACGCCCGAACGCGCGAATGGCCGGACGAGCTGTCGCAGCGCGTCAGGCGCGAACTCCGCGGACACATCGGAGAACACCAGCACTTCGCCCGTGGCGCGCGCGGCGGCCGTATTCTGCGCCGCCGTCTTCCCTCTGCGCGGAGCCGTCACACACGTCTGTAGCCCTCTGGATTTCCATGCCGCGGCGACCTCCAATACGATTGCGGGCGGTCCGTCGGCGGCGACAATGATCTCCAGGTGTCCAGCAGGGTAGTCGAGCACAACTGTGTTTCGCAGTTTCGCCTCGAGGAGCTCCGCCTCGTTTTGCACCGAGATGATGACGGAGACGGAAGGCAGTTCGGCCGGGTGCGGAAGCTCCGTATCAGACCGGCGCGCTCGCGCGGCGGCCAGCACGATCGACGGATAGCCAACATAGGCGTATCCGAGCAGCAGGATAGAGAGCCAGAAGAGAAGGATCGGAATCGGGGTCACGGCCCACCCCCCATCCGTATCCGGGCTCGCAGGACGGCTCCCCGCAGACGCATGCTGTTCTCATGGCCGATGGCGCGCCGCACCAGGGTCTTCGCTGTTCCACGCACTCGAGCCGCGGCTGCTCCCCACGGCGTCAGAAGTCGCCGGAACGCAATGAGATCGGCGCCCGAACTGACGCCAATCCGGCGTACCGCGAACGGAGGATGCCCCCACTGACACAATCCCGTCAAACCCGGGCACAGGCCTGAATATCCCGCTCTGAGCGCGGCCTCCCCAACGCGCGCGTTCGAAAGGCCGAAGGGCGCTGCCAGAAACGCAATCGGCTGTCCGATCGCGGACTCCAACGCGGCTCGCGAGCGAGACAACTCCTCCCGGAGGCGATCCTCACTGCATTCCACCAGAGGTGGATGAGTGTGCGTGTGCGAAGCGATCTCCCATCCGGCCTGGGCAAGTGCCGACCACTCTTCGGGCCGCAGGGGCGGATCTACCTCTCGGGCTGAGTCGAAGACGGAGGCCTGTGGGTCCGTCACAACGAAAGCGGTGGCCGTCATCCCGTGCCGCTGTAGGATTGGCAGGGCGTGCGTCCGAGTGCTGCTCCAACCGTCGTCGAATGTGATGACTACCGCCGGCCCCACCGGGCGCTCGCGCACCCTCCCGGTCAGTTCGGTAAGCGATACGGTGGTGTAGCCGGCTTCCGCCAGGCATGAGATCTGCCGCGCAAACTCGGCTGTAGGCACGCCAGGGACCTCTGGCGTCCTCTCTTCCGCGGCCCCCAGTATTCGATGATAGACGAGGACCGGGAGGCGGCCGGACGCTGCGCTCTTCCCGCCCCTCAGCGTCAGGGCGAAGAGGAACAGGCATGCCGAAACCAATCCACCAGTGCCTAGGTCCATTCTGCCAATTCTCGTTCGAACCGTCGCTCCGCAACCGAGTCGCTGTGAGGATCGGCAGCTTCCTCCAACGCTCGATCGATTCGCGGCACGACCGCCTGCCAGGTGTAGAGTTCATGAGCGGCATTCCGGCAGGCCTCAGACTTCTGTCGCATTCCCTTCTCATCGAGCAGGAGCTGAGTCAAGAGAGATGCGACCTTCTCCACCCGGACCTCGTCGAGCGCGACACCGTATTGGCTGGCGATTGCGCCAACATGAGGGTTCGTTCGTAGGGCCACCGGAACGCAACCGCAAGCCATCCCCTCCAGGGTGGACTGCAATCCCCCAACTGGTCCCAAGTTGATCAGGGTGCTTGACCTCCAGTAGGCCTTCTGCAGCGCGGTACGCCCCAATCGTAGGTGGCTGATAACACCGGGCTCTTCCACCACCGCGCCGACAATCTCCAGGCCGGCCTGGGGGATCCGCCGCCCGACCTCCCGAAAAGTTTCCAGGACAGCGTTTCCGCCGTGCCGGGCAAAATCGTTCGATACGACCAGCATGCCGGTCTCCCGTTGAGGGACCCCCGCCGGTATGCTCGAAGGCTCGAACCCACTCCCGACCGTCACGATCCGGTCAGCGGGGACGCCATAGTCCCTGCACACCGAATCGGCCGCGGCCTGGTTGAACGTGAGGACGCGCGCCGCGCCGCGATAGACGTCACCTTCGAGGCCGAGCCACTCATCCCGCTCCCGCTCGGGGAACGCCCAGGGCGGATAGACGCGGCAGGCCTGAGCAGCGGTCATGTCGATATAGAGCACGTACGGCGCTGCCGTCCGATCCCCGCCCGGCGCGAAGAGCGCCGAGATCTGAAGCACTACGTCGTACTCGCCATCAGTTCCGGCCAGCATCCTCCCAGCGCAGCGCGTCCGCCGCCGGAATCCCTCCACCGACTTCGGGCGCCTGGACGCACGGTCGGCGAAGCGCCGCTTCCAGCGCGCCATTGGCCACGAGAAACTGCCGATGATATCTGCTGCCCGCTGCGCCCGGCTCGTCGGCGGGAGGCGACACACTCTGAGCTCCCACCGATCGGCAAGATGGCGGATGAGATCGTCGTCGATCCCTGAGAACCCGCCGGCTTGCGTAAGCACTATCGCGCGCTTCTTGTGATGCTGCCTATCTCGTTTCACAGTCGCTCTCGGCCGTTCTCCACAGTCAGATCACCTCGGTTAAGCGACCGGACCACCTGGGCCGGATTCCCGACCGCCAGGCTGTACGGCGGGACGTCACGGGTGACAACTGAGGATGTGCCCACAACGGAACCCTGACCAACGCGCACTCCTGGAAGGATGCGCACATGGGATGAGATCCAGCAGTTATCTTCTATCGCTACCGGCTCGATCTCGCTCGCGCTTATCGGTTTGCCCGTAAGGCGCGCCTTCGGGTCAACCGGGTGGCCGGAGTTGTCGAAAATGGTCGTGCCGGGCCCGATGATGCAGTCCGCACCAATAGACACGCGGGAGGCGATGAAGATCGCCACGTCGCAGCTCACGACCGACCGGTCGCCGACGGTCAGCACGGCCTCCTTGCCGGAGATCCGTGCGAACGCAAAAGTCGTCGGAGCGTCGATTGTCACACTCTCGCCGATGATGATTCGTCCTTGCCCAACTACGAGCGGAGGCGCTCCCACCAGGTGGAGTCCCTTGCCCACCTGCGCGCAGTAAGACCGAAAGAGCGGGTCGCAGTACAGCACGCGCTTGAGGAAACGCCAGCTCGTGATGCGAGCGTTCCTTTCCGCTCGCAATAAGCGCCCCACTACAGCGGGAAAAGGCAGTCTGAACGTGCGATGGCAGGACCAGAGCGAGTACATCAGACGGCCAAGCCCGTCCTCTCTGGCCTTGGTCCTCCGTGCAAGGCGCTGTCGCAGCGTGTCTCGCCTTCGTTCAGACGTCGCGGTTCGCATTCCCATTGTCACCTCTTGCGCTTTCAGTCTCTACACAAGGAAGCATACAGGCGCTCGAATTCTGTAATCATCCTCTCCGCACTGTACCAGTGCGCGGCGCGAACGCGCCCTGCGCGTCCCATCGCCCGTGCAGTGACCCCATCGGACAGGACATCGACGATTGCGTTCGCCATGGCCGAAACATCGAATGCCGGGACCAGTCGCCCCGTCTCGCCATCCACAACAATCTCGTGCGGGCCCTGCTGGTCCCACGCGATGACTGGAAGAGACGCGGCCATTGCTTCCACCGCCACCAGTGAGAATGCCTCCCATCGAGCCGGAACGAGCACGACGTCAGCTATACCAAGCACCTTTGCAGTGCTGTTCACCTGGCCCAGAAACCGTACCGATCCGTTGAGTCGCAGGCGGGCCGCCTGCTCCTCCAGCGACCTCCTCTGCGAGCCATCTCCGGCTATCACAAGGACCGCTGACCTGAACTGCTGGCGCATCTTTTCGAAGCAGTCGAGCGCCAAATCCAGCCCTTTCTCAGGTTCCAGGCGGGAGATGACGGCGACAACCGGCCGTGTTTCGGCGATCCTCAGCGCCTGTTTCAGCCCATTGCTCCCCCTCGGAGTCTGGAACGCGTCCAGCCGGACCCCGTTGGGGATCGTCGCGATCTTGCGCGCTGGCACTCCCATCTGGTGCACCATCCCACGGACGTAGTCCGACACGACGACCACGCGATGGGCAGCCCGCCAGGCCTGCCGTTGCACCCACCGACGCCGAGGCCGGTCGAGGTCGTGGGGGACGCCGTGAACGTGTGCTATAGCCGGCCGTCCACCGAGGCGCGCCGCCAGGCAACCGTAAAGGTTCATGGTCCCCAGGTGGCAGTGGATGACGTCGGGCCTCTCTCGGCGGATGACCCGGGTTAGGTCCCTCAACAGCGTCCAGTCCAGGGCTCGCCTCTTCGCGAGCCAGTGGATGCGGACGCCGGCCGCGGCCAGTCGCTCTGCCAACCACCCCGGCTCCAGCAACCCTACCTCCGACTGGACTCTCTCCCGCGCGCACCCCGTGGCGAGGGCAGCGACCACAGCCTCCGCCCCGCCCCTGCGACTGGAGCCAATCAGTTGGAGCACGCGAATCGGTGTCATCGCTTCGCCATCTCCCGGGCAACCTCGCCAGCTGAGCTTTCGGTTGCCACCTGCGACAGCGCGACCGACAACCCGGCAATCAAGTAGAGATAGGGATAGGTAAGGACTGTGATGAACACTCCGCTCACGAGGTACCCGACGAGGCTCGCGTCCAGGGCATAGGACAGCCGGGTCAGCGACGATTGCTCCTCTCCGGCGCGTTCTCGCAACCTGGCCCGAGTCCGTCGGTTGGCGAGGAACGTCGCCGCGATCAGAAAGCCGAAGGCGAGGAGGCCGACGACGCCCAGCTCGGCGGCCGCCATGTAGTAGATGCTGTGCGCCGTGAGGACCCCCCTCTCACCGCTGAGACGGTAGTCGGACCACCGCGCGTTGTTGAAGTTCCCGGCGCCCACTCCGGTGAGCGGATGGTCGAGGAACATCTGGGTCGCTACGCCCCAAGCATCGTATCGGGCTTGAACGCCGGGGTCTGTTCGGTAGGCGCCTGTTGTGAGGGTGGACATTCGCTGGCGGAAGCTCTGGGGAGCTGCAAACCAGAGAGCCGTCAGGCAGCATAGGCCCACGGCGGCAAGGAGGAGCTTTCGTCGGCTGAGAAGCCATGCGAACCCGAGGATGCACACGATGCCGACAGCGCCTCCCCGAGAACCGGTGAGGGCCAGGGAGTAGGCGAAGATGCCGGTCACGACGGCGAAGACGATGTGTCCAGCCGTCCGCGACGCGGATGTCATTGCCGCCCAGGAAAGCGGGATAGCGAACAGAAGCGCCACCGCAAAATCGTCGGGATGACCCAAGAATCCCTCGCCGGCTCCGCCGGCTCTGATGTACGTGGCCCCAAGGTGGAGATCATTGATGGTGGATACCTGGACATAGGGACCTGAGTAGAGCCCCATATGCCCCAGTGACTGGAGACCCGCCACGAAGCCGAGGCAGAGGATAATCGTGGCCAGGGCGATTCGCAGTCGAGGCCGTGTGTCTATCAGGTTCACAACAAGCAGGTAGAGCACGACCATCTTCGAGAATTCGAGGGTCGCGGAGAAGGCCTTTCCCGGCCAGACGGCGAGCGGTATGGACACCACCATCGAACCCAGGAAGAGGATCATCGCCAGGTTGAGGCGGTGCCGAACAAGGAGCCTGCCCTTCCCATACATCTGCCGAAGGCACCAGGCGGCGAGCAATGCCAGGATCAGGTACCGAAACCCGTGGAAGGCATTGAGCGCCGGGAGAACCGCGCCGGGCTGCAGGAAGTAATAGGTGAGCAGGGCCAGCAAGCCAACGAACGGCTCGAATAGCATGATCACGCCCAACCCAAGGACGAGCAGGGCGATGACAGCGTACTTCGGTGGCACCAAGACGATGGCGGCGCCGAGCATGGTGGCCATTGCGACTCCGACGGCGAAAACTGCCATCGGCGCCTCTTTTTCACAAGCCCGTATTCTGGTCGAAAGAGACACTTGCGTTCCTAACCCGACGCACTTTCCGGCGTAAGCTGGGAAACAAACCGCGTTTCGCGCTTCCCAACCGTTTCGCTCAGGGCGGCGAGCTCCAGTCGGCCGCCCGCGTACACGGAGCGCGGGTGTGGAAGGCGAAGGTTCTCAACGGGTATCACGCTCCGGTCGCAGACGACGTGCGTGAGCTGGTGGTCGGCTATGAGGGAGTCTGCCGGCTTGTGGGCAGCTCGCCAAAGGTCCATCAGGGCGCCCTGCCCGCCGTGTCTCAGCACGGGGATCTGAGCGAGGTAGGCGATGGGGCTGCTCAGGTCAAGCGGGAGGCAGAGGACGCGAGGCGCCTGAGCCTGACGCACGTCATGGGCAACGCGCCTGAGGTCGGCCATCAGGGCCTTCTCTCGCTCCGGCGATGGCAGATGGCCCTTGAGAACCCAGAAGACCAAAGGGAGGCAGGGCACGCAGGCCGCGATGATGAGCGGCCTGCTCTCCGCATAGGACAGGGCCGCGGCTGTTAGAACGCCACTGGGGAGGGCCGTCCACACGAGGTACCGGTAGCCTTCGCCGATGAAGCGGAGCTGCCGGACGTTGGTCGTGAGCACGCAGAGCGCGATGCCCGACACACACCAGATCCATGCTTCTTTCATAAGCACGGGCCACTGTCCGGCGGAGGCGACCGGGAACAGCAGTGCGGGCAGGATAGCGGGAGTAAGGACGAAGGGCAGCCACAGGTCGCGCAACGCTCGCGGCACTCTGCCTTCTGGTGGGGGCGCTGGTGGGCCGCCAAACCCGAGAAGACGTAGCGGATGTTCGGCGCCCTGCGCTGGGAGGTGGGCGCGCCAGAAGGCAAGCTCGCCGAGGTGCCCGCGAAGGACTTGCCAGTAGAATCCACGAGACAGCACCCATGCCAGGATGATGCTGGCGACGGGGACGAACAAGAAACCGGGACTGCCTAGAGCCACTGCGAACACTATCGACATGAACACGAGCATCTGAGCGGACATCCGGTGGCATAGCAGAACCATCGCGCCTGACACCGCGGCCAGACTCAACCACGCCCCGCTCGGCCAGATGTGGTGAGCCGCGGAACCGGCTAGGGCTACAGTGAGCAGCACGGCGCCGAGTGGCCTCGGCGTCAGCGTGATGCTCTGCTGAATGCAGAGCGGATTGATGGCGACGAGCGCGCCAGCGACGAGACCGAGCCCGATGGATTGGGTGAGCCAGGCAGTTGCCAGGAGTGCTATCACCGCCAGCAGGCCGTCGATTAGGGGCGCTATGAAGCGTTCAAGCTCCTCAAGGGTTCGTGTCGGTGCGAGGGCGAGAAGAGCAGGGAAGAGTGGAGGATAGTCCCACTGGCCTTGGATGATATACTCGGGTACCTGCCGTGGAAGACGCCGCGTGCGGCGGATGATGCGCGCGCTGTGGAGGTGGAACCAGGAGTCGACGCCGTAGTGCCGGATGCCCTGGCGAGGCCATAGGCGAATCGCAACGGCGGCGACGTAGA
>Ga0180437_10005907_pt1 | contig 16576 bp, 9 predicted proteins | sample SS_ome_4_FD_132410 | JGI IMG/M metagenome (GOLD analysis project Ga0180437, IMG submission 132410) | Hypersaline lake sediment archaeal communities from the Salton Sea, California, USA - SS_3_D_1 metaG | ecosystem: Environmental > Aquatic > Non-marine Saline and Alkaline > Hypersaline > Sediment...
CAGCGCGCTCCCTGCCAGGATCATATCCCGATCCACCAACCGCACGCCATCGTTGGGATCGCCGATCTGCACGTTTCCCCAGTCACCGGGCAGCGCATACCGCCCCGGCTTCAGGCCCGAGCCGTAGTTGCTGTCGGTGACAAAGACCAATCGCTCGCCGGGCTTGCAGCGGAACGCCTGTTCCACCAGCAGAGGATCCACGTGCGTACCATCTCCGATGATCTCGCACGTCACCCGATCGTCCACCAACAGGTAGTCTACCAGGCACGGCGCATAGATGTCCGGATCGGGATCCTTCCGCTCCGGGATGTGATAGAATACGTCGAACAGGTGCGTGGCCAGCCGCGCCCCCGCCTCCACCACGGCCCGGCCCTGGGCGATGCTCGCCCGCGTGTGGGCGATGCTGCACACGACGCCCCGCTGCGTGACCTGGCGCGCGAACTCGGGCGCGCCGGGCAGCTCCGGCGAGACGTCCCATATCTTGACGCGTCCTTTGCCCGCCGCCAGTAGAAATCCGGTCGTCTTGGGGTCGATTGGGGCGATCGCCCGCGACGATCCCCCGCTGGCTACCGCCAGGTACGGCGCTTCCAGCCGGAAACCGCCCACCTGCGGCACTGCCTGCAGCCCATCCGTTTCATGTAGATGGCGCCGCATGTGCGTGGCAGCCTCCTTGGCCGAACAGAACAACGTCGGGTAGAACGTCGTCGCCCCAAACGAGGCCTCGATCCGGGCGTATTCGATCAGCGAGCCCGTCTCGGCGCTGACGTCGCAGATGCCGTGCGTGTGCAGATCGATCAAGCCTGGCAGTATGTACCTCCCCCCGGCATCAATCTCCGATTCCGCTTCGAGCCTGGGGCCGATCTCCTCAATCCGCCCATCCCGGATCAGAACGTCGCCGGAGCAGATCTCCCCACCAGGAAGAAGCACATCGCCGTTACGGATAACCATCGTCCGGCCCTTTTCTGTTTGGATTCATATCCCGCTCCGCAGGTCGTCCAGCAGTTCCAACGCTGCCTCAACCATCTGCTCGCCCGTGCCGGGCTCGAAAAGGGTGCTGGCGACCTCGTACCCACCCTCGTCGTATGCCCTACGGGTTGGCACGTAGCCAGCCGCGTCGTTGCACAGTTCGGCCACAAAGGTATACGCGAACGGCGACTGCTGCTTGATCCCCAGACCAAGCTCGACAAAGATCTCCCCCGGCAGCCCGACAAAGGCCACGTCCCCGACGGCGATAGCCGATATCTCGACCGGCACGTGGGAAACGGCGCTCGCGTGGATCTCCAGAATCCGGTGCGCCTTGACCACTTCCAGCCCGTGGGCGTCGAACGCGCGCACCTCTTCCTGGGCCTTCTTCTCTGCCCAGGCGACCTCTTCCGACGACGGCACCCGCAGCCGGGCCTGGAACGTCCGGCTGCCCGCCCGCAGCAGGCCGGCCTGCACCGGTTGCCCGTCCGAAAGCCGCCGGATCGCCTCCCCAGCCAGCGCCCGGCCGGACCGCTGGGCTGTGGCAAACCCGCTTTGCCCCTCCAATGGCTTGGACAAGTCATAGTGATTGATGTCACCGCAGCAGCCATTGGGACACAGCACGCTGCATCTCGCGCCGAGTACCTGCTTGATAATACTCGAGACCACACCCTCGTGATCGGCGCACACGGCTGTCCCACCTACCTGGTCGGGATGGATAGCGTAGTTGCTGACCAGGGCCAGCGGTGCGCCACAGTCGTCGCGCAGGAGGAAGAGGCCCAGATCAGGGTCGATCGGGCCGGCCGGCCGACCGACGTCCGGATTCTGGAAGGATGGGTTGGTGCGCAGCGTGCCATCCTTCATCCAGTAGCGCCGGTTGAAGGCGATGCCCTCGACACGCCCGTGGGCCACTCGGGCCGACGCGGACCGGCGGCGCTGGAACGCCAACTGCACCGCATCGGCGATCTTGTGCACAAGTACGTCCATGTAGGCCTCGTCGGGGTACACCCCCGTCGATGGCCATGCCGACGTCATCGGACCGGTGTGGGTATGTGTGCAGCAGATCATCACGTGTGCCGCCGGGATCTGCGTGCGCACCTCGATCATCTCGCGCAGCCTGGACGTAATCGCGCGCTCCAGCCCGATCAGGTCGCACACCACGAGCGCGGCTATCGTCTCCTTCGTCGAGATCACCAGCGCCTTGGCATACAGGTCGTCCAGCACGTCGTCGGCGCGGCGGTCCTCATAGTACCCGGCCATCGAGACGCCCAGTGGCGGCGTGATGACGACCTCGGCACTGCCGGCGTGGAGTTGGTTGTCCATCCTCTTCTAGCCTCCTGATGCGTATCTGAACTTGGCCCCCAACGTCTCGACAAACTCGTACACGTCGAGCACAGGCTGGTAGGCGTCCTCGTTTTTCTGCACCACGTCCGCAATCTGACCCCACACCTCGCGGGCCTCCTCCCGCTCTCCCTCGGCCAGGGCCCGGAAGGCCCTGGAAAGCGCAGCGGCGATGTCGGCGTGGTAGGCCAGATACTCCCACGATTCGGTGCGACACACGTCGTCCGTGGCCAGGTTTCTCTCAATGATCGGCCTGAAGCCATCGATGATCGCCGGAATCTGGGCCAGGTTCTGGGCCGCCTGTTCGCTTACGGCCGATTCGGGGCCGTGCAGAATCCAGTCGTGGGCCTCCTCTGTCGCCCGGCCCCGCAGGTACGGTGGATCGAAAAGCGCCGAGAGCCGTGCCATATACGCGCGGCACGCTTCACCATCCTCCCCAAACGCGGCCGCGAAATACTGTTGTGCCAGCGTGCCGAACGTGGCGTTCGCGTTCCACAGCGTCTTCGCCAGCACGTACGTCCCGAACCCAGTCGGGAAAAAGGCGCGCTGGGTCTGATCGCTCATCACGCCGTTCATACCAAGCCGCTTCAGTTTCTTGACGTCCTGGTTGATGATCTTGGCCGCTTCGTAATAGGCCGGGTCGAAGTAGTGATCCCACATAAAGTAATACTCATAGGTGAAGCCATCGACGTCGAACAGCTCCTGCCAGCGCTTCAGGTATGCCAGGTTCTCGGACATGTCGGCCGGGAAGCGTAGTTTGTTCCGCTCGAACGGAGCCAACCGGGTACCCGGCGTGTCCGTGTCGTACGATCTGCTGTACGTGCGGCTGATCGGCGCGAACAACAAGATGAATCGATCGGGATTCTTTAGACGCTCACGCTCGGGCGGCCACAGCAGGTCGAGATAGACGATGAACGCGATCTTGGTATCGATATCGCATGCGCCAAAGGCCGCGTCCATCTCGTTCAACAGCATGATGTAGAAGTCGGCGGGCCGGGTCCCCCGGCAATCCTCGCACTCGCAGTGGTTGTTGCTGTCATCTCCCAACCAAACGTGCAGCACACCCACCGAGTCGTTTTCCCTGGCAGTCTTCACGGCATATTCGACGACGGCTCTCCGGGCCTCTGGGTTCGAATAGCACAGTTGCGTGTTGAGCGGAATGCCCGCGTAGATCCCACGCTTCCCGTCGATCTCGGCCATGTATCGGGCCACGTCGTCGCTGACGTCGTAAACCTCGGGGTCCCAACCGAGCCCCGGAATGCCAAAAGGCTCACATGTCCAACCGTGTCCCATCGCGTGATAGATCATGCCCCGCTTTTCTATCTCCCGCTCGAGGCGCCTTTTGAACTCGATGACCATATCGACGGTCAGGGGTTCCGGCTCCTTGTACGGGTTGTTCAGATGGCGATACCAGCGGTCGAAAAACGTGTAGGGGATCAAGAACTCGAGGAAGTAAGAGTTGAACCCCACTTTGGGCGCCCAGTCGATGCTTTCTGCCATGTTTTCGTAGCTGACTGCGCCCTCAATGCAGATGCCCCGATACCGGTACGACGGCGAATCGTCCAATAAAACAGCTATCTCTGCAGCATCGACTTGGGGTATGAACTCGCCATTCTTCCCCGGTCTGACCCACCGGCACCCTACCTCCTCCAGAAACCGGTAGACGGCCAGCAGCACAGTCCTGGGATTTCGACCGCCGATTACGCCGCCCAGGACGCCCCTATGCGCCGATACGTCGATGTGGATATCGTCGTCGAACTGCGGCATGTTCGATGGAGGCGTGCTCAGGCCAAGATTGTCCAACAGCCCCAGGCAGATGCCATCCCTTTCGTTGGGCTCGTAGACCTCAACTTGCTGGACGTCGACTTGGACGTCGTCCAGCATCTCCAGGTAATTTTTCAGCTCCTGGGCCGCGAACACAACCGGCTCTTTGTTGCACACGATGTATATTTTGATCTTTCTATTCCGGATCCCCATGGCCCGCGAACCTGCTTTACACCCTCTTGGACCAACGAATCAGAGCGCTGGCATGGGGCACAAGGCTGAGTGTCAACTGGCCCCCTTGTATCTGCTGTATATCACCGCTCCAAACGTCGATCGCTTCGGCCGGGATCGCCAGTCCGTACTCTTGGAAGGAGAACACCCTGTCCTGTGCCTCATCTGACCAGTTGATGATTCCCAGTCGGTACTCGTCAGCTAGCGTTTGCAACCACAGGGAGGCGCGCACATCGTCGCATAGATCCAAGGGGCACGCCGCCACGCCCGTGGGGGCGACCTTCAATACCTTCCGAATCAGCCCGCGTCCCTCCTCGTTGAGCGTGCGCACCCGGTCGCTCAAGAAGACGCTGCCGCCCGAAAGCGCCACCAGATTCGCCCACGTCTGAGCCTCCTCCCGCGTGAAGACGGGACCGCTTCGCCATCGGGGCGGGTCTGGATTGCGCGCAGCCGGGTTGAGCACATTCGTCTCCTCCTCCAGCGACGTATCCTTGCCCCGCACAACCAGAAAATCCAGATCGTTCACCCACACCCGGTTGTGCAGCCAGTAGCGCGTCTGAGAATAGTCGACCGCCCACTCGATGTGGCTCCAATGATTGTGAATATCGATGCCGGTGCGGCCCGAATCGGCGCAGCCAGGACCGCATTCCTCGGGCAGCGAGCAGCCGATGATGTGCGACGCATCGGTGACGCACTCCCGGATCAGCCCGAACAGACCGCGGATGACGTCGTATGGCCCCTTGGTGGGATCGTGGAATCGCTCGACACCTGCCAGGAAGCTCACGAAATCGACCTTGAATGCTCGGAACCCGGCCTCAAACAGGCGCGTGTACAGATCCCGTATGAATGCCTCACCGCTGGGATGCGTCGGATCCACGATGTAATGACCGGCCATCCACAACCCGGCGTCCTTGGGATCCCCGTACGCGTCCTTCACCAGGAATTCGGGCGACCTCAACGCCGCCACCGATGCGCTGTGCGCGATAGCAGGCGCAGTCCATATCCCCGGCACAAATCCCCGGTTCGAGATTTCTGAGGCGATCCGCTTCAGTCCACCGGGAAATCGGTAATTGGTGTACCACTCGCCACACGCGTGCGCCCAACCGTCGTCTAGGACGATGTACCTGATCTGTCTCGCAAAAACGGGGTCCTTTCTGATCTCTTCCATGTTCTCCACCAGGTCGTCCATCGAGACGGCCTGGGCGTAATAGTCCCACGAGTTCCACCCAACCGGTGGTGCCGGGCGTGCCGGAGCCAGCGGCACGTGAGAAGCATACGCCTCGATGGCATCCGCGATGGGCTTGCTGGCGCAGACCCACGTCGCTTCCGATTCGAGCTGGGTCCCCTTGCCGGCGCCGTCGGTGAACTGGGTCGTGCAGGTCAGTGTCACGCCGTTTCTTTCAGCCTCGCGGACGCGGTACAGGTGAAGAAAGCTCTGGGGCAGATGTGTTCCCACGAAAAGCCCCGATGTCCGGCTGTCCTTGAACACACCTCGCATCAACGAATCGGGGGCGCTTTCGTCAACGCTCTCTACCTTAAGCATACCCACACGCCCGATGTCTAACCCGCAGGTAGGCACGCGCCATGCTGTGGCGTCCTCGTCGGCTGACCTGTAGGTCAGCCCCAGGCTCGTTATCGCTGCACAATCCAGGCCGTGCTCGCTCGCTACGTCCAACGTGACCCAGTACCCCCCTTGTGCCAGGGTGAAGGCCCAGCGAACACGGACGTCACGCCAACGGCCCGAGAAAACGATGGCTTTGTCGGTGCGCGTTTCGACATGCAGGTCAAATCGCTCCACGCCCAACACCAACGTTCCCCCTTCGAGCACGAGCACAAACGACAAGTCCGAGACCCCTGGGCCGATCCGCCGGGCAATCTCTTCAAGAGCTGATCTGTAATGCGTCATAGTTCCAATTCTCAATCCCGTCTATTCTGTCCCCGATACTGTGCCGCTTCCTCGTGCCTTTATTGTCGTACAGCAAGTTGCCCGGGTAGTGGGCAGCCCGGACGTCCTGTGGATTGGCGGCGAGCGCGTCCTGTAGGTGCTGATCCAGAAGGGTGATCTACCGCACGATCTGGAGATCTAGTCTCTCAAAACGCTTCTTGGATAGTGAGATCCTGAACAACCTCTTTCGCTCGTCAAAGATGCCATCAGTCGTCGGCGTACCGTTCACGCGGCATCCGGCCACGCTGTCGAGGCCGTGGACCCAGAAGTCTAGATGATGGCGCTCTGGCTGTCCGTTGAACTCTCCAGTGGAGGAAGCCATCTCCACATGGAGGTCTGTTTCACGGTCTAGAGCCGTGATGAGTGTAGTCGCGCACTCTCCTGCCAGGTACGCTTGGGAATGCCCGTCATCCTCGTAGTATGTCAGATTTCCGTTGCCGCCCGAGTAAACGTGGACGTTCAGTCTATCGGGGATACTTGAGGCCCGGTTGGCATCCGGCCCATATACGATGATCGCCCCTGCTCGGACGTACACGGGCAACGTATCCAGTGGCGCCAATGCCGTGAGCGTCTGCTGGCCGGTCAGCCTCTCGTCCGTCCAGTAATCGTACCATGGTCCTTCCGGCAGGTACACCTGCCGCCGGGCGCACAGGTCGTCCGTGCCGCTCTCCTCGTAAACGGGTGCAATCAGCAGGTCTGGGCCAAGCTTGTACTGGTACTCCGCTTGATACACGTTGGGGTCATCCTGATAGTCCAGAACCAGGGCGCGCATCATTGGCTCCCCAGTTGCGTGGCTGTACCAGGCATAGCTGTACAGCGTGGGAAGTAAGCGATACCGCAGGCGCAGATATTGGGTGGCAATGGTCTCGGCCCGCTCCCCCATCTCCCATGGCGCGGCGACAGAGCCGTGGGCGCGCGAAATCGAGCTCAGCAGGCCCCACTGGAAACTGCGCACATAATACTCCTCCGTGGGGCGGCCGGCAAAGCCACCCAGGTCGTGAGACCAGAAAGGGATCCCTGCCAGTCCGGCCTGCTGGCCAGCCTTGATCAGCACCCGGCCGCCTCCGAAGTCCGCATCCTGGTCCCCGCCCCAGCAGCACGGGTAGCGCTGGATGCCCGCAAAGCCGGTCCGAATCCACGTCAGAATCCGCTCGTCAGGAACCACTCGCTGCATGGCTTCGTGCACCGTCTTGGCGAACAGGATTGGGTAGAGATTATGCAACTCCCGCAGCGAGTGTCCCGTGACGCTCACCAGGTCTGGCGGCGTTTCGTTCGTGTCGCCGCCGTCGGTCTTGAGCACCGAGACGCCCGACGCCACCAGTGGCCTGAGCATTTCTCCCCACCACGCCGCCGCCTCGGGATTGCAAAAGTCCATCAGGCCCGAGTCGAAACCCATCCACCAGTCAATCTCTCCCGGCTGCCCATCTTCATCTCGCATCACGTACTGTTTGCCTGTCGCCTCGGCGTATAGCGGGGATGAGCGTGCGAGAAATGGGCACGTCCACAGCGCCAGGTGGATGCCCATGGATTTGAGTTTGGCCAGGAACTTTTCTGGTTCCGGGAAATACCTCTCCGACCATTGCCAGCTCTGGTAGCCCGGCTGTTGCCAGCACGGATCGACTCCCAGGACGTCAATCGGTATGTCCTTCCGCGCAAAGGTGTCGATATTCTCCTCAAATCTGGCTTGGTGCATGGATGGTGTTGCTGATTGCCAGTATCCGAAGGCCCATCGGGGGGGCAGCGGGGAGCGCCCCGTCAGCGCGGTGTAATCGCGAATCATCTCGGTGAACCGCTCACCTGCGAGTACAAATGCATCCGCGCGATCGTTGTCGACGTAGCAGAAGGCCTGCTGACGTTCTGTCTTCCCCAGGTCGAACACTGCCCGGTAGCTTGAGTGCAGATACAGGCCATATCCGCTGGTGCTGAGCAGGAATGGTACGGGTTTGTCACATTTCTCGAAGGAATGGATCACCCATACGTCTTCCTGCTTGCCACGCTTGTCCATACCCTCGGTCGTGTTCTCGCCGAGGCCAAAGATATGCTCCGGCTCGTCCAGGGGCCAGGTGAGCAGGACAGACCCTTCTGCGTGCCAGAAGTTCAGCCCCTGGCGCACAGGCGTACCATCCAGGCGATGGATCGAGATAGACGGTTCGCCCTCGTTGACCACAACCGTCAATGACGAAGAGCGCAGTTGGATGGCCCCGGCCTGCCGGACGATCTTGAATGCCTCGCTCTTGCCGCCCTGAACCAGGCACAGATCATCAACCAGCAGGACCTCCTCCGGATCGCCGGCAGCCGCCGTCAGGCGCACCACGCCAGGTTGGGGAAACTGCACACCGATGCCCCTGCCGCTGCTGGTCTCCAGGACGGCACCACGCTCACCGTGAGTCACGTCGGTCACGGCGCCCAGCGTGGCAAAGGGCAGGATGGTCACTCTGTCATCCGGCGCCATGTCACACGCGTACTTTCTTTCTACAGGAGGGCCATTGCGAATCCACGCCGAATACACCTTGCCGTGGCGAGCCATCCTCAGTTCGTTCCGCCCGGCTCTCATCTGCCTTGCGTGAATACAGAAGCGAATGCGATTTCTGCGGCTGTTCACCTCTCCCAGCCGAACGCCGTTCAAGGCTGCAACTGTCTTGTTACCGTATCCATTTGCGGGCGAGTTGTTACCTAGATCCAAGAGCAGCCATTCTGCTGGCGGCACTTGCTCGCAGATGAAGGAGGTGGCATAGTGCTCTACTGCATTGGAAAGGACGCTGACATCACCTCCTACCATGCTCTGCGTTTCCTCGTTGCCCGTTGTGAGCAATTCCCACCGTACGCGAATCTGCACCGATAGCTCCTGTTACCGTAAGCGAGATGATGTACCTGCGCGGCCAGAGTTCGCCGCCCACTCCTTCGCTATCCCTTGATGCCGGTCGTCACCACGTTTTCGACGATATACTTCTGCCCCAGGAAGAAGATGATCAGCATGGGGGCCAGGTAAAGCAGTGCTGCCGCCATCCTGACCATCTCTAGGGACGCACCGGTTGGATCGACCCACACAAACGCTCCCCCCACTGCGCCGGCCAGATTCATACTATCCATCGACAGGTAGAGGGAGGGCCATACATAATCGCTCCACGCCCAGGCAAACTGGAAGATGCAGGAGGTAGCCACCACTGGGAGCGAGTTTGGTAAAAAGATCTGCCAGAATATGCGAAACCAACCGCATCCATCTACTTCGGCTGCATCTTCTAGATCCTTGGGCATGGTTAAGAAGAACTGCCTGAACAGAAAAATGTGCCAGGCGCTTCCGGCCGCTCCTGCCAGGGCCCACGGCCAGTAGGTGTTCACGAGTCTCAGCCGCGTGTACAGTATGAACTGTGGGATGACCATGGCGGTAGAAGGCATCAGCAGCATGGAAACGACGAGCATGAAGAGAACAGTCTTTCCAGGGGCCCTGAGCCTGGCAAAGCCAAACGCCACCAGAGAGCTGCTGAAGGTATTCAGCACGATGCTGATAATGGCGATGACGACAGAGTTCCTCGCGTACCTCCAGAAAGGCGCCAATCTAAAGACCAGATCGTAGTTCTCCCACTGTAGTTCTGCTGGGAGTATCCTGGGAGAGGTACGAAACTCTGATTGCGTCTTCAAGGACGAGATGACAAGCCCGAAAGAGGGCGCCAGGAAAACCAGAGCCAGGGCGACCAGGATGGTATAGAGGGTGATACGCCGAATTGCTCTCATATTCTGCTCCAAGGTAATCAGTCTTGCTCTACTTCGTAATATACCCAGTAACCGCCAGTCTTGTACATGACCAGGGCTACCAGCACCAGGGCCACGAAGAAAAGCCACAATAGGGCGGTCCCGTAGCCGAAACGCTGGAACCCGAGGATCTGGACCATTACGTAGTTCATATACATATAGATGGATGGCTTCGGCACCCGCCCCAGCCCATACTGGGCGCCTCCACCCGTACCAGGCGTCAGGAGCACAGTCTGAACAAAGATCTGCAATGCAGCGATGAGACTCACAAGCAGTTGGAAAAAGATGACAGACGTCAACAGTGGTAAGGTGACGCACCGGAAAACCTGCCAACTGCTGGCGCCGTCAATCATGGCGGCTTCTTTAAGCTCTCGGGAGATGCCCTGCAGCCCTGCCAAAAAAACCACCATGCCCTGTCCTGCCCCCGACCAGACCATGAGCAGGGTGAGAACGAGGAGCGCATACTCTCCCAGCCAGTTGATTGCTGTTCCAGGCCGCACCAGGCTGATCGCTGCATTTAGCAACCCCGCATTCTTGTTGGTAATGGTGAGCCAGATCAGGGCAGTTGTCACAACTGGAAACAAGGTCGGCAGGTAGAATACAGCTCGAAATGCACCTAACCCTTTCACACCCTGTTGGAGCAAGAGAGCCAAGCCCATAGATGCGATCAGCAGGAGAGGAACAAGCCACAGGCTGAAACCAACAGTCCTCGAGAAGGTCTGCAGTGCTAGACGATCGTCCAGGGCGCGGGCATAGTTCGCAAAGCCCGTGAACTTGACCAGGTTTATGGGGCTGATCCCATCATAATTGGTGAATGAAATGAGGACACCCATGGCAAAGGGAAAGAGCGTCAGACACAGCAGACCAAGTCCCCACGGTGAAATGAACAGATAGAACGTCAGCGCCTCCCGTACAGACCTGCGCCGCAGCCATCTGCCAGCCTGGTCAAGCCGCACAAACCGTCTTGGCGTCGCTACGTTCGCCCTTCTTGTTTCAGTGATCATGTTTTGCTCCCACCACAAGAACCCGGAGACGGGATGGGTGACTCCATCCCGTCTCCGAAAGTGATCTAGCCTAGACGGGTGATGCCATCCAGGATCGCTGCGTTGTTTTCCGCCTCAATGTTGGCGACCATCTCGTCAAAGGTGATATCGCCGCGGAGGTACGCTTCAAAGTTGTTGGGCCAGACGGAGGAGTTGACAGTCTGTGCATCGTAGAAAGGGTTGTACCGCAGAACGAACCCGCTGCATTCCAGATCCTCTTGCAGCACTTTCTGTACCTGGTGATCGTACTCCGTCTCGTTAGGCATAAGCGGATACAGGGACTTTAGGGCCGGTATGCCCCAACCGCTCTTGGCGCGATCCTGAGCCGGGTCCTTGCCATAAGCCCACTCGACGAACGCCCATGTTTGGTCAGGATACTTGGTCCTACTGGATATGACACCGTTTGTCCCGGCCGCGCACGGATTGCGCCGTTGAGTGCCAGCCCAAAGTGGCGCCGTGAGATAGAGTACCTGCTCTCCGTAGCCCAGCTCTTCACTATCTCTCATGCAGCCGTTGAACCAGTATCCGTACTGTGTCATGGCTAGCTGCTTGCCCGGCATTTCATCCGCCGCCCAACTGGGCGATGGATTCAGAGGGCTCGCGACGATGTCCGCAGCCATCAGATCCACCCAGTATTTGATGACTGCCTTGGCTACGTCGTTGTTGACCAGGTTCATCCTCGAGAAGGAATCGTCGTACAGCGTGACCCCTGCTTGATCGCAGCACTCGGTGAGCGTTTGCACGAAACCCCACGACGTTGCCTGAGACTCCAGCCCCCATACCGTCTGTCGATCCCCTTCTTTCTTGGGGAAGTTGGCCGCCAAGTCGGCCAGCTCTGCATACGTGATCGGTGCCTCGTCCGATGGCAGGGGGACGCCTGCCTCTTCGAACATCCCCTTGTGCAGCCAGAGAGAGAACTCAGTCGACCAGTCTTTGACGACACCGTAGAGGTCCCCCTCGCCAGCCGTCATGTCGGTATATCTCATGAGCACGTGACACGGCGCTAGATCGCCGTCCGTGATGGTGTCGCTCACGTCTACGTACGGCTGCAAATTCAAGACCATGCCTCTGATCAGGTATCCTGGCAACATGATGCCATTCAGGCTGTACGTGTCCGGCGGGGTGCCAGCGGCCCACATCGCAGCGAGGCGCGTGAGATCGTTGGGCAGGTACTCTACCGTTATCTCCGGATGCAATTCCTCCCACACCGGTTTTAGTTCCTCAGGAACGAGGTCAGTCATTCCCAGGTGCACGATGGTGACCGGCTCCGTGGAAACATTTTCTGTGGTAGGCACAGCTTCATCAGTCGGCTGGCCAACCACGGTTTTCTCAACTTCTGCTGCCTCCTTGACCGGTACCTCTCCCGTCTCCTTGACCACCTCCGGAGTCGACTTCGGACCGCAGGATGCCAGGGCCACGCCTGCTGCGGTCATAGCGCTCAAGCGCAGGAAATCGCGCCGATTGAGTATCTTTGCGTTCATTTCTTTCGTCTCCTTGACTTTGTAAAAATAACCTGGTAGACTATCCATCGTGAACGTGCGGAGTTTGCTCTGCACACGTCCGGCGTAGAGGTCATCTCGACTGCCCGTAGTGGTGGCCTCTACCCTTCTCTCCTGGTACCCGTTTTGCTTTCGAGTCTATCACCTCCTTACTGAATACCAACTGGGACACTGCCAACGTCTAAATCCTTTCATATGATATCACAGTCTTGTCATATTGTGGGGGATTTTAGGCCGAAATCAGGACGAATTCGCGGACATTGAGGGGACATATTGCCAAGTGAACAACTTCTGAAGGAGCTGCGCCAAGCTCTGAATCATCTCTATGAACCCAATTACCTCCGCCAGAGCCCTCTTGCGACTCTCTTCAGCGTAGCGGATCGCTCTGACACGCCTTCGACTTTGCGGCGCATCTTGATCGAAGCCATCGAGTCCCTGGAGCCAAAGGCCGATGAACCGTCTCGCTCCTATGCTTGGCAAGTCTATGGCATCTTGATGTATCGCTATGTGGAGCAATTGAGCCAGCCTGAGGTCGCTGATCAACTGGGTTTCAGTGTTCGCCATCTAAGACGAAAGGAGCGACAGGCGCTAGAGGCGTTGGCGGCCCTTCTGTCGAGGAAATTCGGCCTGGATAGTACGCTGGATGTGGACACGAACGCCACAATCGTCGACCAGGCCGCGGTCGATGAATCCACTCTGGACCACGAATTGGCCTGGCTCAAGCAGGCCCCACAAAAGGCCACTGCGGATATGCGCGAAACGGTGACCGGCGTGCTGGACCTGGCCCGCGGGTTGGCTGGACAGCATGGCACCCAGCTAAGGACTGCAATCGCTGATGACTTACCTCACGTGTCTGCAGATCCAGTCGTTCTGCGTCAAATCCTGCTGAACCTTTTCAGTGTGGCTGTGCCTAGGGCGTCAGGGGGACAGGTGGCCTTCTCAGTCAGGCCGCTGAACTGGAAGGTCCAAGTTCAGGTACAGTGTGCAGGATGCCCTTCCGGCCCAAACCCCCTGCGCAGCGAAGAGTTGGCCAGCCTGGAGATCACCCGGCAGTTGGCAGCTTTGAGCAAGGGAGAACTGAGCCTTGCGGTCGACACAGAAGCCTTCGACGCCATGTTGACTTTGTCGGCCATCCAACAGGTGCCAGTGCTGGTGCTTGACGATAATTCAGATACGCTGCAGCTCTTGCAGCGCTACACCTGGGGTAGTCGCTATCACCTCGTCACGACGCGAGATCCAGAACAGGCTCTGAGTTTGGCCGAAAGGCTTTCTCCTCTGGTCATCGTGCTGGACGTGATGATGCCTGGGGTAGATGGATGGGAGGTGTTGGGACAGCTACGACAGAATCCGCTCACCAACCAGATTCCCATCGTCGTGTGCACAATCCTTGCTCAGAGGGAGCTAGCACTCTATCTCGGCGCCAATGACTTTTTACGAAAACCCGTCACGCGCCAGGCGTTTCTGACTGCCCTGGACCGCCTAGTTGAGCAGGTTGTACCCCAGCCGGGGACAGAATCTGAGTAATCGCCTGCACAGAGGCCAGCAAGTCGTGCGCCGAGAGCCCACCGCCGCGGCTGACAGTCAACACGTCACTGATGATGGGTTCTCCCTTCGGGTCCCTGGATGAAACCACAACCACAGGAATCTCCCGTATCGCTGAATCACGGCTTTTCTCTTCTAGCACCTGGAACCCATCCATCCCCGGCATAACCAAGTCGAGCAGTATCACGTCTGGCTGCCGTTCGCGCAGTAGATCAAGTGCCCGCTGTCCACTCGTCGCCCACGTGACGCTATACCTATGCGCCGACGTAGAGAGCATGCGGGAGAAAAGCCGTAGGATTTCCCGCTCATCATCCACCAATAGGACGTTCTTGACATGCTCTCCCAGGCTCTCCAGCGCAATGAGCAAAGAATCTCGAGTGACAGGCTTGACCAGATAGCGCACGACGCCCAACCTTGCCATCGCCTCATCTTCACCAGGTACCCAGCAGGTGACAACGGGCGTGCCAAAGGGCAGGCCGACCAGGTACGCTGGCGTGATGAGCGACTTGTCAGACGGGGGGGTGTTCACAATTAGTGCGTGAGCAGGCAAGCGACTCAGCTCACTAGTAGCCTCCTCAATGTCTCGGACAGCCACTGTCTCGACGCCGTCAGTGCAGCGGGCAAACAGTCGCTGTAGCGTGTCTCCTTTCTCGAGAAGGACATACCGCGGGTTCAACGTTGGCGCAGGTGCTCTTGATGGTCGGGTGCGCGCTCTGTACTCGTAGTCGCTATATGGGCTGAACCAGCGTATCGCACCTTCTCCAGAGAGGGGCTCGAGACGCGGCATCTGCAACTGTGGTAGGCTGAACGTGATGGTCGTGCCGACACCTACCTCACTCTCCAGCCACATTCTCCCGCCGTGCATTTCTACGAACCGTTTGCTGATGCTCAACCCAAGTCCACTGCCACCGTACCGCCTACGTATGGAGCTATCTGCCTGTTGGAAAGGCTCGAATAGCTTCTCCTGCTCCTCAGAGGGAATGCCAGGCCCGGTGTCAGCTACACTGATCATCGCATCTTCATTCTCCCGCCAGACCCTGATACGCACCCCTCCATGTTCGGTGAAACGTCCAGCATTGCTCAGTAAATTGATCACCACTTGGCGAATGCGGGTGCCATCACAGTACACGAAAGGCAGATCAGAGAGAACATCCGTTTCCAGATAGAGGCCTTTGGTATCAAAGAGCGCACGGACGGCCAGAGCCGCATTCTCAATGATATCCTGCAAAGAATTCCATTCTTTGCTGACCGCCATGCGTCCCGCCTCAATCTGGCTGAGGTCCAGGACATCATCCACTAACCCGGCCAGGTGCTGGCTATTGCGCTGGATGGCCGTAATATCGGCCAGTAGGGCAGAGGGCAGCGCATCACCGTATACCTCGGGTGACTGCGTGATCACTTCGCTGAACCCGATGATCATATTCAGAGGTGTGCGTAATTCGTGACTCACGTTGGCCACAAACTCCGCTTTCGCCTGGCGCGCCTCCTCAGCAACCTGATACATCACCTTGAGTCGGTCGGAAAGGCGGGCAAGTTCCCGGTTGGCCTGAACTAGATCCTCTTGCGTCTGCTTGAGCTCCATTCGGTGAGTACGCGCATCCTCCATCTTTTTCCGGGCCTCTTCGTAACTGAATAGAGACCACTGGGTCACAGTAAGGAGCGTACGAGTTGCTGCCCAACCGAGCAAGCCACTAAAGACTCCGCTAATGGCAATTGCAAGAACATACGATGTGGATAGCGGAGGGATCAACAAAGTGTGGGGAAACCACAATACCAGCGCGATTACCAGTCCCTCTGAAAACAGGCCAAATGGCCAGCCTACGCTGACCACGGCCGTCAGAGGAAGGAGCATATAGAGAAAGGCAATCTCCGGCAACTGAAAGATGTGTAGGGCAAGCGCAATCGCTCCTGCGATTCCCACTTGCCACAGAGCCTGAGCTGCGAGAAAACGCTTGGAGCCAAGCCAGATGGCCAATACACTGGTCACGATGACGGTTAGGGCTATGGGGTCAGCTATAATCATCCTCGCTGGCCAACTGATCACAATTATGGTATACCAAATCAAGAAAGCAGCCCCTGTGGCGACGATCAGACTGCGCGATGTAGACCGAAGTAGATCAGCGGCAGACGAAGCAAAGTCAGGATCGGCTCTTGGAGAGATGCGTAGTGCATACCACATGAGAACCTCCGTACCCGGAGTAGTTTGACACCTTGTTTTTGCGCAAGAGCGCCGAGTTTCCCAAGGGATGGTGAGCCGCCGGATCAGGAGACAAGACCGGCCTGATCCGCTACACCTGGTGTTCGGCTCTGATAGCACTAAAGCGCCTACTACGAACCCTACCTTACAGATGAAGCACAGGTGCACTAGGGCACGACTGTCGGCGTCGCGGTAGCGCCAGGGGTCGGGACCGCCTGGGCAAAGATGACCTCGTCAAAGCCCAGCGCCATGATGAGCTGGCGCACGTACATCTCGGCGTTCCGCTGGGCGGTGTCCAGGA
>Ga0180437_10005908_pt1 | contig 16575 bp, 17 predicted proteins | sample SS_ome_4_FD_132410 | JGI IMG/M metagenome (GOLD analysis project Ga0180437, IMG submission 132410) | Hypersaline lake sediment archaeal communities from the Salton Sea, California, USA - SS_3_D_1 metaG | ecosystem: Environmental > Aquatic > Non-marine Saline and Alkaline > Hypersaline >...
CAGGTTCATAATATATCACATCAGTTTGCAACTCGTTTGCGTTTCTGAAGTGTGGTGTCGTTTATTACACTATCGTTGGCAGAGGCTTTGCCTCTAGCACTATCGTTGGCAGAGGCTTTGCCTTTAGCACTATCGTTGGCAGAGGCTTTGCCTCTAGCACTATCGTTGGCAACAGGTTTCTTAATCTTGAACACTGTGCCAACCATATGCATCCTCTTGTCATCATCATAACAAGCCACCGTGTTATCAGGGTTTTCTTCTTGGTCGCATGGATAAGATGTAACGTATATTGCGTCAGCATCTCCACACTTGTCAAAAACACCCTCTTTTACACCAACTTTGATGATATCTTCAAGCATAACTCTGAAGATACCATGATATGAACTACCGTTTGTGTAGCTGAAAACAGTATCGACTGTTTCAAACTTGTCAGGATAGATTACAAACTCTTCATCCTGTTTGTCCCGATAGAGAAAGATCACCAACTTTCCATGTATAGGAATGATTGTGAATATTCTTGAATGGAATTTTCTTAATGGTTCTACCGTATTTTGTATATGGTCGCAACTTGTCATAAAGTTCGCACATATTTTCTGGATTTGGTAGTTTTTCTGGATCGTTAAACGGAAGAAATCTGTAAAGCATGATAGTTGTTATTTATTGTGTATTCTTGTTAAAAAAAATCATTTTTTAGGAAAAAGTATATGATAGATAATGGATGTGAATATAATTGATCTTTTGAAAAGATACGAGATGAAAATTTTCCATCAAATATAATAGTATGGTTTATACACTATTTTTTCCTTCTATTGCAAAGTGTATTACAGAAGGATCTATAACTACAGGAGATACTGCGTTTGAAATAATTGCCAAATTTGATAACCAGTTTAACAGTAGTTTCACTATCGATTTCGTTTTCAAATACATACCTGATTCAGATTTACATCTTCATTCACTCAGTTCGGTTTTGGAGCTCCATCCACAACAAATTTAAGATACAGTCCAACACCAAGAGAGTTTGAAGTTGATGGTGATGGACAGTTGAAAGATTTGGCAAATCATTATGTTAGTCAGAATATTGCTCTATTGTACATGAGATTATGGGGAAGAGTTGTTCCTGCAAATGCAACATCTAGTACATATGGTATATTCAACACAACAACAGTTGCAAATCAGGTACTGATAAAGATTATTCAATCTACTATTTGGCACAGACATTTCAATTGATACCTGAACCACCAGTTGGAAATAGTGGAACTGTTCCTGATTTGGAATTTCAATTGGATATTCCTCAAGATGTTGTTCCCTTTATTGATCCAGATGCCGATCCACAAACGAATATTTCGTATAGGAGTAAACAAGCTAATGCTGATACATCTGTTGATATATCAGGAACAATTATTAAGGATAACTCCAACTCTTATCAGACATTGGACAACTTTGTTATCAATTTTAATACATCTATTGTATCTTTGGAAGATGTCAACTGTATTTTGAAAGGAACAAAGATATTGACTGTAGATGGATATGTACCAATTGAGAATGTGAAAGTTGGAGATATCATAATAACACATGATGGTCGTGAGAAAAAGGTAATTCGAACGCATTATCTAAGTGCAATTCATAGTAAGAATACACAATGTATCATTATAAGAAAGGGTACATATGGTGCAATAGAGGATCTGTACATATCGAAAAATCATGCGATATTAATTGGAAATGAGTTTATAACGCCTTATGGAAAGAAACAGTATATAGATAAATTTGAATTGGTTAGAGATAAATCTCACTACACATACTACAGTATTATGACTGATAACTTTTTGACAGATTCACTTATTGCAAATGGAGTTGCAGTTGAAACATGGGGAGGATATTTACATTATATGAAGAGATTCAGATACAGAGAGACTATCCCTTTGAGTAAAAATAGAAATAGTGTACTTGTTAAGATAAATAAACCTAATGAATGAAAAATAAATTCCTTAAAATAATATGGTATACACGCTGTTCTTTCCTTCTGTTGCAAAGCGTGTTACAGAGGAATCAATAACTATGGGCGATTCTTTGTTCGAAGTTATAGCAAAATTTGATAAGCAATTTAATAGAAATTTCACTGTTGATTTCGTTTTCAAATACATTCCTGATAAGGATTTCTCACTACCTGATGATAACGATATGATATTATTCTTTATTGATGGTACAACTTTAACAGGTAATGGATATATGATAACATTGTACAATAACGGAGGAGTTCTGCAAATAAAAGTTAAATACGATTCAGGTAGTGGGTGGACAGATGCAATAATTGTGGATGTTCCAATGTCCACTGATCGTTATAAGAATGGATACTATGTAGTTTTTCAACATGAAAGAAAAAAAAAACGTGATAAAGAATTGATGTTACATGTAACCGAATTTATTAAAGATAGTCATCCTGAATTCAAAACATCTGCTGATATATCAGGTAGTAGCACTATATCTGGTGTTGTTACATCTTCATTTACTCAATTCGGCTTTGGTGCACCCTCAATAACAAATTTAAGATATGGTATCGAAGTTGATGGTAATGGACAACTGAAAGATCTACCCGGATACTATATTGGACAGAATATTGCATTGGTCTATTTTAGATTATGGGGTAAACTTGTACCTATTAATGCATCATCTGATACTTATGGTCTATTCAACAGTATGACATTTTCGGATAAGGAGCATTCAATATACTATTTGATAGAACAGTTGAAATTATTACCTGAACCACCAGTTGGAGATAGTGGAACAATTCCTGATTTGGAATTTCAACTGAATGTTCCACAAAATGTTATTCCATTTGTTAATCCAGATGCTGATCCACAAACAAATATTTCAAATAGAAGCAAAAAATCTAATTTAGATGAATCTGTTGATGTTCTAGCCACTATCATTAAAAGTAACTCTAACTCTTATCAAACATTGGACAATTTTGTTATCAACGCAAACACAACCATTATATCCTTCGAACAAGTCAATTGTATTTTAAGAGGAACTAAAATATTGACTGTTACAGGATATGTACCAATTGAGAATGTAAAAGTTGGAGATTTTATTGTAACACATGATGGTAGAGAAAAAGAAGTTATCAAAACATACCATCTTAGTGCAATGCATAGTCAAGACACACAATGTATAATTATAAAAAAAGGAACATTCGGTGCAATAGAGGATTTATATATATCGAAAAATCACGCTATCCTGATTGGTAATGAATTTATAACACCTTATGGAAAGAGTGATTTTGAAGGTACATTTGAACTTGTGAAAGACAAATCTCACTATACATACTACAGTCTGATGACTGACGATTTCTTAGCAGATTCATTAGTCGCGAATGGTGTACCTATTGAGACATGGGGTGGTTATAAACCAGGTGTGAAAAGATTCAGATTCCATAAACCTATCCCAAAAAGTGTAAATAATAATAGATTACTAATCAAACCATCAACTTCTTAACAATATATTTGACAAGTTTATGTTCACCAATCTTACTCTTCTTTGAACAAGCTTTACATCTCATTTTAAGCTTGTTTCCACTTTTACGTATATTTAGATGATAACCCGTTTCCGGATTGACACAGTTCTTACACAAAACAAAGTGATCAATATAATCATATATTATATTCTGAACAGTGTTTTGTTGATGCTGACCATTTATTATCGCTTTATCCTTCTTCATTTTAGCCTGAGAACATATAGCGTATCCAATGTACTTCAATATCTCCTTTTCATCTCTCTCAAGAGATTTGGCGATATCTTCGAGATTGCCAACGACTGTGTTCTTTTGGCGTCCCTCTATTTTGAGGGATACTTTGGGCATTTTGTAACGGTAATGTGGGTCAAGTATTTCTTCTCTGTTTATGTTGATGTTGGTTATGGACATTTTCTCATGTATACACTTTTTTTAGAAAAAAATATTTAAGTGTAAACAAAATCATTTTTTTTATTAATATTTCAAGTTTTTTGTGCAATTAATCTTAGGTTGATAAAGTATATATGACAGTTGCTATTGGATTTTTTGGTATAACAAGAAGTTTGAAATACACTATAGATTCTATAAAGAAGAATGTTTTTGATGTTTTGAAGAGAGAAGGTATAGATTATCACATTTTCATGCACACTTATTTCTTACAAAATTACAAGAATCCCAGAATAAGAGAGAGAGTCAAGAATGAATATATTGATAATGAAGAGTACAAACTGCTAAATGTCGATTATTTAGAGATAGATAATCAATGTGACATTAAGAAGAAGTTGAATCTCGAATCATACAGAACACACCGTGATCCATGGAACTCAAAATATGCAACAGTTGATAACTTTCTTTTAGGACAGTACTCTAAACTGAAATTGACATGTATGATAGAGAGATCTGGGATAGATTATGATTATGTTATTTTCATGAGACCAGACTGTTTGTATTTGAATGAATTATCATTTAGTTATTTTGATCATGTGAATGATTCAACTGTTTGTGTTCCAGATTTTCATTTGTATGGATCTCTCAAGTTCAATGACAGATTATGTATATCGAATTCAGCGACATACAAAATATATGGTAAGATTTTTGAACATTTATTTGATATCAGTTGCAAAGAACCACTTCATTCAGAAACAGTTATTGCAAAACATCTCAAAAAAAATGGGATTGATTTTGTTAAAGTACCATTCAAGTTTCTTCGTATTAGGTTTGGTGGCAAGTGTGATGAGAAAATATGTGAAATTATTGGTAATAAAATCAATTTGATACCAAAAGATCTTTTCCCTCTGCGTTCTTCGCATCATTACACCAATCCGGCAACTCTCTCTTGACGATTAAATGAGTCATATTAGTTCCAACATGTTTTCTGAATCTCATCATGTGATATTTCCTCTCCCTCTCTTTCTTCTCAGTCAAATGAAGACTCTTCTCCTCTTCATCTGTCCCAGATACATAATCTAATAATTTTGGAACATATGAATATCCACAACCATCAGAAAATCTCTCTTTCTGTCTGTTCAATATTCTAGCCCTCTCTAACTGTGGAAAATGATTAGCAACAGCATCTCTCAAAAGTGGCTTCTCCTCACCTGATCCTCTTGGTAACTTCAGGTCTCCTTTAAGACCAAGCACATATGTTACTAACGCTTTGTCCAAATATGGAACTCTTAATTCTAAACCGTTCGCCGCAAATGTTCTATCTGCTCTCAATACATCAAACATATGCAGATTCTTAAGCAATCTTGCAGATTCTAAGTTCGCTTTGTGTCCATCAACAGCTGTTCCTGGATTTAAACATGAATACTTGTGATGTTCGTTTTTGGGAGGAGGTGTCTTAATACTAAAATAGTTATAACCCATAAAGAGTTCATCTGCCCCCTCCCCCGACAAGAAAACCTTGTAATCTGTATTCTCTCTCAAATACTTTGCCAAAAAGTACATAGGTATTGATGCTCTAATGGTGTTTGGATCGTATGTTTCCAATTTTCTTGGCATGTCATCCAAAACCGATAAAACATCATCCCAATTAAATTTAACAGCCGTGTACTCAATATTACTTTCTTCCCTATACTGACCCATTAACATTTTCACATAAAATGAATCGAAACTCTTTGAACCTTCAAACTCCATGGAAAATACATGCATTTTTCTACCATGTACCTTGAGATATTTCTGAGCAATGCAAAAAATGATGGAACTATCGATGCCTCCGCTACAGAGAAAAGCTACTGGTCTATCACTGTTCTCAATTCGCTTTATAACAGCGGTTTCGAGAAGTTTGTACACTTTATCTTGTTCACTTTTTGGTGGAGGTGGAAGTTTGATGTCAATATTGGTAATATGTGGTTCTGTTCTGTATGTTGTTTTATCAATCAGATTAATATTAGTATTTATGAAAGTTTTGAGAGATTCAACTTCTGAATCAGGTATCTCATATCTTGTATGTTCGTTATCTGTTGTTAATGTTATGACAACTGGAGATTGTTCTTCAATATCCGTCTCTACTATTTGCACTCGTTGAAAAAGAGGTTCAATATGTTCTTTACATTCATATATGTTGGAATACTCTTGGAGACCTACGTGAATGGAGAAATAGTGATTTGGAGGAAAAACCTCTACTTTGCTTGAGGAATTTGGCATTCCCTTCACTTCACTACATACAGCCTCTACTGTATTTCCGTTTCTAGACCAAAAGAGAGGTCTAACACCCAGTGGATCTCTTGCAATAAAAGTGTGATGTCTAACAGTGTCATATATAACAAATGCAAAAACTCCATCAAGTTCATTACAAATATCTTCTATTGACAAGTATTTATTGTACAGATGAAGAATAATATCAACATCAGTTCTGATAAATGATCGAGGAATATTGTATTTATCCGCTAATTCCAAGTAGTTGTATATCTGACCATTACAAATGAGAACAACTCCGTTACTCTCTAGGGGTTGGTTACCAGTATCTGTTGGATTGATGATAGCCAATCTATGTGTACCCAAAAAGTTACCATTCTTAACTACATACGAACTGTTATCTGGTCCTCTGTGTTGAATAGCATTGAATTTTTCTAATCGCTCTTCTTCACTACATTCACATTTATTTGAAAAAAATGTTATACCACACATTATAATTGTAAGTACTACACAATTTTTAAGTACTTTAACGAGAGAAAATACAATTTATTGGTACGTCTCAATATATTTTATCAATAAATTATTTGAAGTTATTTGTAAACAAGTTTACGCGTAGGGTTTAAAAGGGAAATGCAATCTCCCTTTATACAAATTCATATACAAGTAAACAAGTTTACGCGTAGGGTTTAAAAGGGAAATGTAATCTCCCTTTATGGTAGGAATTTGTAAATCGGACGTGCCAGATTTTTTAGTGGATTCTGGATTGTATGATACTCTTTTTGGAAATATTGAGGATGAAGATGAGGAGATAGATGTTGCGTATTTTGTGAAAAGTGATGAGATTGAAACAATGGAAGATTTCATTGCACTGCTTAATGTATTGAGATTCTGGATGGTAAACAAATTACCGGACACTGTTTACTATTTTTTGAGACCATATGGATTTCTATGTGATGGTGAGGTTGACAAGTTTGCGAAAGTTCTTGAACAGTTCTCAAATTTCGAGTTTGCACAGGAGATGAAGGATTTTCTAGAGAATAGTGATGAGGATTTAGAGGATAAAGTTGCTAAAGGAGATTATCATAATATAACAAGATTGTTAATCAATAATGGTTACCCAAACATTGAATATTTTATAGATAAACTAGCTTTTGAAGGTGCAAAAAAATCACTTAGAGTGATGTTGGAGAATAATATCGAAATGGAACAAAGACATATGGAACGGGCGGCGAGTGGTGGACAATTAGAATGTATGAAAATTATTAATGAAGATAGATTTGAGCCAATTTCGTGCGTATCTTGTGCAACTATAATAAAAGGTGATGTAGAATGTTTGAAATTTGCATTGGACATTGGTTGTGGAAGAGCAGATAATTTAAATTTGGCGGCACTTAATGGACATTATGAATGCTTCAAACTGTTGTGTGATAGAGGATTAACGGAGGAGGAGAGATATGATAATGAATTATGTGAGAAAATTTGTAATGGCGGGAATTTAGACATATTGAAACTTGCGTTAAGCTTGGGTTATTCTATCACACATGATTGTATTGAAAAATGTATTTCATACGACAGTTTAGATTGTTTGTACTACATTGTTGATGGTGGATATGTTGAACTGGAAGATAATGATTATTTTAATGCTATCGACCAAAAGAAATTCGAAATTGCAGACTATTTGGAAAAAAAGGGTTGCCCAATCAATGAAGAATGTTATAGGTTACTTGCTGCATATGGACAGTTTGATAGAATGAAGAGAGCATATGATCAGATGGGTATTGTTACAGTAAGTGCATGTTGGGATGCGGCAAGCGGTGGAAATATAGATTGTTTAAAATTGGCATATGAACATAAGGGAAAAATAGACTCTTTGGTGATGCAGGAGGCTTGTAAGAATGGTAATATCGATTGTATAAAGTTTGTTTATGAAAAAGGCGTAAAGTTCAATGATGAGTGTATTATGCATATTATTGAAAAGAATCATATAGATGCTTTGAGATTCGCAGTCAGTGTTAATTGTCCAATAGATAAAAATCTCTGTTCAGTTGCATTAAATAATGAAAGTATAGATTGTTTCAAATATCTCCTTGAGATAGGAATAGAGCCGAAGCCGACTGGATGTGTTATTGCCATTAAAAATGATAATGTAGATGTGTTGAAGATATTTTTGAACAATGAATATGATTTAGGTAGCGATCCTTGTGAACTTGCATTAAAGTTTAGAAGTTTAAAATGTTTGAAAATACTGTGTGAAGAGTATGGATACACATTGGACAGAGAACATTTGAAATATTCATTCATTAGTGGTAGAGGTAACAAAGATCAAAAATGTTTTGAATATCTTATGGAGAATATTGAGTCATGATATTTTTTATAAAATTGCCGTTGTTTTTCTCATAGTCTCAATCTTGCACAACATGCACAATTCCCCTTCTTGTACCCACACTTCTTATGTAAAAAGTCCATGAAATTTCGCTTTATCCCTTCTCGGATGAGTGCTGTGAAATCTGAGGTGAATGTGTTGATGGATACCGATTCTGTGATGCAACCGATTCTGTGCCACCAAAAGCGGGGAATCAAAAGTTGTTCTCCCTTTCTGATCGTACATCTCCATGGATTTGCCTTATACAGAAGATGATGCTTTGTGAGTGCGTCTTCTTCCAATGGATCTACTGAACAACATTTTGTTCCACTATCATATACATCATTGATATACATGTAGGGTGCATCTCCCGGTGGAAACATAACAACGTCCTTGTCTCCCGACAACTGTGTCAAGATACTGTGTTCATCATCATTATGCATTCCAGTGAAACTATTTTTTGCACCGATCCACATATAACTATCATTATATTTGAATCTTTTACTGAGTATGTCGTCCACTTCTCCAATAAATCCACGAGTTCGAAGAAAATTCACTAACGCTGAGTTCTGTTTTGCGTAAGGCGTGAATTCACGTTCTGGTGCAGGTGTGTGGAGAAGCTCCACATAATCCTTAAACGTCATCATTTTGACAAGCGACCCCTCTTTCTCCTCATTAACCAACGATATAGGTACAACAACGTCTCCTGCAATTTCAACAAGTTTGTCAATGGACAATTCTGGTGACTCTTCGATGGGAGCGTTAATTATGATAACCGGGGTTGACGAGGAGTCCAAAAGGTACTCTTCAAACTTCAGACGTCTCTCTTTTTCTGTGAGACCAAATGATTGCCAACTACGACGAGGTACTACTTTAAAATGTTTAAAGGTTGCCATGATTAGATTCATATTATTATATTCACTATATATTTTGCGTCAATTTTACAGGAAAGGAAGATTGCATCTTTTCAGATGAACACTTATTTTTACTTTTTATAATCAAATGAGAGATATTTTGTAATATTATAAAATAGTTTTCAACTTAAAGGTATAAAATAACAATACATACAAATGGATAAACGTGAAAAAGTAAAAAAAAATTGCAGAAAAACTGGAAATTATGAATACATATCATAAATATTTATATTTTGAACCGGATTTTAATGGATTTTCAGGAAAAAGAGGAATATTTTACAAAATTGCACACCCATTTGATTCAAATCTAATTTCTCTGGTAATGTTGCAAAAATCTCAAGAAGGCAAAGATTTTCCAGATCCAGGAATAGGCATTTATGATGATAAAACAAATGAATTAATTGATACAATTTATTGGTATGAAACTCCAGAAAAAATTTTTGAATATTTTCCAATATCAAAATTATAAAAAATAAGTGTTCAACTGAAAGTTTCAAAAGTGTAATATACTACAATCTACATCGATGTGACATACAAATTGATTTTTTTTATTTAAGGCTATTTATGTATTGATATAATATATGAAATTTCAAGTTGTTTCTGATATACATTTAGAATTTCGTAATACTATTCCGAAAATTGAACCAAAGGCTGATTATCTCTTCATGGCTGGTGACATAGGCAATTATAGCAAAAGGTCTTTCATAGATTTTCTAGATTACGTTTCCACTAATTGGAAAAGAGTATTTTATATAACTGGTAATCACGAATATTACGGTCATGTTAAGGAGAAAGCAGATGAAAAGTACGGGGAGATTATAGATAGATATGATAATATCGATATGTTTAGTTGTAATGGTGAAACCATAGTTATTGATGGTGTTGCAATAATAGGTTGTTGCCTATGGTCGTCACCTGATTGTGTGGATGGAATAAATGATCTCAAGTGGATTAAGAAAACATATCCAAGTGGATCTATTAACAAACTTAGATTGTATCATATGAAATATTTTAATAAGAAGGATATTGCATATTTGGAGAAAGCGATTGATAAATGTTCGGTTGCAGGAGCTGAAAAGATCATTGTGATGACGCATTTTATGCCTTTACAGAATCGTAATATTATTGGTACAAAGTATCCAAATGGAGTATATGATCATTATTATGGAAACATGTTGTACGATTTGGTGAAAAAGTGTGATGTGTGGATTTCTGGTCATACGCATCAATGTTTTGATCAAAAAGTGGGTAATTGTAGATGGATTTCCAACGCATTTGGCTATCCTGATGAAAATTCTGGATATAATGATATAGTATTTGAAGTTTGAAGGAATTGATGTGTTAACATTTAATGGATAAATTGAAAACTGATATTAGATGGTCTCAATGGATTGAGTCTGTTGGTGAAATATGTTACATTATAAGTGCGAGTTTATATGTGATCGACGGAGTGTACATTCTATGTGTTGAAGAGGTTAACGATATGGTAAGAAATGGGTTGTACCTTTATGCATCCTTATTCTTCTTAATTGCAACGATTTTGATGTTGATACACTCTCAATATCTATTGCGTAAGGTTAATGTGGAAAAGGATCTAGTATGAATTATATAGATGTCGTTTATGAAGAAGATAGATACATGGAACGATACAGTTAAGAGATGTGGCTTATTGGGTCTTAATGTACCTAAGTCTGTTAAATATGGTTATGAACATATTGATCATATCATTCGATATGATGGAACGCAAGTGTTTATTGTGAATCAGGATAGCATAGATTGTGGTAAATATTTATTGGATAATGGTTTAAACCCAGTTGTTCTGAACATGGCGGATAATTGTTTTCCGGGTGGTCATGTAGCTATGGGTTCAGGAGCACAGGAGGAGGCTCTGTTTAGAAGAACTAACTATTTTCAGACATTGAATTTGGACACAGGATTCTATCCACTTGTTGATTCAGAACTTGTTTATAGCCCTGGCGTTACTATTATAAAGGATGCGGATGGTGAATTGTTGGATAGATTTTTTGGGTTGTCATTTATTGCTTGTCCTGCGATAAAGAAGCCTGATTTGGTGGATGGCAAGTTTTCAGAAGAGGATCATGAACTGTTTAAGATGAAAGTGAGGAATGTGTTGAATATTGCTTATAAATATGGTCACGATTCTGTTGTTTTAGGTGCTATGGGTTGTGGAGCTTGGCAATGTCCACAGGAAGAGGTTGCGAAGATTTTTAAAAATGTTGTTGGAGAGTATGAGGGTATGTTCAGAGTGATAACGTTTGCTATTTTGGAGGTTAATAGGAAAGATTATATTGTACAGAACGCGAATTTGATGAGATCGAATTACGAGATATTCAAAAGAACATTTGATAAAAATTGATTTATTGTTAGTGGGATTTGTTGATGAGTTGTGGTTGTATATGAAAGTTATTCTTAATGATTTACCAGATATTCTGAAAAAAACAGAACTTGTAAGAGATATGATTGAGGAAGATACAGAAGAAATTGAGATAGATGAACGATTTATCTTCAATGATGGTATTATTGTTGATGGTAAGGTTAAATTGAGTAATCTTGATGATTTGGATAATTTCATTATTGTTTCCGATTTTTTTGGATGTGAAGTTCCACAAGAAGTTTACAGTTTTGTACACAATTGTGAGTTTATGATTGATCCATGTTTTGATAGGAGATCTAGGGAGAAGGAAGAATCAAGACGTAAATTCTTTGATAAATATAGTGAAAGCAATATTACTGCAAAATCGCTTTTCATGTTGTTGAATACAACACGAAAAACTTACACTGAGGGATATTTTTTTTATGATAAGATAGATAAAATAATGGAGCATATTGCGAAATTCGGTCTTATGAGTCTCTTCGAATATATTTGGAACACAGGAGACAGAAAATCTCTTATCAACAAAAAGTACAATTTTTACAACACTTGCTATAGATTGTCATTTGCAATTGAGTACAAGAATATCGATCTTTTGACTAGAATGTTGGAGCGTGGATGGACAATGAATTATCCGGCATACTACCAGCTTGGAAAGTGTGAAAATATTGAAATATTAAGATATATGATTGATAATGATCTGTTACATAAGAATCAACTGTCGAGTGTTATTAAGGGAGTGGCGTATGATAAAGATATCAGTGTTGTTAAATTGTGTATTGAACGAGGTGTAACGCTTGACTCAAACATAACGCGTTATTTTACAAGTGGTGATACATTTGAAATACTCAAACTTTTGCATGATGAACATGGTATAGAATTTCATAAAGACTGTTGTCTGAAATCTTTTAACTATTTTGAGAAAAAGAATAATGGGAATTTCAATATGTTCAAATACATTGTAGACAGTGGTGTAGAAATTGAAAACAGTGTCTATTTTACAGCGATTGAATACGATCTGTTCGGTTGGTTCAAATATGCAGTAGATTCTAAAGTTCCCCAAGGAGAAGATGGAGAAATTATCTGTAATTGTGCTGCGTATTTTGGACGTCTTAAATATCTCAAGTATTTGAGAGAGAAAAATGTACCATGGAATAGCGTCGTTCTTGTAATGTCGATGATTCGACTCAATTATGATTGTATGGTATACGTGTTGGATAATGGTTGCAAATGGTCTCCTGAAATCAAACAGCGAATGATATATGAAAAAGTGATAAAGGATGAAAGTGACCATCTAACATGGGGTAGAGTTCACAATATTTATTAAATAAAAGGAGATTATATTATACAGACGGATTTTTTATAAAAGAAATATAACATTTTTTTTATAATGCGTAGGGTTTAAAAGGAAAATGCAATCTCCATTTATGGGAGCTAATCAAAAATCTGAGAAATTTATTTTTTACAAATCCGAAGGATTTATTACAAATCCGAAGGATTTTTACAAATTATCATTTTTGTCAAGTAGTTTATCAGCAATTGTTACTAAAACAGTAGTTGCACCTTTGGAACGCCTGAAAGTTCTGAAACAGTCACAGATGTATTATGGTATGAAGAATTATAATGGAAAAATGGGATCATCTTTCAGGTATATTCTAACAAATGAGGGTTGGAGAGGATTTTATAGAGGAAATGTAGCCAATCTTGTCAGAACAATTCCTGCATATGCATTGAAGTTCCCCCTTAATGAGTTCTATAAAAATGTTTATGTGAACAAGGATGAACCAAAGAAGTTTCTACCTTTATTGGCGAGTGGTTTTTCAGCGGGGTTCACTCAGGCAGGATTGACTTATCCAGTGGATATGTTGAGGACTAGAATGTCATTGGATAAACAGATGACTAGTAACTACACTAACATTTTCAGATGTAGCTACAATATTGTTAAGAATGAGGGGTTTAAAGGATTGTATAAAGGATTATCAGTTGGTTTGACGTCTTATCCGATGTATGTTGGTATTCAATTCTCACTATATGAATATCTACGAGATGATATACAATATGGTGCGGGAACTATTGCTGGAATAGTTGCACAGACTTTAATGTTTCCAGGGGATGTTATAAAGAGACAGATGCAACTGAATGGTATTGATAATACAGAAACTAAGATTAATGGTGTTTTCGGATGTATTCGTAACATATTGAGAACACGTGGTTTTACTGGATTGTATCAAGGCTATGGGATTAACCTATTGAAAGTTATGCCCGAAGTTACATTACAATTTGCCGTTTACGACTTTGTAATGAATAGGTTAAGATGATTATATCAATGTGTTAAATATAATCAACTAAAAAGTCAACCAAAGGTGTTCTCTCCTGAATAAGTTATGTATAAAAATCCATCATCATCTGCATTTTCCTCATATATTTGTGAAATAAGTGAAGCTGTCGGTGGTAAAACATTATTCACAAATAAGAATATAGCTTGTTCGGGTGGTAACTCTATTCTTCGTCTAATTACAAAAATAAATTGTCCAATTGTCAAATCCATTGGAACTAAGTACTTCTTCTTCGGTAAATCTGGTACATCTTTACACTTTTCACTTTTTGAAACATAAACTGGCAATCTATTTGGATATTTCTGTCTGATCCTCATTGCCTCTGAATGCCTTTTAGTAAACGAGAAATTCTTCTTATACTCATTGCTCATTATATTATATGAATATTTTTTTTTTAAACCTTTTAAAGTTTCAGATAAACATATATAAAAACATAACTATAAAATATAGCAGTAAATAAATAGTTTTGAATATATCTACAATGATTTTACTTATATGAACTTATTTTCAGCTATCTAAAATAGTATACTAACGTTAAAATAAATAAACGTTCATTAAAAATATTCAGTTTTACTTCATTGGTTTATAACTATAAGTTATAATTAATCTATATTTATTAAGGAACATAACAAACTTTGAAATACCTAAACTTTGTAATTAGTAAGAAAGGTAACATTGTCCATCTGAAAATTTCAAAGGTGTAAATAATCTCCTACATATTTACAAAAAAAAACATATTCTACTATCGTTCATTTTTTTTAGACCCAAAAAAAATATTTCAAGGTAACGTTCATGTATTTGTATTATTTTTATAAAAAAACAATGGTGAGTTTAAATATATTTAAAGAGTTGTTTGAAAATTTATATAGGAAAATGATTAGTAATAATTCGTTCGTTCAATCTCATAGTAATTTGCAATTAATGAAAGGTCCGACATCTAAGAAGGATTTACTCATGCAATCGCTTACGAAATATTTTCAAGATGAAACAAAGTTGAATCGTTTAAAACCAATTATATCTGGAAAATCGAAGATATCGTTGCGTTTGTTAGATTGGTTAGTAACAAATTATTCTAAAAAGTTTGGGACATCTTATAGGGTAAAGTCAACGGGAAAGTACTTTATAATATATCCAAATTATAAGGCTCAATTGAAGGCTTATTCGAAGGATGATTTCGATCCGTTCTGTAGGAATGAGAGAATATCGTTTTATGATCACAATGATGAGGAAATAGAGACAACAGTTGCTCAGCTTAACTTCTTCAAATGGGCAATTGAAGGTGAAGTTCTTGATTATGCTGAGGAGAACTTGGAGGATATTGAGAAGGATATGACAGATTCTTTGAAGAATATTTATAAGAAGAAGAACAAGGGTGAAAAACGTAGAAAGAGAACTGCATTGTCAATCTCTGCATCTAGAACGGTTAGAAAGTATGATGTTAGTATTGTCGTGAAATTTGATTGAACAGGATTTGTAAAAGTTCATGATCAATATAAGATAAATCTTAATATTTTTTATATAAAAAAATGATATTTTATATAAAAATTGTGGTGTTTTTGTGGTTATTTTGATGAAAAATGATGTTTCTAAGAAATTATTCTAAGATTTTAATTCTGTCTATGAAATGATAATTTTCATGTGTCCTATTTTATCCAAATGAATGTTTTACTAAGATTTTTTTTGAGAGTACCCCCTAAAATAAATGAGTGTGTTTTTTGAGAACCCAGATTTTTAAAAAATCACTAAAAATTGGAAAAAAGTGAATTCCTAAGAATTTTGCCAAAAAATGCCCAAAAAAGAGCCATTTTAGACATTTATAGAAATTTCGACTAATTAATTCCAATATGATTCCTATTTTAATTCAAAATTAATTCGATTTTAGATATTTTTTTTGGCGAAAAAAGCGAATTCCTATATAAATTGGTATTTTAATTAAAATTTTTGATTTTTTGAAATCGCGATTTTTTTTTTTGCAAAAATTTTTCTCCGGGAGTTTTCGCCAAAAACTCAAATCAAAACTTCTTTACCAAAAATAGACCGAAAATTAAGAAAAAATGACCGAAAAATTTCATACTTGAGACATTTACAAGAAAACATGTTTTATAGATGTGTATGATCTTTTAACGACCAAGATGATCTCAAAAATAGGGTCTCAAAAAAATGGGGGATTTTTCCCCCAAAAAAATGATCATGGTATAAATCATAAATATATATAAATACCGTATATTTATAATGAGATATATAAAATGTTGAAAAATGAAAATTTAAAAATGTGTAAAATTTCATTTAAAAAATAATGGTGTTTTTAATTTTTTTGGGGGATGGTAAAATATTTTTTTTTCACAAATGAAGAAAAAAAAAAAATAGTTTACACCGTTTCATAAAAAAAAAAAATTTTTTTAAATTTTTGAAAAAAAACAAAA
>Ga0180437_10005910_pt1 | contig 16569 bp, 12 predicted proteins | sample SS_ome_4_FD_132410 | JGI IMG/M metagenome (GOLD analysis project Ga0180437, IMG submission 132410) | Hypersaline lake sediment archaeal communities from the Salton Sea, California, USA - SS_3_D_1 metaG | ecosystem: Environmental > Aquatic > Non-marine Saline and Alkaline > Hypersaline >...
GTTGGGATAGAAGAACCTATCGCCCTCCATCGAGATGCCGGAAAGCGCCGCGTTGTACATGGTTCGCTCCAAGACGTCGACGTACTTCGCGTCGCCGTGCATCAGGAACATCCGGTGGTTCCAGAGGATGTTGGCGATCGAGGCGCAGGTTTCGCAGTAGGCGGTCATGTTGGGCAGTTCGTAAGGGCCGCCGAAGCCTTCGTGTCCTCCCGCCGCCCCAATGCCGCCGGTAACGTAGAGCTTGGTCGTGACGACGTCTTCCCAAATCGTGTCGATCGCCTTGATGTACTTCATGTTGCCCGTCAGGGCCGCCACGTCGGCCATGCCCGTGTACAGGTAAGCGGCACGGACGCTGTGGCCGACGGCCTCTTGCTGCTCGACCACCGGGATGTGGTCCTGGCCGTAAGTGCCGTAGAGTCCTCCCTTGCCGCTGGGGCCGCGCCGCCCTTGGCGTCCTCGCTGATCGAGAAAGAACTTGGCCTGGTCGAGGTACTTTTCATCGCCGGTGGCGCGGTACAGCTTGCACAGGCCGATCTCGATCTCTTGATGTCCCGGTGGGTCGGTGCGGTTGTCCGCGTTGAAAACGCGGCAGATCAAATCCGCATTTTTCACGGCCACGTCGAGGAAGGTCTTGTCTCCGGTAAACTGGTAGTGCGCAACCGCGGCCTCATACATGTGGCCCATGCAGTATTGCTCGTGAATCCACTGGATGTTCGTCCACCGCCGGTCGGGTTGCTTCTCGGGTATCGAGTAGAAGGTGAACAGGTATCCGTCTTCCCATTGGGCCGCAGCCATGATCCGGATGAGCTGTTCCAGATAAAGCCGCGTCAGCCGGTCGGGATGCACCTGGAGCGAATAAGCGGCTCCTTCCATAATCTTGTAGACGTCGGAATCGTTGAAATGCGTCCCCTTGTGTCCGCCGGGGAGCACGCCGGCCGATTTCTCGAAGTTGCTGAGCCGGTCGGTCTCTTCACATTTTTCGAACGCGTACGGGATTGTCACCGTTCGGTTCGTTTCGAGCCGGGGGGTCCAGAAGTCATCGTCGACGTGGACCCGACTGAAGGGCACCGGGGTGATGTGGTAATCGCGCTGCAGGGCGCTTCGTTGTTCTGCAGCCAGACAACAGGTCGCCAAGAGCAGGTGGGCTGCAAGAGCCCCCAAGAAGATTGTTCTTCGAGGGTCCATCGTCATGTTCCTTTCCCAAAGTCGCAGTCGCCAGGCGCCGATTCTATTCGATTCCGACGGCCGTCACAAACCCCCTCTTTGCAGGCGAAACAATCAACGCGTCAGAACGCCACGTTCCGCCACACAAAATCGATAGGCCGATTCTAGAAGATCGAGCTTGTTCCAGTCAAGCAAATCGAGTACCGGCGGCTGAAAGGCCGACTGATTGGAGTCCCAGTGCCAACACCTGTGTCTCGCAGCACAGTTTCCGAATCATCACAATGGAGGGTTGAGCAACTCCCTGGCGAACAAGACGTGGGATCGAAAAGCAACAAGGGGAAGAGACGTGAGCAAGAATCCCGGTCGGAGACGCATCCTCAGGGTATTCGTTGCGACGGCAGTAGTCCTCGGCTGCGCTATAGCAACTAAAGCGGCTACAGCTACATGAGCAAGGGTTTCGGCCGGTCGGCGAAGGACCCTTGTCAAGATGTGAACTCCGTTGGGAGTCTACGTCCCCATCTCGGCAAGGATCCGTTTCAACCCGCGAAACGAGAGTTCCGAGCACTCCATGGGCGATTTGCCCTCCGGATAGCTCTCTTGCTCGATGGTGATCCACTCGGTGCCGCCGACCTGGTAGCAGGCGGCAATCACGTCGGGCCAATTCACCGAGTCCTGCCCGATGAAGGCCTTCTTGCCGGCGGCGTTGCCGTGAACCTCCGGCTTAAAATGCGTGATCTTGGTGCGGCCCGGGTATTTGCGAACGTACACCGCCGGGTCGCGGCCGGTGTGGGCGGTCCAGCCGCAGTCCTGCTGCAGCACCACGTCCTTGCTGGTCCGCTCGGCGAACAGATCCCAGTAGGTCTTGTCGGTTCCGGGCGCGGTGCCCATCTCGCGGGTGTGATTGTGGTAGCCGCAGTACATTCCGTGCGGCTTGAGGATTTCGGCCGCCTTGTTGAACTTCTCGGCCAGCGTTTTGCTTTTTTCCGGATGGCAGAAGTCCCCGTCGCCGGGCACGATGAGAAACTTGCAGCCGATCGTCTGGTGGAATTCGATCGTCTTCTGGATATTGCCCTCGGCGAAGGAGGAGGTGCCGATGTGCGTTCCGGCGGCCTTGAGCCCCAACTCGTCCAGCTTCTTCCTCAACCCAGCCGCATCGCCGCCATACGTGTGGTATCCGGCGAACTCGACGCCCTGGAAACCCATCTTGGCCACGGCGTCGAGCGCCTTGTCGAAGTCCTTGGCACAATCGCCGCGGACCGAATAGAGTTGCAGGGCGATGGGGATTCGCTTCTGCCCCGCGGCCCAGGTCAGCTTACCCAGGATCGAAGTCGAAGTGCCGGCGGCCAGGAGGCCGGCGCCGATTCGGATCGCGTCTCGTCGTGAAATCTGTCCGGTGGTCATGGGATCGTTCCTCATGGTATGTGGTGCGTGCCGCAATTACAGAACGGCGTTGACGGTTTTTCGACTCCCGCCATCATAACAACGTGGACCTCCGGCGCCAAAACAATACGCCTCAATCGGCGAGTTCACCCCCCCCGCCCGGGTAGCATTGATCTCTTGCATCGCGGCCGCGCAGCAACGATAATTGGAGCTTTGAAACTCTGCCGACCAGCGGTACCGGCCCGAACTTGGGTATCGGCCAACGCACGACTGGGCCGGCTTTCGCCGGCGTCCCGCCAGACACACAACTAACAGGAGTTCCGCCATGAACGAAACCACAAAACACGTCTCCTCTCGTCGCGAGTTCTTGAAGCATAGCGGCCAGATCGCCGCGGCCGGGACCTTGGCCGGCGTGGCCGTGCCGCGCGTCCACGCGGCCGAGGACAATACGATCCAGGTGGCCTTGATCGGTTGTGGCGGGCGGGGCACCGGCGCGGCAGCCAACGCCTTGGCCGTCGACCAGGGCCCGACCAAGCTGGTCGCCATGGCCGACGTCTTCGAGAACCGCCTCAACAGCAGCTGCGGCAGTCTGAAGGGCAAATTCGCCGACCAGGTCGACGTGCCCAAGGAGCGCCAGTTCGTCGGCTTCGACGGCCATCAGAAGGCGATGGACTGTCTGAAGCCGGGAGACGTGGCCATCTTCGCCTCGCCGCTGGCGTTTCGTTGGGTGCATTTCGGCTATGCGGTCAAGAAGGGGCTCCACGTGTTCATGGAGAAGCCGGTCACGGCCGACGGCCCCACTTCCCGCCGCATGATCCAGCTCGCCGACGAGTCGGTGGCCAAGAACCTCAAGGTGGGCGTGGGGCTGATGTCGCGTCACAGCCGGGCGCTGGAACAACTCTATCAGCGGATCCAGGACGGCGCAATCGGCGATATCGTCACCATGCGGGCTTACCGGATGACCGGGCCGGTGGGCTCGGCGTTCTCGAACAAATGGCCCGGTAATCCCAGCGAGTTGCTCTGGCAGATCCAACGTTTCCACAGCTTCATCTGGGCCAGCGGCGGGTGCTTCAACGACTTCTTCATCCACGTGATCGACCACTGCTGCTGGATGAAGGACGCCTGGCCGGTCAAGGCACAGGCCCTGGGCGGCCGCCACTATCGCCGCGACTGCGTCGATCAGAACTTCGACTCGTATTCGGTGGAATACATCTTCGCCGACGGCGCCCGGCTGATTCTGGACGGGCGCAACATGCCCGGCGCCCACTCGATCTATAACAGCTACGCGCACGGCACCAAGGGCTCGGCGATCCTCTCCAAGTCGGGCGACTGCGGCCCGCCGTCGAGCATCTACTCGGGCCAGACCCCCGACCGGGACAAGATGACCTGGGAGTCGAAGACCCCGCCGGGCGAAGGCAGTCCGTATCAGAACGAATGGAACGACCTGGTGGACGCCATCCGCAACGACAAGCCGTTCAACGAGGCGAAGCGCGGCGTGCAGGCCAGCCTGGTAAGCTCGCTCGGCCGCAAGGCAGCCCATACGGCCAAGGAAATCACCTACGAGGAGATGCTCAACTCCGAGGAGGAATACGCGCCGGGCGCCGACAAGTGGACCATGGACTCGCCCGCCCCCTTGAAGGCCGATGACGATGGCAAGTACCCCATCCCGCAACCGGGCGTCGTCACCGACAAGGAGTATTGAGACCGGGGCGACGCGTCTATTTGCGCCGAGGATCGGCCGTGAGGCCGACCTCGGCGCCGATGCGGCGCGCCCAGTGCGTCATGATGCGGGCCTTTTTGAACAACACCCGCCGTTCCAAAGGAAACCCCTGCAACAGCGCCTCGGTCTCCGTAAGGCCGACGAACTGGTTCAAGAACCTCGTGCCCTCGTCGTTTGAGGGAACGCTCTCGATCTGAAGCGACACGATCTGGAATTCGTCGCTTCGGCGAAGTCTCGCGTAGAGATCCTTGAGATAGGAAGGGTCGCCGTCGACGACCACCTCGCTGGCGATGATCACCGTGACGGCGTCGCAGCAGACGAACTCGAACTGGCCGAAGGCCGCATCGTGGTACGACAGATCGCGGTGGATCACCAAGGGTAGCCGGCGAGCCAGCAGTCGGCCGGCGGCCGACGCCGAACATCCGTTGACCCTCCGCACCGCACGAACCATGCGCTTCCGGCCCTCGCCGGCCTCGAGCAGAACCAGGCTGTAATCCGGAAGGGTCGGCGGGGCGACCTTGTGTGGAGGTTCCGGCTGGAGCATCTCCCGAGTCTGTGGGTCAAGCCATCGCCTGCTGCTCTTCATTGCGACTGCCCATCGAACTGGTCTATGGACGGCAACAGAAGCATCTCCACAGATCAGGATATCAAGAGACTCGCCCTGGTGCAACCCCCGCCGATTTGGCAAACCTGCGATGTCCTCACACGGGGAGAGTGCACAGGCCAGGGGCCTTGACGCCACCTTGTTGCCAAGGCGACCCCCGATCTTCCGAAGAGGTCTGCTCGCCTGGAAAGCCGTTCTAAAAAACCGTGAGCTGTACTGGCTTCCGATCGTCAGGGGGCAGAGGCATTTCACTCTGCCGATGATTGACAATCGCGTCTCCTTCGACCAGACTCAGGGCCGTTCTGAATCTCTTTTCGCCCTCGCGCGTTGAACTTCTTGGAGATTCGCGCAACTCTACTGATGGATGCGACGAATCTCGCTCACTCTCGACCGCCGACCGCATGAACGATCCGGCACGCCGACTCTGGGAACAGACATTGGTGTTGCGATGCCAGGCGGGGGACGACCGTGCGTTCGAGGAGCTGTTGGCCGCGTTCCACGGCCGGCTGAAGAACTACGTCGACCGCGTGTTGGGAAATCCCGGCAACGCCGACGACATTCTTCAGGAGGTATGGATTGACGTCTACCGAAAGCTGCCGTCGCTGCGGAGTCCCCAGGCGATCCGCAGTTGGCTCTTCCGAATTGTGAGGAACAAGAACGCCCATCACTTCCGGCGAAATCGAATCCAGACCGAATCGCTCGAAGTTACGGACCTGGCCGATCAACCGCAACCGGAGCCGACGTTTGGCGAGGAGGACGTTCGGGCCATATCCCGGTGCCTGGACCGTCTGTCCCCGGAACATCGCGAGGTCGTGGTGTTGCGCTTCATGGAGGATATGTCGTACGAGGAGATCGCCCAGGCCGCCAACTGCCGCGTGGGCACGGTGCGGTCGAGGCTCTATTACGCCAAACGGGCCCTGAAAGACGAAATGGAGAGGCTGCAAAATGACGCCCAATAGCGAACGCCCCACCGAAACGCCCCAGCACGGCCCAGACGCCGCGGATCTGGCGGCGTCGGTGATCGGGCGCATGAACCGGCGGAGTGCGATCCTGGGGTGGATCTCGATGATTCTCTGGCTGCTGGTGGCCGGCGGGGTTGTCGCCTACACCTGGTTCTTCGTCACGTACGTTAATCCAATCCTGGTGGCCGCGGCACACTACAAACACTTCAGCCCCGACTTGTCAAAACATGAGGAGACAGTTCGTCACTTCTTCCGTGTGTTGCCGACAGTCACGGACATCACCGCAATATCGTCGTGTGTCTGGGCGGGCCTGGTGGTCCTGTCAGCGGCCTGGACGCTGTTGTACGTCAGGGCGTCACGCCGAGCCACACTCCACCAGATCCACGCCGGGCTGGCGGAGATCTCGGAACAACTGAAGGCGCTTTCGGCGCCCCAAGCAATCGAGTAACGCCGGGTGGCAGTACGGAATCAGTTGCCGGAGCCCGTCTCTCCCGAAGAATCGAGAGACGACGAGGGAAAGCTAAAGCGCCGGAACTCCACCTCAGTGCCGCTCATGAACGAGGCCAATGCCTCCAGATACATGCGAACATGGACTGCGCCGGTTCCCTCGAGCATCCCGGCTGGGTGGCACTGGCCACGCCAGTGCTTTCGGGTCCGGACCTTGCAGTTCAGCATCGGCAGATGGTGTCTCCGCGTGATTCGTGGTCGACGCCGCGGGCAAAGTGACCTCGAAAGCGGTCAACGCCATCCTCTTTTTGACAAGGCAACCCAGCGGCTTTTCGAGAGAGTCCTTTCGCCTGGAAGACTCACTCCGGAAGATCATCTCAGCCACCGGTGTCTGATTCCTTCGACCCAGGTTCTGGATCCAATTCCCACTCGCCTTCCTCCCAGCGGTTTATGCACTCTCTCGCCCCCAGCGCAACGAGTCCTTTGCCACGGCCGATTTCGCGCAATACGGCCTTTGCCTCCTCATGTTTGTATCGCAGCAGAAAGGCTGCGGCCATCGATCTCACGGCTCGAGTCTCGTGTTCGAACAGCGATGAAAGCGCCTCGCGTCCCTCGTCACCATAGATGTTGCATATCTTCTTAAATGCTTTAAGAAGCGCGTTAGCACATTGATTGGCAGCGCGGCTGTCGCCTCGCGAAATCCATTTCTTTTGCTCAATTACGTTGTGCGCGAATCGATCCACCAGTTCTGCTATCGATGTCGGATCTCCCATCTTTCTGACCTTTTGAGCTGTCGCCGCCGGGCGCGACTTCCCGCTCGCCCGGCAGTGCCTGCGTGTACTCGTTACAGCAACAATCCGACGAGTTGAATGGCTTCACAAGACAAGAGGTGTATACCCCTATCTGGTATCCACTGCTGGACAAGCCAGCAGTGGCACCCAACTGTGCCTCGCTGCCCATTCTGCACGAACTGGATTTTGGTGGATATCTTTGCCCAACCTACCGGTGCCACGCCGGGGCGAACATGTTCACCGCTCCCTCGAACGTCGACTCGCGGCGGAAATCGGCCGGCTGGTAGGCCGGCTTGGCGGGATCGGCGTTGACCCAGTGCATGTGCCGCCGGCCGTAATAGGCGCCGTAGAACTGGTAGTTGGCGTCCACCCAGCGACTGAGAATCATCAGCTCGTGCTCGGTGAGCATCCGCGTGTGGTCGTCCCGGGCGTTCTTGGGATAGTCCGGATCGGTCAGCAGTGCGATCATCGGGCTCTGGTAGCAGCCCAGGCTCTTGGGCGGCAGGTACGCGCCGTTGTAGTTGCCCCGATCGCCCTGCTGAAACGACGTGAACTCGGGGATGATGGGCCCGGCCAATTGCTTCCGCGCCAGCTCTTCGTAAGAGGTGTTGTAGTGGACGGTCAGGTCCGAGGTCAGTTTCAGCCCGCCCGCCGGGTCGGTAGTGCTGTGGCACGAGACGCATTTGGCGTCGAAAATTGGCTGGATGTCGGCCGGGTAGTGGATCACTTGCCCGGCCAGGCCGTCGCCGCCGTTTTCGACCAGGTCGCACGGTTGCGGCTGCGGGACGCTCGGGCCCCTGCGCAAGGCGAGCGGCGTTTCCGATCCGATCGGCGGAACCGACCGGCCCGACTCGCCGTGACAGCCCGTGCAGGAGCGGACCTCCCCGGGCTGGTAATTCACGTAGGTCCGCTCGCGTTGGATCTCCCGATAGTTTTCATCCAAGGCCTGGTAGAAGATGCTGCGATCGGCCGGCACCTCGAAGTAGGCGGAGCCGTCCTTCTCGACGGGCACGATGCCCCATTGCACCCGCGGCCAGAGGGCGGCCTTCCAGCCGGCGCTGCTCAGCGAGGAGCCCCATCGCCGGCCGGTGGCCCAGTAGCGCGGAACCGCCTCATTGATTCGCAGCCACTTGACCTCGCCCGGCTTGACGCCCTGCATGCCCTGGTAGATGTCGGTCACGATGCAGAGGGCTTGCCCGCGCCGGGCGTACTCCTCATCCCGCACCGACTGAATCGCCGGCGGAACGTCGCGCGCCACCAACGGCGTGGGATGCCAGCAGGAGAGCGCTTCGTCCTCGTGGACCAGGCGATGGTTTCCCGCCGTGTCCACCAGGTAGAGCGAGTACGCGTCGGCCACGTTCTTGTAGTGATCTGCCGGGTCGACCTTGTAGGAGACCAGGAACTCGTGGTCGCTGACCGGGAAGGGGTGCGTATAGAGGTGGCCGCTCTGGCCGTTGCGGTCGTGCACGTAGCGACCGTCCTCGGTGAGGAAATGCCAGCCGGGCTCGGTGCGACGCTCCACGAACACGTGCGGCGTGAGGTTCGTCACGGCGTAGCGATCGTCCCAGAAGATGTACTCCGCCTCGTCCGGATCTGGCCCGCGGGCCCGGTTGCTGTGCTTGGTGTCGATCAGCATGATCGCGCCGAAGCAGCCGCCCTGCGGGAAGTGGCACGTGCCGACGCAAACCAGGCGGCCGTCGCTGTCGGGGATCGGCTGGGGGTACATATAGACGGTCGTGGTGTCGTCGGCCACGCCATAGAGTTCCTGCGGGCGGCCCCCGTCGGGGTTCATCGTCCAGATCGTCTTGCCGACCCGGGCGCCCTTGTCGATGTACTCCCAGCGGTGATACATCACGCGTCCGTCGTTGAGTACCACGGGGCAGAACTCGCTCACCGGGCTGTTGGTGAGCGGCTCCACTTGCGTCCCGTCGGCCGCCATGCGATGCAGCGTGGGGGCCACCAGGGCCGCCGAACCGCCGCAGAGCACGGTGTGTTCGCTCCGGGTGGAAGAGAAGATGATCTTGCCGTCCGGCAGATAGCAGGGGTGAATGTCGTCGGTGTGCCACGTCCGGCCAAACCGCGCGATCTTCTCCGCCTCGTCTTTCGGCGGCAGCAGCACCTGGCGCAGCCCGGACCCGTCGACGCCGACTTCCCAGATGCGAAACCCCGAGTTGGGAGTCTCCCGAAAGTCGAAGAGCACCTTCCGGGCGTCGAAGGAGAGGCTGATCTTGCCGATGAACCCCTGGCCGCCGGGCAGATCGGCCGCCGTTACGACGGGGCGCTCTTGCTGTGTGCGAACGTTATAGATGTAGATGCCGTTCTCGGGCAGAAACCGGTCGGCGCTGGTGCCGTTGTTGATGTCGGTGTAGTAGTGATCGGACGAGTAGGGCTTGCGTTTGACGAAGAGCATCTCGTCGAAGACCAACGCTTCCGGGCCGATACGTGCCCGGGTCAGATTCGGCAAGGCTGCAGGTGTTCGGGACGCCGTGCCGGTGGTCTCGGGTTCGGCCGCCGCCGGAGCGGGGCACATCATCGCCAATCCAAGCAGAGCCAGCGTGAAAACCGCCATCCGAGTTCGTTGAAAACGCCACACGGGAAAACCCTTTCCAGAAGAATGGTTGCCATGGTCCGGCCGGTGCCACTGGAGTTGATCGTACCTCTGGAGAAGGCACGTCGTCAAGAGAACTCTGTTCGTAGAAGGCGTCTTGAGATGGGTACGACGGCTCTCCGAAGCCGTCGACGCGTCAGTTGACGGCCGGAACTCGACGGGCTCGGAGGCCCGTCGTACGTGTCGATTCTGCCGGAAAAATGAACAGACGAGATGGCCGGACGTTGAGCCCCTCTTCGGTCGGGTGTGCGGCGCGAATCGTCGCGTGCCGTGCGCGTCCGAAGCCGCGGTCAACGTCGGCTGCCGTTGGATTCAGATCACCCCTGCGTTAAGATGAATGGCATGCTCTACTGACCTTCAACGGAGGAAAGCGATATGACTCAATCGAACAAAGCGTCGAACACCACCCGCCGAGAGTTCCTGCAACGCAGCGGATCACTTGCCGCCGGGGCGGCCGTGCTCGGCAGTTCCGTGCCTGCGGTTCACGCCGCGGAAGACAACACGATTCGTTTGGCGCTGCTGGGATGCGGCGGCCGGGGCACGGGTGCGGTCGGCAATGCCCTGCGGACCGCCGACCAGGGCCCGATCAAGCTCTACGCCGCGGCCGATCTGCACGAGAGCCGCATGGAAAGCTCGCTGAAGTCGCTCACCCGGGCGTTCGAGAAACAAGTTGACGTTTCGGCCGATCGCAAGTTCCTCGGCTTCGACGCCTACAAGAAGGCTATCGACCTGCTGCGACCCGGCGACGTGGCCCTGTGCACGACCCGGGCCTACATCCGCCCGTTGCACGTCGAGTACGCGGTCAGCAAGGGTATCAACGTCTTCATGGAGAAGCCGTTCGCGCCCGATCCGAAGGGCCTGCAGCGGATGCTCCGCGCCGGCGAAGAGGCCGAGAAGAAGGGTGTGAAGATCGCCGCGGGGCTGCAATGCCGCCACTCCCCGGCCCGGGCCGCGCTGATCGACAAAATCAACAGCGGCGAAATGGGAGAGCTTTCCTACATCCGGGCCAATCGCCTGACCGGCCGCCGCTGGATGAAAAGCATGGGCGAGGATTCCAACAATCTGATCGAGCAGTTGCAGTTCGGCAAGATCCACCTGCTGTGGGTCGGCTCGGGGCACATGGTCGACAACCTGATCCACCAGATCGACGAGTGCTGCTGGCTGATGGACTCCTGGCCGATCTCCTGCCACGGCATGGGCGGCCGCGAGGTCCACAACGACGACCACGGCCAGAACATCGACACCTACTCGATGGAGTTCACCTTTCCCAACGGCAAGAAGGCGTTTTGCGGGTTCCGCCGCGCCAGCAAGGGGCACACCGAGTTCGCCACGTTCGTCCACTGCAGCAAGCGTGCCGGGCAGTTTTCCGGCAACGTCCACAAGGCCACGGTCCACATGTTCAAGGACCAGCGGATCGCCAAGGACAACGTCGCCTGGTCGCCCACGCCCGACGCCCACAGCCCCTGGGACTACGAGTGGATCCACTTCATCGACAGCATCCGCAACGACAAGCCGCACAACGAGGCCCAGCGGGCGGTGTACGCCGACTACGCCTCGCTGATGGGCCGGGCCGCGGCGCACACCAACCAGATCGTCACCTGGGACCAGATCACCAGCTCCGAGTTCCAGTTCTGCGACTACCTCGACGATCTGACCTATGACAGCCCGCCGCCGGTGGAGGCCGACGAAGAAGGCTACTTCCCCGCCCCGGACGCGGGCACGTGGAAGGAGCTTTGAGTGATCGCGCCGGATTGAAGTGCCTGAGGGCGGGTTTTCGGTTGTCAGTTCTCAGTGGTCAGTTTTGTGCCTTGACCTGTATTGCTGAGAACCGGGCAAGTTCTTGCTCCCTCGCCCTATAAGCGACCTCTGAGCTGAGCCGGAAGGCCGAGACGAACACTGACAACTGAACACTGATAACTGACAACTGAGCACGGACAACTTCACAACTCGACCCACTCGCCGGGGCACGGTGCGGGGTAACGGCCGCTTGCGTCCGCCTGGACGGGCGGGGGCGTATCGTCGTCGAGTTCGTCGAGGCCGGGACACCACTGGAAGTCCGACCCGTAGGCCTCGTCCCAGGTGACGATCTTGCCGCTGTGGATCGCCGCCCGGCCCATGATGTCGGCCAGATTCGACAACGCGGCGCGCCGGGCTTCGTTGTGGGGCTTGTCGTGGCGGATCGCCGCGACCAGGGCGTTCCATTCGGCCTGCCAGGGAGTGTACGGATCGGCTTCGGCTCGCCAATCGATGTTGTCCTTGGTGATCCGGCGGTCATTGTAGGTGTGGACGGTAGGTGCATGGATCTGGCCGGAGAACTGCGCGGCACGCTTGCTGCCGTGGACGTAGGTGGCGAATTCGTTGTGGCAATTGCGCAGATATCGGGCGTCGAAAATGGCCTTGGTGCCGTCGGCGAACGTGTACTCGACGTGATGGGAGTCGAGGTTCTGGGCCGGGTCGGTGTTGTTGGGCGCCCGGCCGCCGATGCCGTGGGCCGTCACCGGCAAGGCGTCCTTGATCCAGCAGATCTCGTCGATCTGGTGAATGTCCATCTCGGCGTACAGCCCGCCGGAGACCCAGAAGAACCGCGTGAAGTTCCGGATCTGCCAGTGCAGTTCCTTCACACTCTCGGGCTTCCGTCCCATGGGGCCGACCGGTTGCATGCGGTAGCCGCGGATCAATTGCAGTTGGCCGAGTTCGCCGTCGCGGATGCGGCGGATCAACTCGTGCCGGGCCGGCGAATGGCGGCACATCAAGCCGGCCGCGATCTTGAGGTTCTTCTTCTCGGCCGCTTCGCCCGCCGCCATGATCCGCCGTACGGCCGGGGGATCGGTGGCGAACGATTTCTCCATGAAGACGTGGATTCCCTTGGCCACCGCGTATTCCAACTGCACCGGCCGCCAGCCGGCGTAGCCGGTAAGCATGGCGACATCGCCGGGCCGAAGCAGATCGATGGCCCGACGGTAGGCGTCGAAACCGAGCAGCCTTCGCTCGGGCGGGACGTCGACCTGCTTGTCGAAACGCGTGGAAAGGGCCTTGTGCGACGCGACCAGCCGATTCTCGAACAGGTCGGCCATCGCGAACAGCTTGACGGGCCCAGCGTCAGAAACCGACAGGGCGTTTGCGGCCGCCCCGCTGCCGCGTCCGCCACAGCCGATCAAAGCGAGCCGGATGGTGTTGTCTTCGGCGGCGTGGACGCGTGGAGCGGCCAGGCCGGCCACCGCCAGCCCCGCGGCCGCCTTGCCGCCGGTGGAAAAGACCTCTCGGCGCGTCGGTTTCTGTAACGAGGTGGATGACGACTCGGTCCTCTCGCTCATGACCATATTCCCCCGCTTCAATCGGTCGCCTGGTGATCCTTGATAAAGCCGTCCAGAATGGCCTGCCAGCGGTCTGCCAGTTCCTTGGCCTTGTCCGGACGCTCCGCCGCCAAATCGTTCATCTCGCATCGATCGGTCTTGAGGTGGTAGAGTTCCCACTGCTTGCTTCCGGAGCGCATCGAGAGTTTCCAGTCGCCCATGCGAATGGCCTGGTTGCCCTGGTGGCACCACCAGAGCGTTTCATGCTTCACGGTGGCATCCTTGGCGAACGCGGGAACCAGGCTGATGCCGGGTGTGGGAGGCGCGGATACGCCGCCTGTGGTCTTGGGCCACGATCCTCCTGCCAGTTCGACGATCGTAGGGACGATATCGATGAAATGCGAAGGGTCGTGTCGCAGCTCGCTCTTGGCCGCGATACCCCGGGGCCAGTGTACGATCAGCGGCGAGGAGATTCCCCCTTCGTGATTCCAGTGTTTGTGCAGCCGCAACGGCGTATTGGCGACCGTCGACCAGCCCGGGCCCAGGCAGAGGTAGCTCTTGGCGGAGCCCGGCAGCGCCGATTTGTCGTGCATGTCGCCGCGGATGATCTGTTCGGCGCTGGCCCCGTTGTCGGACGCAAACAGGATCAGCGTGTTGTCCAGGGCGTCCATCTCTTTGAGCTGGTGGACGATTCGGCCGATTTCATTGTCCATCCGCGTGATCATGGCCGCATGGATGGCCATCTTGGTCGCCTGGAACTTCTTCTGCCGGTCGGTCAGCGTGTTCCAGGCCACGGCGAAGGGCGCCTCGCCCGGCCCGATCTGTTCTTCGAGTTTCGCCGGTGCGAGATTCCATCTGGGGACGATCTTCTCCTCCCGCTCGGAAAGCGGGCAGTTGATGATGCCCATTTCCTTCATGCGCTGCCACCGCCGCTGGCGCATCACGTCCCATCCCTCACGATAGGCTTCGCGATAGGCGTCGATGTCCTTTTGCAGGGCGTGCAGCGGAAAATGCGGCGAGTAGAACGCCACGTACGAGAAGAACGGGGCGTTGCCGTGATGCTTCCCGTGCAACTTGAGACATTGGATCGCATGGTCGGCAATAGCGATCGTGGAGTAGTAACCTTCCCCGATCTGGTCGCCCGGCGCCTTCACCCCGTCCTCTTCCCAGATCTGGGAGGCGAAGAATCGGTCCCAATCGCATCCGCTGCGTTCGCCGCCCCAGGAACGCTCGAACCCATTGTCTTTGGGCTTGCCGTCGACGTGCCATTTGCCGCTGTGGTAGCTGTGGTAGCCCAACGGTTTAAGGCGGTCGGGAAGCAGCGGCGCCCAGGCAGGCCGGTTTCCCATCTGGATTCCGGTGGCCCGATCGCGTCGCACGTGCTGCGCGTAGTAGCCGGTGAGGACACATCCCCGCGACGGCCAGCAGCGCCCGGTGGAGTAGTGCTGAGTGAACCGCAGGCCGTTGGTGGCCAGCTTGTCCAGATTTGGCGTGCGGACGTCGCCGCCGTAACAGCCGGCATCGGAGAACCCCATGTCGTCGGCCATGATGAGGATCACGTTCGGCTTCTCGGCGGCAGCGGCCGCCAGCGGCGCAAGCAACACACAAATAGCAGCGAGGGCGAATCGGGTCATGTATACTCTCCTTGATGATTGGTGCTCGTCGACAGGGAAACGGCCAAGGTCGGCCCTGACAACGTGTCTGAAGTTGATTTCAGACAGGGGACGGCTTGTACGACGGGCCTCCGAGCCCGTCGCTGTCCGGCAGGCGGTGCGTCGACGGCTTCGGAGAGCCGTCGTACCTACTGCAAAACACGTCATAGGGGTCTATGCCACGTTCCCGGGCCGATCGCGGTCAATCCGATTATACTCGCCTCGCTCGCTCGCTGCCTATGTCTGAGGTGGAGATCGACGGCGAAAGTACCTGGTCATTGGCCAGATTTCAGCCGCGGCGTCGCGCCAGGCCCTCCCACACGACGTATCGCAGCAGCAGGCCGGCCAGAATTAGCGACGCCCCGACAATGGTCCACCAGCGGGGAGTCTCCCACCCCGCCAGATAGACCCAGAGCGGGTTCAACACCGGTTCGAGCAGCACGATCGCCGCGGCTTCCTGGCTGCCGATCGAACGCAATCCGCGGAACATGAGTAAATAGGGGATGCCCATCTGAAACACTCCGAAACAGGCCAGGACGACCAGTTGCCCGCTGCTGGGCCAGATTCCCATCCAAATCACCCAGGGCAACATGACCAGCGCCACAACGGTGTGGTTCAGGGCGATCAGCCACACTCCATTCTCCTGACGCATGCGGCGCAGGAAGAGAATCACGCTACCGAAGGTCACTCCGGAGACCAAGCCGCAGAGCACGCCAACGACCGCCTGCTCCCGGATTTCATAAAACAGGATCGTTCCCACACCCAGCACGCCGAACCCCAGCGGAATCAGGTCGCGGCGAACCACCGGCTCGCGGAAGAACGCCACCGAAAGCAGAAAGACCCACCAAGGCGACGTGGCCTGCAGCCAAATGGCGTTGGCGGCCGTGGTCAGGGTGATGGCCGTGAGGTAGGTGACGCTCATCACGGCGAAGCAGGCCGCCATCGGCACCAGGCAGACGTGGAACCGCGGTCGGCGAATCATCGGCGCCAGCACCAAGGCCACGAAAAACGCCCGCCAGAACGCCAGCAGCGAGCCTTCCGCCGCTCGGGGCCAGTCGCTGAAGAGGCCGGACTTGACGAACAGCCCGCAGGAACTCCACATCAGTGCAGCGGCGAGCACCCATAAACGGTCAGTCAGTTTGTCGGGAGCGTATTTGGATGAAGGTAGGGTGGACGGAGTCATCGAATTCGGTCGCGCTGGATCGTCATGGGAAACGCAGACTCTATCATGCCCGCGAAAGGAAAAGCCCACCGCCCCGATTCCGCACCGCATGATTTGTGCTTAAGAGTATATCAGGTGTCGTGGAACGTCTGAACGGCTTCGCAGCCGTTTACTCCCGACACTTCGCTTCCCGGCACGGACCAGATCATGTACAATCGCGGGCGTCCGCTAATCGTGCGTAGTCTTCGGTGCCAAGGGTACGTTTCGTCCGACGGGGTCAGTCTTTTTCGGGAAGCGACATCGATGGATCCGACCTCTCGGTATATCTCTCGCTTTGGCTGGTACAGCTTCACGATATTCGCCTGCGGCGTGCTTTGCGTCGTCGGGTTGGGGCTGGCGCAGAAGGTCGGTTTTGTCGGCGCCGGGGTGGAACGAGGTGGCCGGCTGCTGGTCTGGACCTTGGCGCTGGGCGCTCTGTTGTTCTTCGCCTTCCGCAGCTACGTACCGCTTCTGATCCGCGTTGTTGCGACTCTGTTCGCCGTGACGCTGTTGTGTCAACAACTGGTGATTTTTCTGGCTGAAATCCCATCGCTGGATAGGGTCGTGCTGTTGGGAGAAGGAGGTGCGGGCCGCCGCATCTTCATCAAGGTTCTGCTGGGACTATGGACCGGCTTCGGGTTCTGGCTGTTGTACCTGCTGATTCGAGCGGTGGAAGACACGCAGCACCAGTTGGAAGTCGCGCTGAGCCAACTGAAAGCGGCTCAGCGAAAAGTCGCTCAACAAGAA
>Ga0180437_10005911_pt1 | contig 16569 bp, 12 predicted proteins | sample SS_ome_4_FD_132410 | JGI IMG/M metagenome (GOLD analysis project Ga0180437, IMG submission 132410) | Hypersaline lake sediment archaeal communities from the Salton Sea, California, USA - SS_3_D_1 metaG | ecosystem: Environmental > Aquatic > Non-marine Saline and Alkaline > Hypersaline >...
CAGGAAGCGGCGGCGGAAAGCTGAGCACGCGCGAGCCTACTCCGCCGAACGTAGTCGACCCGCAGATCGATGCCTCGCTGGTCAGCAAAGAGACACTCTTCCACCGCTTCACCGGCCGCATGCCGTCGCCGGACTTACGGCCGCGGCCCTTGCCGGCGCCGTTGACCCACATCATGACGATGTTCCGCGCCTTCTCCTTCGGCTCAATCAGGTGGGTGTCCTCCAGGAACAGCGGTAGGCAGCCGTTGAACGAGGCATACTGCTCCAGCGCCACGTAGGTGTCCGCCGGTGTGCGCAAGAGGCCGCAGTCGCTGCGCGGATCGCCGAACGCGCTCGCGATCGCGCTCGACACGGTGGTCTTTCCGCGGCTCGACAGGCCTGCGAACTCGACACAGAACCCAGTCAAGTCCGGAACGTGGTGCAGGACTGGCGCAGCCATCGCGGCGTAGAGACCGACCATTGCGATCGGGTGCCTCTCGAGCGGGCGCAGGACGCCCTCGATCCACTCGTCGCGCTCGCCGGAGCGGCCCAGCGATGACACGCGCTGCTGGTCCTCGCCGATGTAGCGGAGGCCGGTGCCGCCGATCGTCTGGTCGCCGTAGAGAAAGGCCTTGCCGTACCACCCCATCTGACTGGATCCGACGCGGAGCTCCATCGCTTCGGCGAAGGTGCGCTCGTAGTCCGCAAGATAACGCACGAGCGCGCCAGCTGTGGCCGTCTGCACGTCGTAGCCGACCGGAGCAAGCGCGGCCACGATCTCTCGCGTTGTCCTGGCGACCTGCCGCGGGATCACCGTCTCGACCTCTTCGTCCACACCGATCGCGCGGCCGCGCAGCCCGAGCACGATCCGCTTCTCGTAGACGTCGCGGCCGCGCCATGCCACGCGCGGCGGCCAATAGACGCCCGTCCTCTCCCAGCGCTCCTGACCGGTGTTGTGGTTGACACTGGCAAGCCGTAGCAGCTGGCCTGTGCTCACGATGCCCCACCCGTGCGGTTGCCGCTCTGTGTCGAGGTCTACCGGCCGGCCTGTGTCGTGGTCGCGCTCTTCGTTTGCTGGAAGGTCGGGCGGACGCCCGAGGGGAGACGCGCCAGCAGCCCCCTCGGGCGTCCGCGCCGCTACGCCATCGGGCTCGCCCGGCAGCGAAGGCGCATCGGCAGCAGCAGGGTGACCCGCTGGCGGGCCGTCCTGCTCGTCTGCCTGTGCGTCGTCTATCTCCGGCGGTGGAACCGCGTCAAGCAGCGCCTTGTCAATCGCGTCAAGCAGACCGCGACGGCCGCCTCCGTTCTGCAGCCGGTCGTTGAGGTCGCCATGCGGCAGCAGCACCCACTCAGATCTGGTCTCCTCCGCCAACGATCGTGCTGCGGCCTCTGTGCGCGACCGCACGCGCTCATCCTCGTCGCCGTCGAACAGGACAACGCTACGCACGCCGAGCTTGTGCAGAAGCGTCTTGAGGCTGCTACGGCCGACGCCTGCCGTGCCACCTGTCGCGACCGCCGGGCGCTGCACGAGATGCGCACTGATCGCGTCGATCTCTCCCTCTACAACCAGGATCGGTCCCATCAAACCTGCGGCCAGCATCTCCACGCTGGCCAGCCAACCGAACGGGTGCTCCGGTCTGCGGGTATGCGGCTTGTGCTCATCGTCGCCGGTCGTCCGCAGGAAGTACATCGGGAGATCAGGCTTGCCACGCTGGTCGAGCCTGAGGCCGCACAGCTGCGCAAGGTCAGGGATCGCGCGCCCCTTCGCGTTCACCGTCTGGCCGTCCTCGTTCCTCCATGGGAGCCAAACGCGACCGCGGAACGTCTCCCACGTCCTCTTCTTGGTGACCTTGAGGACGCCGGCAGCCTGTCCCAGCTTTGTCCCGGCGTTGCCCAACGCGGCGTGCAGCCGCTCCTTCAGGCCGGTGCGCCAGGCTGGCACAAGCCCGATGGGCACCGGGTAGTCGGCCAGCGGCGGCAGCCCGCGGCGGTTGAGGTACTCGTAGGCCAGCATCAGACCGCGGTTCGTGCTCTCCCTGTCCTCGCCATGCATCGTCGGGCCAAGCGTGTCGAGGTAGTCGTCGCCCTCCGTCCGCAACCGGTGGTAATGGTCGGTCGCGATCGTTAGCACCCTGACGTGCTTCTCGTAGTCGTAGTCGTTGAGCTGCGGCGGCGGCGGCGGCGGCGGAGGCAACGGCGGAGGAGGCTGGTCGAACGACAGGCCTGCAAACGACATGGCCTCAGCGCGCGCCTCCTTCATCGTCAGCCCCTTGCGCAGCGCGAACAGGTCGACAGAATCGCCGCGCTGCTCGCACGCCATGCAGTTCCATGTCCCGTTGGGGAACGCCTTGGCAGCTCTACGTGCCCGTCGCTTCAGCGAAGGGCACGACTCGTCCGGGCAGGTGAAGTATCGTCCCTTCGTGTTGGATCCAAGATGGCGCGCGACGTCGAGGCAATCGAGACGCCGGCGCAGATCGGCGAACAGGCCGTCTGACGACATGGTGCCCCCTGCTTGGGGTTGGCGCGTATCAGCCAAGCTGCCATACTCGGAAGACGATGAAAAGGAGCGACGAAAGAAACCTACGATGGGCCAGCATTGACGCGGCCAAGAACGTAAGCGGCGTGGCACTGTGGGAAGGGGCGCGCCTGTTCAAGACGCAGGTGGTCAAGGGGCTCGGCGCGGAGGATTGGGCGCAGGCGCTCGACGGCTGCGCCGGCTACGTGATCGAGGGAGGCTACGTCGGCGCCAGTCGAAGCGTCGGCCTCGTGCTCGCCTTCGCCCGCGGCAGGATCGATGCGATCGCGGAGCTGCGCTGCGGCGCCGAGCGGTGGGCGGAGCTCCGTGCGGCGGAATGGAGGCAGCAAGTCGGCATCACCGCGCGGTCGCGCAAGCAAGCCAAGCAGGCAGCACGCGCGATGTGCAGGTGGCTCATGGCGCCACCAGCCGAACGCCGGGCAGCTGGCAGCCGCTGGGATCTGTTCCACCTCGAAGCGATGGACGGCAGCGAAACGGACGACGAGTGCGAGGCCGTTCTCATCGGTCTCGCGTATCAGGCGCTTGTGGAACGCTCGAGCTAGAGCAGCGCCTCGACGTCGAACGTGGTGCCGTCCTTGCCGCTCGTGATCCAAAGACTGCGGATCAGATGCGGCCCGCTGCGGTTGACGGCTGTGAGCGTCAATGCCACCGCGCTAGCGCCGGTGATGTCCGTCTCCGCGCTGCCCTCGACGTTGACCGCGAAGCTATGAACGCTCAGCGCATCGGGCGCCTGCGACGGGGTGACTCGCACCCACGAGCAGCCGAGCCCGTCGACCGCCACCTCGATCTCTGACGTCGACCCCTTCGCGATCGGACCGAAGCTCGAGTTGCGGAACTTCGGACTGCGTGTAGTTGCGGTCGGCATCGGTTCCTCCTTGCTAGGTGACCCACTCTCGCACAGGGTCCTCGATCTCGAACGCGCTAGGTTCGACCAGGATGTGGGTTGTGGCGCCCGGCGCCAGGTTGTCGACCCACAGATCGTACTGGTAATCGCCGGAAATGAGTCCCGCTGTGTCGGCGGGCACGAGGTAGATCTCCGCCACGCCGTCGGTCGGCGGCGTCAGCACCGCTCCTTCCGTCGGCGCGGCTGTTGTCTTGTGAATCAGTCGCTCGTTTGATGCTGCGGTCTTGCGGACGGTGAAGGTGAGGACGGCTCCGGTCAGGTCCACTGCGGCAAGAGTGCTGTCAGTCACAGTGATCCGCAGCGTCTTGTTTTCTCCGCTGTAGAGCGAGATCGCCTGCGTCGCCACGCTTCACCCCCTGCCCGCTAGACCTCGTAGTCTACCTCAACGTTCGTCTCGTCCCAGATCGTGCACGTCGCGGTGTCCTGCACGTCATCCACCTTTGCGCAAAGCAGAAGGTGGAATCCGCCGGTGGCCGGGATCATGCTCGACGGCACAACGCCGGAACGCCGGTGCGTCGTCTTGCTGGTGCTCATCGAAAGCGCGTCTGTCAGGGTGACCGCGGTGCCGCCAGGCGCGTTGCCCTCGGTCTGCGTCTCGGACGACGGGCCGATGTACCAGATCGTGTCGCCGGCGCCGCCGCCTCCACCGTCGGTACCCTGGCTCGTCCAGGCGAGCGTGGCAGCGATGCTGTTGATGCTCGCGTTGCTTCCCTCAGGCGGGTTGATCGTCACCTTGTCCACGATGACGTAGGTCGCCGACTGCGTGGTTTGTCCGGCGCTCTCTTCCTGCGTCGTCGGGTCGGCGCTGAGCACAGAGCCTCCGGCGTACGGGTAGGCCGTGAAGCTCGTCCGCTGGGTGCCGCTGCCAGCTGCGACGCCGGCCACTTCATCGAGGATCTGGCGCAGCGCTGCGAAGACAGACGCGCTCGCGTCGGGCAGGTCGACGGCAGCATCGGCCGGGTCGCCGAGCAATCCGAGGATGCTCTGGTCGGTGGCCGCGTCTCCCTGGTCGCCGATTTTCGCGAGGAAGCTCGTCAGGGTATCGCCGGTCGGGTCGCCGAGGTAGCTCTGCCCGATGAGCCGGATGACGGAGTGGACCGTTCCCGTCGTCGTCCCCCAGCCCGTCGCTACGGCGTCCCACGGAGAACCGATCTTGTCCCACAGCAGCAGCAGCGGAGTGCTGTCTCCGATCGTCCCGCCGGTATGCGTGACCACCTTTGTCGTGCCGTCGTAATCGGCGACCGCGATCCGTTCCATGGCGCGCGCGCCGCTCAGCGGCACGAACCACATGCTGTTGTAGATGTCGTCAGCTGCTACCGGCGCCGGACCGCCGGTGACCTGCGTCAAAGTGAACGTACCAGCACCGGAGCTGGCGCTCGTGTAGAGCTGGTATCCGAGGATGGAGCCGATCGGAGCGTTGGCGTCGTCTGGCAGCTCGCCAAGGTAGGCCAGCAGGCTCTGGAGGTTGGTCTGGCTGGAGAAGTCGCCGAGGTCCACGGCCAGCGCGTCGACCACCGTGTCAACGGTGTCGATCTTGCCCTCGTTGGTGTCGCCCTGGGTGGTCAGCTCGTCGAGGATGAGGTCGAGCCGGCCGCCGTTGGTCCAGTCTCCCTGTAGCTCGTTGGTGTCCGCGAGGATGGAGTCGACGTTTCCGTCAACCGTGGCGATGCTGGCCGGCAGCGTAGTGCCGGTGTCCTCCAGGATCGCCGTGACGTCGGTCTCGATGTCGGTCAGCGCCTTGCCGCTGGTGCCGGCGGTGCTGTGTCCGTCAAGCGCCTCGTCCCACACCGCGTCTGCGGTATCGACCAGGTCCACTACGGAGACGCTGCGCGCCTGGTAGACCTCGACGCCGGTCTCCTCCCAGCCGAACTCGAACACCAGCTCTTCGGCGCTATGACCAGAGTCGTCCTTGTAGAACGCGAACATTTTGCCCACGTCCTCGCGCTCCATCGCGCGCCAGCCGTTCGCGGACGGCCAGGTTGTCGTGTCGGTCATGTTGTCCAACGCGTTGGACAACGCCGCCTCTTTGTAGAGCCTGTCTGTGATGTAGGTGCCGGCGGCCTGCTTGATGCGGATCGCGATCTCCGAGTCGTCCGGATCCTCCATCTGTCCGCCGCTGTCGTAGAGGTTGGCCAGCAGCTCGATCGCGTCGGTGCCCGACGCCGGGATGCGGATCGTGGTAGGCACCCCAGCGGTGAACCGCGTGTTGTTCTGCACGCCGTCAACCGACGACTGCAGAGTGTCGATCAGCGTTTTCAGCGCACCGAGCCCGTCGGTTCCGTTGTCGAGGTCGGACTGGATGCCATCCACCACTGTGTCGATCGTGGCGATGTCGGTGGCAAGGTCGGCGCCGGCCGGCGAGCCGAGGATGCCGGGCAGCGTGGTGCCGGTGTCGACGAGCACCGCGTCCACATTCGTGTCGACGGTGTCGACCTTGCCCTCGATCGTTGTCAGAGTTGCCGGCAGCGTGGTGCCCGTGTCCTCCAGGACGAGGTCGATGTTGCTGTCAACAGTGTCCACCTTCCCGTCGATCGTGCTCAGCGTCGCCGGCAAAGTGGTGCCGGTGTCGACGAGGATCGCGTCGACGTTCGTGTCGACCGTGTCCACCTTGCTTTCGACGCCGGCGATCTGCGTCGGCAGCGCGGAGTCGGTGTCGTCGTAGATCGCGTCGACCACCGTGTCGACCGTCTCGATCGTCGTAGCGATCGTGCCACTTGCGGGCGTCCCGATCTTCGACTGCAGGTCCTGGGTGTCTGTCTCGATGGAGTCTGCCGTCGACTGCACGCCTGCGATGTCAGCCGCAATGCTGGTCGACGGTGTGCCAAGCGTAGCCGGAATGGTGGTGCCGGTGTCGACGAGAACGGCGTCGACGTTGGTGGACATCGTGTCGAGGTCGGCAGCGTCGCCGATCACAACGCGCTTCGACGCGTATTGCGCCCGGCCCTGCTCCTCCCACGCCACCTCGATCGTCAGCGGCGCCTCGGAGTCACCGGACTGCACCTGAAGGAAGCCCTCAAAGCGGCCGGTGCTCAGCTCCGTGTCCTGCTGCACCCAGTACTGGCCGGCGTGCGGAAAGGTGCCGTTGGCAGAGTCGTCCAGCGGGTTGCTGCCAGCGCTGTCATCGTAGAAGCGCGTGCCGCCGCCGAACTCTGCGCCGGCCGCCGTCAGGCAGCGCAGATAGAGCGTCGCGCTGTCTGGCGACTCCATGGCGCCGCGGCCGTTCTTGATGTCCACGACCACGCGAAAGTAGCTGTTGCCAGCGCTCGGTCGCTTCATCGAAGCGTCAGCGCGCACATCTCCGGTGGTAGCGGTGACCTGGTATCGTCGATCGAACAGGGACATAGGCGTTCCTCTAACTGTGCATGGTGACGATCGCCTCCGATTCGTCGGAGACGTCCGCTGAGAGCGTATGCCCCGGCGCAGACGGGCGCCCGAGCAGCATGATGGTGAATGCCCCGGCGCCAAGCGTAGCGCGCGGAGCGACGCCGGAGGTGGCGTGCTTGCGGCGCGCATCAGACGCCGCAAACTCTGCGGTGATGTCGTCGGCCTCCGTCGGCGGAAGGCCGACCGCCTCTACCTCTCGAGACACCGCCCACTTCGTCGTCCCGGTCTGTCCGGGGCCGCCCGTCTGTGTGGCCCACAGTAGCACCACGTCGATCTTGTCTGCGGATGCGCCGGACGGCAGGTCGAACCGCTGCTGGTGCATGATGCGCCACGCCGTCGCGTCGCTGACGTTCTGCGCCGCAATCCACTTGGGGTCGGGATCGATCGCGAGCGTCTCATCGCCGATCGCGATCCGGTAGCTCACCGTGGATGGCAACGCTTCCTCCGAGGGCGCAACGCCGCCGTCGCCGGCGACCTCAGCGATTCCTACGACGAGATCGCGGATGTGCGCAACGCTCGCCGTCAGCCGCTGCTCTTCGTGCACGCTGCCGAGCAAATCCGCTTGCGCATCCACGACGCACTCGAGCTCGGCCACCGCCAACACCTCACCGACGACTGGCGCCTCCGATTGGACGGTGGTGCACAGCCCGTAGACGGTTGGCGACGTGCAGCAAGTCACTCGTCGGCCCCCAACTGCCAGCGCCACGCGTTCGTCTCCGGGCTGAAGTCGAGCCCGTCTCCGAGGTCGCGATCGGGACGGTAGACGTGCAGCTCGCAAGGAACCTGTGGCGTCTGCAGGTCGTCGAGAATGAGCTGATAGCTCTGCGTGTCGACCGACGCGAGTCCTGCCTCCAGTGCGTTACCTGGCGGCTCAGCGATCGGAGGAGGATCTGGGAAGCAAACGATCGCGTCGACCTCAGTGCAGCCTGCCTGCACGAGCGTTGCAAACGGAACGACCGTGCGCACCCCGCCGTCGACATACCGAACCCCTGCCACTGCCTGCGGCTCGAACGCGTACGGAATCGCGCAGCTCGCCATCACCTGGTCAACGACGCCGGCCGCGTCCTCCTCCGTCCAGACACGCCACTGCCGTGTGGCGTAGCAGACTGCAGCGATGCGAAGGCCTCTGCCGCTGGCAATGATGCGCGCCGGCGACAGGTGCCGGCAAAGGAACTTCCGCAGCGGACGCACGTCGCGGACGCCTGTGCGCCATAGGCTGTGCAGCGCACCGAACGGGAACCAGCGGCGGTGGACGTCGCGCGTGCGCAGCGAATGCCAGAGCACACGCAAGTCCTCCATGGCGCGCGCCTCGTCGCCTAGTTCATACTGAGCGAGGTGCGCCGCGTTTACCGAGCCGACGGACACCCCTGCCACGATCTCCCACTGCCTTGCCAGCGAGTGCGCTCGTCCAGCCTGCCACGCGCCGCGAGCGGCACCACCACTGAGCGCAAGACCTAGCATCAGTCCGGGATCGCTAGTGCTGCCGCGATGCTCGCGTCAGGATCAGAGGAGTCGAACGTCGAGGCGCAGTCGTCGTAGGAAAACGTGACTGCCTCCACCTCAGCCTTGGATGAGGCTGCCGCGATCGTCGTCTTCTTGGGGTCGAAGTATCCCTGCGAGATGTTCATTGCCCAGCTGAGGATCGCGCCGATGTAGTTGGCGCGGTTCGCCAGGCCACCACCGACGGCATCAGTGAGCAACCCGTTCCAGAAGTCGAGGTCGAACGCCGGATAATGATCGTGCATGTAATCCTTGGTGATCAGGTCAAGCGCCATGATCCGCTCGGTTTTCATCTCGTCCAGCGTCTCGAACTCGTAGGCCGCGACAAGCGCGTCGAGCGCGTCCTGCTCAGCCTGCGACAGCTCGGACGCGAACGAGTAGACGACCTCCTCGGCGTCCGGGTCGACAACGACCAGGGACAGCTCTGTGCTGATGTCCTCGTCGTCTGTCACCCGACGGCGCAGCACCTTCGCCTCTGCCGTTTCCTCTGCTGGGAATTCCCCGAAGCTGTAGCTGTAATCGGCCATCACCCTCCCCTATGCGGACCATGTCGCGCTGTCAGGCACGCAGCCGCGGACAACGACGCCGTTTGCTGCCGCGTCCACCCCGCAGTCAGCGGTGGTAGCTGAGAACCACACCGTCTCGTCGGAGTCGTTGTTGATGTTCGCCGCGAACACCCCGTTGCTGCCCGACTTCACGAGCCACCAGCCGGAAGCCGCGTCGCTGGCCAGAACGGAACCGCTGGTGATGGTGTCGATCGTCACGTGCGCGTTTGGATCGCGCGGTCCACCGTACTGGCTGTTTGAGGCGTACAGCAGGAGCACCCCAGCCTGCGCCCGCGTCGCTCCGCTCACCTCCCGTAGCGTCGCGCTGAAGCTGGCAGCGGTCGCTCCGCCAGTCGCGTCGGCCGCAGCGATCAGTACGTCGAGTTGCGAGCGCACCTTCACTCCGCTGCTGCTGATGATCAGGCTCTGCCCGTCCTCCTGCACGCGCACAGCGTTCGCGAGGATCTGCAGGCCCGGCCCTTCCCTGACCTGCAGAACCTGCGAGGAGGAGTCTTTCTCCAACCCTTCGCCCACGTCGTAGTAGCTGAGGTTGTCCGGATCCCAGTATCCAGTGGGAACCGGTCCGACCAGGCCGTGCGAGCGGCCGATGTTGAACGCGTTCGCGTTCGTGATCACTGCCCGCGCCCCCTTGGGCAGAGTGGTGAGCGTCGGCGTCAGAGAGCCGCCAGGGTAGACGGCGAGCTTCGCGTTGTCGGTGTTGTTGGTCAGCGGTGAGAAGACGGTCACCCCGCCGTCGGCAGCGACCAGCTTTGTGCCGGCAGGCGGGGTGCCGCCGTTGTTGGTGACGATGATCTGCCACCCCTTGTTGAGCGCCGTTGGTCCTCGCCATTCCGCGACGTCGCCGACGGCCAGCAGGTCGGAACCAGCGTCGGAAGGGGTGCCGGCGCTGCCAGCGACGACGGTAGTGCCCCACTTCACTCCTGCGAGCGCGTTGATCTCCGAGATCGTGCGCTGGCCGCGGAAGTCCACACCGTCTACTGCCACCGGCAGCCGGCCGGCCACAGCGCTGTCGAGCTTCGCCTCCGTCACCTGCCCGTCGCCGAGGTCGACGGTGAGCACGTCGCCGTCGAGGATCTTCGCGCTGTCAACCGCGTCGTCGGCAATGGCCGCAGTGTCGACGGCGCCCGGCGCGATGTCAGTGACAGGGCCGCTGATTCCGCTCATATCATGTCCTCCACGAACTGCCGAGCCAAGGCTAGCACGGTAGTGCCGGCAGACGGAATCGGCGTAGCGTCGGAGAGGCAGGCGTCCCACTTCTTGCCGGACACGTCGGAGTGGTTGTAGTGGCCGCGGGTCTCGCGGACGAACGACCTCGACGCGGCGGCCGGGAACGTCTGCGCCCCCGCTTCGCAGGGTGACTCGAGCGGCAGCTCCAGGTAGACGTGGAGCGCGGCGCGCAAAGCAGCGACGGTCACGAGCTGCGCGTCGTAGTACCACAGGATCGGCCCAGGCCTCCAGCCGTGGACGCGCAGGCCGTCCATCACCGGCCGCGCCGGCCTGCCCATCTTCTCGATCTTGCGCTGCCGTGCCTCGATCTTGTCGCCGCGCACCGGGTTGAGGCTGACGTCGAAACCGAGGCCGGCGTTGTTGACGCGGCTGCCGGCATGATAGGTCCGGTATTTCAGATCACAGAACTGCGTGAAGGTGCCATCCCACGACACCTCGCCGTTGCTGCTGATGCCCTTGCTTGTCAGTACTCGGTGCGTCATCCGGGTTGTCTCCGTCACCGGCCAATGCCAGACAGCCAGCGGTGGAGCCCCATCACGAGTGCGGTAGCGGTAGCCGTGCTTGCGCTTCGCGCCGCAGCCACTGCACCGCCCCGGGCTGTCGTAGCGCTTAGGGTTGCAACGTACCCCGTCCACCTTCGTCGGGCACCGCCAGTAGTCCTGTTCGATCGTCAGCTGGCGGACCGCGAACGGCACCGGCAGCTCTTCGCCGTTGACCAGCAGCAGCCCGTCGTGGCGCAGCTCCTCCGGAAGCGCCGGATCGTCATCGTCGCCCTCCGTCTCCAGCAGCTCGTGCAGCCGCAGGAACGTGGCCCAGCCGACGATTCCTGGCAGGTCTGACTCGTCGGCAGCAATGCCGAGGCTCGACGCCTGGAACGAGTCAACCGCGGCGGTCAGGTCGGGGCCGTAGTCGTCCGGGTCCAGCCCGAACCAGCCCGGGTCCCACCCCAGCTCCAGCGCGGACTCGCGATTGCGCGCCTCCGCGAACATCTGCTCAGCCTTCGTCATAATGCCCTCGTTTTTGCGCTGTGCGGCCTCGGAACGCTGACGCGACCCGAGCGTCGCGCGAGGAGCTGTGAGTCAGCACAGCGCAAACCAGGGGCCGCCTCGTCGACATCTGCAACAACGGCCGGACTGTACCTGCGCCGCGGCGCCTGTGTCGACGCTACGGCAGCTGCGTGTGCCGCACCTGGTACTCTACGTGACGAACGACCGTCCACGCGTCGTCGGGCACGGACGGAACGGCTCGCACGAGGTAGCGGTGACCGCGCTGGATCGTGACTGGCGCCGATGGCGTTAGCGCGTGCCACGCCGCTGCGGCTCCGTTCGTGACGGTAGCTGCGGCACCGGCCACCGCGGTTATCGCGGCGCCGGGCCCGTCGACGTCGTAGAGCTGGAGCCCGAGGTTCGATGTCACGCCGCCCGCGTTGCTTGCCTGCGCCCACACGCGCACGTCGCGAAGCGTGTTTGCGAGGCCTGTGGGGACGGAGCCGGCGGCAGCGGCCAGCGGTCCGAGCGGGATGTCGAGCGCTTGCGGGTAGGTCGGGTCGTAGGGCTGTGGCAGGTAGCGGATCCGCACGCCGAGGTAGTACATACTCCCGCCGATGGCGTTGTGGTCGACCTCGACGCCGCACTGATCGTTGGCTGCGACGGAGCCGAACACCGGCAGCAGACTCAGCGTGAAGATCGTGTCGGCCGCCGGGATCGTGTACGTCGCGGTGTTGCTGGCCGAGTGGTTCGTATACAGCTCGCCAGGCTGCCCGTAGTCGCTGTTGAGCGTGATCGACTTGCCGGCGCCGGCCGCTCCGCCTGTCGGGATCACGACAAGCTCCAACCCTGTGATGTAGGCAGCGTCTCGCGGGATCGCGAAGGTGAACCGGTGCTGGTCGTTCGCGAGAATCGTCTGCACGCGGAAGTCACCGAGGTCGCTGTCGTAGTCGGTCGCGTTGAGCCACTTCTCGACGATGTTGCGGTTCGAGTACTGCCACGAGCAGGCGTCGATATTTGCTGGCGTCGCGTCGGTGTTGTACCGCCAGCCACCGTCGCCGCTGTGCGTCACGCCGGCTTCGATCGGCGCTATGTGCCACACATCCTTGCCGCTGGTGAGGTGGTAGTCGCGCGCTTGGATGCGGTCGGCAGCGCCGACACCCAGGCCGCCGCTGCGCAGGTGCGAGAGAGCCGCGACGCCGGCCGACAGAACTTCCAGGTACTTCGCCGCGGATGCCGCTGCGCCGTAGGCCGTCAGCACGTAGTCATCGGCGAGGTTGCCGAGGAAGATGCGCGCGTGCTCGTTCGCGTCGAGGTCGCCGGCCGTCGCGAGGTGCGGGTTGAGATCCATCTCGACGAACGAGTCAGGCCACCCCGTATTGTTGAGCCGCAGCCTGCCGAACTTCTGCGCGTTGCGCGGGCTCGCCCCGTCGAGGCCAAACAGGTTGATCAGCGTGTCGTCGCCGACCTGCGTGCCCAGGACGTCGTGCACCGTCAGATGGTCGCCGTTTGCCTCCTGTCCTGAGCCGATCAGCGTGCCCCATGCGATGCCGCGCCGCGCGTTGAGGTCGCGCGGGTAGTAGGCGGTGATCGCCGCGCCGTCCCAGTCGAACGTTGCGACCACAAGGAACTGCCGCTCAAACGCGGCGTTGAGCGCCGGCGTGTAGCAGACGAGGTAAAGGCTGCCAGACGCGTCGATGTAGGCCACGATCGCGTAGGTGCCGGCGCCGGTAGAGACCGGCAGCGAAGCGACCAGGCCACCGCTACGGAACGTGCTCGAGACCGTTGGCTCCTGCCCTGCGGTCGGGCCCTCGTTTGCGCCGGTGCAGATGTAGTGGTCTGCAGGAACGGCGCCGGTGAACGGGTTTCCGAACGTGAACGTGGCGAACGACGCGCCGACCGCCTGCACCACGTTGCTGGAGTCGTTCCAGTCCGCGGTGTCTCCTGCCGACCCGATCGCGGCGCCGGAGCGGAACGCCTTCCACAAGGCGCCGATGCCCTTCGCGCAAACGCTCAGCTCGGCCAGTGATTCCACCGTCAGCTGCTCCGCGTAGCTGATGGTCTGAGCCAGCGAGTCAAATTCCGCCAGGACGAGATAGCGCCGAACACCGAGCGTGGTGATCGTCGTGTAGTCGACGATCGCACGGTCGTTGATGCTGAAGCCGTAGATGTGCACGTCGTAGTAGGCGGCAGTGTGGTCGCCGGGCGCAGCAACGCCGAAGTAATGCGGGACGTCCACCCAGACGGACACGCCGTCTGACTCGAGCTGGCCGTCGTAGTAGGCCTCGCTCGTGGTGACCAGCGGCGCGCCGTCGAAGTTGGCGGTTCCTGGGTGGTACCACACGCGCACGTCGCGGGTTGCCGCCGGGTTCGACCACGGCGCGAGCTCGCCAGCCGCCGTCATCGTCAGCCGGAGGCCGGAGCCGGGGATTGCCTGCTCCGCCACGGACAGTGGACTGCGCCGCTCGCCAAGCGCATGCTCCCAGCGCAGCCAGGTGCGCTGGCCGTCGAGCTTGAGCCGCGGCTCCGACGGCACGACGTTGTTGCGCAGCGCGATCTGATAAGTGCTGGTGCCGTTGACCTCAAACGGCACCTGCGTCATGCCCGGGGAGCTAGCGGTCCAGGTGGCCACCTCCGTCGTCGGTCCCGTCTCCGGATCGATCAGGCTGCGCTCGATGACACCCGTTTTGGGTTTGCGCGGCCCCGTCGCAGAGGCAGTGAAAAGGGCCGTGGGACCGGCCGGGTTGGTGACGTTGATCGACTGCTGCGCGCCGACCACGAACGTGGTCTGGTCGACGCTGCCGGACTCCGGGGTGAACACAGCCTGCCGATCGGACAGCCGCTCGTTCTGGTCGTAGACGACCGTCTGCTCCATGTCGTCGCTGGCAACGAACGCGGCAGGCTCTACGCGGAGAAACTCGTTGTCTTCTGCCATCGGCTCACTCCGGGATCGTGCGGATCGTAGGCGACGCGGGCACCACCTCGAAATAGTCCAGCTCTACCACCCCACCTATCGCCTCGATCCGCACATCGGCCGGTGCTAGTGGCGCGGGGTCGTTCGCCGTCAGGACTGGCGCGCCGTCGATCACCGCTATCAGGTCCACCGAGCCGTCGGCAAGCGATGCCGTCTCCAGCTCCACGAACGTCTGAAAAAGCCGCGGGTCGGTGGACAGGTCGCCCTGTGGCACCGCAACGGTCGTCTGCGCGAGCAGGCCGGCAGACTTGTAGAGCGCGACGTTGTTGGAGCCGCCCTGCTGCACGCGCAGCTCGTAGAAGTTGCCGCCGTTGTCGTCGCGGACGCGGAGGTCGAGCCGCGCGCCGGCAAAGATGTGTGCGATCACGCGATAGGCCACGTCATCCCAGCGCGTCAGGCCGGAAGAACTGAGGCCGCGCTCGAACGCGTAGGTCTCTCGCACGAAGCCGAGGTTGCTCAGCCGCACGTAGTAGTCCTCGAGCGTGGCGAACGTCGCGGCCCAGCGCGACAGGTTCTCCCAGCTCTCCACGTAGCGCGTCTCGACCAGCCGGACCACTTCGCCGGAGGCGCGCAGCGCGTCGATCGTGTCGACAACGAGGTCGAGGTCGAGTAGGCCGTCGACGTCCTCGACATGAGCCTCGGTGTAGTAGTCGCCGTGGACGGAGATCGGGTAGGTCATGATCCATGGCCACCCCGGTGACGGGTAGGCGAACAGCGTGACCAGCTGGCGCCACCCGAACACCGAAAGCCGCGCAGCCGCGAACGCGTGCACCGCGTCGCGCAGGATCTCCAGGCCGCCGCGCTCGCCCCACATGCGCGGCGCCGCATCGATCGCGCGCCGCCATGCCTCGGCGTCGGTGAGGTGGCCCGTCAGCCTCAGGTCGAATGTCAGCCCGACGACGGAGCCGAGTCCCGGTAGGAACTGCTCCGGGCAATCGCGCGACGACATCAAATCCGGCAGCTGGTGCGCGCGAGCTCGCGTGATATTGCGCTGTCGCGCCAGGTACTCTGCGAGCGCCTCAACAACGGCGTTCATTCGACCTCCCGCAGGCTTTGCGGGAGGAGCTGGATCAGCTCCTCCGCCGTGGCCAGGCCGCGGAACGTATCCGGCACCCTGACTGGCGACGCTTCGGTCACGTCCGCGGCGCCCTTCACTGCGCGGACGGCTATGGTGTTGTCGCCCTCGTGCAGCACGACGTCTGCGGAGAACGCCCCAGTGACGGGCGTCAGCGTTACGGGCCCCTCTCCGTTGATGCGGTAGGTCAGCAGATCCAGCGGGTCAGCCACGCCGGATACCTCAAACGTCAGCGTGTAGGCCGTCAGCGCGCTTTCTGTCGAGCTGGTGATCGTGACCGTGAGCGCCACCCGCTACACCTCCGTGACGGACACCGACAGGGTGCCAAGCTGCGGCAGGCGGAACGCGTCGATCGACACCGGGAAGGATGGCGAGGAGAAGGCGAGGTCGACGAGCCCCGGCACGCCGAACGCCCCGATCGCTCCCTGGACAGCCGCAAGCTCTATGTCCACCGACGGGTACCACAGATAGTTGCCGTCGCCGTCGACCGCGAGCGGCTTGATCACGTCACGGAAGGCGGCCTCAAGCGTGGCCTGGGCAGTCGTCCCGAACCGCTTCGAGATCGTGGCTACCACGGAAACGTTCACTGTTTCGGGCACATAGGCGACAGGCACGTATTCCTGGTTGCTCGGCGCTACGCCGCCGAACCGTTGCAGCCCGACGGTCACCCCGTTGAAGTACTCCTCGAGCTCAGCGAGGTCGTCGGCGGTGGGGACGGTACCGCCTGCTCCGACGCAGACAAGCCGCACCGACTTCGGCCCGGAGCCAAGCTCCTGCGCGATCACGCGCTCGAACGGCTGCCGCCCGTCGGCCGTCCGGAACTCCGTCACCGCGAGGTTGGCCGCGTCGTCCGGGGTGACAGCGCGGCCGGCTGCGCGGTAGGCGCCGGGGATGATACGCCGGAGACGATCGATGTCGTCATCCGTCTCGCCGTCGCGCTGGCTCCAGCCGCTAGCGTCGCGCGGGTTGCGCGGGTTCGTCACGAACACAAGCCCGGCGTCGGTGGCGTCGATAGCGCCGGCTCCCACGTTGCCGTCCTCGTCGGCGCCGGTCCGGTAGGTCGACGTGACAAGCTGTCCGCTCGGAGGGACCTGGCCGGTCGTGCCGTCGCCGAACACCACGTAACGGTCGCCGCTTGGATCCTCTTCGACCACAAACACCTTGTCGGCGTCGCTTGCCGTGGTCCAGTCGGTGATCTCCGTCCAGTCGGTGTCTCCGCCGACGTCCATCACGGAGATCGAGCCTCCGACGAACGGCGTCTGATTCAGGCGCAGCCGGTCGAACTGTGTGCCGGTCGTGGTGCCGAGCACGTCGGTGACGGTCTGCCCCTGGATCGCGTCCTCGCTCATGTAAGTCCACGTGGTCACGACCGTTCCGCCGCCGAGGTCGGTCGGCCACGCGATCATGCTGGCCGGCCCGACTGGCGCACCGCCGACGG
>Ga0180437_10005915_pt1 | contig 16564 bp, 17 predicted proteins | sample SS_ome_4_FD_132410 | JGI IMG/M metagenome (GOLD analysis project Ga0180437, IMG submission 132410) | Hypersaline lake sediment archaeal communities from the Salton Sea, California, USA - SS_3_D_1 metaG | ecosystem: Environmental > Aquatic > Non-marine Saline and Alkaline > Hypersaline >...
CGAGCACGGCTTCTCGATGACGTTCGCCTCCTGCGATTCCTACCAGAGCGCTGACACGTTGCAGCAGTTCCGAGGCCGGGGCATCAAGGCCGACGTCCAGTCGATCGATAAGACGATGATCCCCTACGACCTCGTGAAGACGGCGCTCTACGAGGGGCGACTGCGGCTTCAGCCGAACTCATGGCTTGTGCTCGAGCTTCAGCAACTCATGAAGGTGCCGAAGCCACGGGCGAAGGGCTACAAGATCGATCACCCTCGAATCGGCAAGGATGGCAACCCCGGAACCAAGGACGTTGCTGACGGCCTCGCTGGCGTGGTGTACTCTCTGACTCAGAAGGAGCCGGGGAGGCCGATACCGATGACGACCTCGGCACCTGCACCCACAGCAGAGGAGGTCAACGACCACTCGTGGGTCACTGAGGGGCGTCAGATGGTCAAGACCGAGAAGCCTCAAACGATGAGGCCGACTCCAAGGCAGAACCGAGGCATGGGCGGTGAATCCCTGCCGTTCGTGAGGGGATAGATGGCGCGTCGCCGACTGCTCGAGGGGTTCAGCCAGAAAGTCGTCGGCGGGGTCCGTCAGTTCTTCGCCAGGGCTCCCGAGCAGCAAGCCGTCGAGCTCCGTCGTGGGGGCATCCCCATGACGTCGAAGGCGGGGCTCTCCTACAACCTCGTCAGCCAGTTTGGCTACGACACCCTCGCCGCACACCTCTACATCGACCAGGACCTTCAGCTTCGCTACGGCGACTACGAGGAGATGGACGACTACCCGGAGATCGGATGTCTCGAGGGGTCGTGCATGGTCTTCACCCTCGAGTGGGGGTGGAGGCGCATCGACGAACTCGCTGACCATGGCGGATCGTTCCACGTCATCTCCTACGACCGCAAGCGGAAGTCACTCGTGCCGGCGAAGGCCACCAAGGCGATGATCAGTGCTCACGAGGGGCACGGTAAGGCCATGGTGCGCGTGACGCTCGACAACGGCACGCAGGTCGTTTGCACGAGCGATCACCCCTTCATGACCAAGAGCGGCGAGTGGGTCGAGGCAGGAGACCTCAAGCCGACGATGCGCCTCATGCCTGGTGTGTTGCGCCTCGGGTGCCTTGGTGGCTCGAGCGATGACACCTATTGGCAGGTGCATCAGCCGAATTCCGACTCGGAGGTGCGGTCGGTCGACGGGAAGCGGTGGGTGTGGCTTCATCGGCTCGTCGCCGAGGAGATGCTCGGGGTTGAGCGCGGTGGCGGCGATGTCGTTCATCACGAGAACGAGAATCCCCTTGACAACTCTCCAGGCAACCTCTCCGTCGAAACCAACGCCTCGCACGCTGGGCACCACATCGCAGGGCTCGACAACAGCGAGTTCCTGCCAGAGTGGACCGAGGAGCGGCGGGCGGAACACGCCGAGAGGATGCGCGGCAACACCTTCAGCCGTGGGTGCCATCGCTCCGACGAGCACAAGCAGGCGATCTCAGAGGCGAACAAGGGGAAGGCCAAGAGCGAGGAGCATCGGTGCAAGATCGGGTTGTCGCAGCCGAATCGGATCAATCTCTCCCGTGAAGAGGTTGAGGCGGCGCTGAACCAAGGAGGCTCGGTTGCAGAGGCGGCTCGAATCCTCGGGGTGTCGTGGAGTACGGCGAAGCGCAACGCGGAGCGGCATGACCTCTTGGTGGACGGTAGCAACCATCGCGTGCTGCGTGTCGAGGTGGTCGACGAGAGGCCGACGGTCTACGACCTTCACGTTCCAGGCTTCCACAACTTCATCTGCGACGGCGTCGTGGTCCACAACACGGGGCTCGACATCTACGCCGACGACTCGACGTCGCCTGAACTCGACCGTGAGCAAGCCATCTGGGCGACCTCGAAGGATCGCGCCATCGAGAAGGACCTCAACAACATGCTCCACAAGCGTCTCGGCATCGAGAACGACGTGTGGGGCGTCTCGAGGACCCTCTGCAAGTACGGCAACGTCTTCGGCGAGCTCCTGCTTGGCGACGGCGGGCTTGTGGGCATCAACTTCCTGCCCCCTCCGACGGTGCGACGTGTCGAAGACCCTCGTGGGAACCTCCTCGGCTTCATGCAGGACGTTCACGGGCGCTTCAACATCTCGATCGAGGACTTCTACCAACTCGCGGCCCAGCGGAACCAGACGCAAGGCGCAGCGCGGCCCCCTGGCGTGCTCTCGGTCTTCGAGGAGTGGGAGGTCGTTCACTGGCGGCTGCGTGGGAAGCACCTGCGGAGCATCTACGGTCACGGCGTCATCGAGCCCGCGCGTTGGATTTGGAAGCGCCTCTCGTTGCTCGAGGATGCGATCCTCATCTACAAACTCGAGCGAGCTCCGAGCCGCTACGCCTTCTACATCGACGTCGGGCAGATGGACATGGAGCGCGGGCTGGCCTACGTCAACCGCGTGAAGAACTCCTTTACTCGCAAGAAGTTCGTCAACCCGAACACTGGCGACCTCGACATGAGGTACAACCCGCTGGCCATGGATGAGGACTTCTTTGTCCCCGTCCGTGACGGCAAGCGCTCCACCGAAATCGACGTGCTCCAGGGGCCTGACTACTCCGAGGTCGAGACTCTCGAGTACCATCGCGACAAACTCGTCTCTGCGCTGAAGATTCCGAAGACCTACATGGGCTACGGTGGCGAGCCGACGCGCACGGCGCTCTCGGGCGAGGACATCCGTTTCGCTCGCACGGTGATGAGGATTCAGCGGGTGCTGCGTGCTGGCTTCCGCCAGGCGTCGCGTGTTCATCTCATCGCCAAGGGCAAGCAACCTGATCGCATCGACTACGACATCCGCATGAACGTGCCCTCGCAGATCCTCGAGCTTGCTCGAATGGAGGTCATGAGTGCGAAGGCTGACCTCGCCTCCCGTATGAAGGAAGACGTCGGGAGCCAATGGGTGCTCGAGCACATCTACAACTTCAGCGAGGGCGAGGCCCGTGAGCTCATGCAGGCTCGCGACAAGGAAGCCCTCGACCGAGGCAAGATCGACGCCAAGGTCGAGCGGATGCGGATGGGTGAGAGTGTGGACGAGAAGGGCAAACCGATTGCCCTTTCAGAGACAGAGGTGCTCGAGCGTCGCATCAGTAGCTTGGTGACGGCGGTCGAGAGGGGCGATTGGCGTCATGAGTTCGAGGGGCAGGTCAGGTCGTCGAATGCGCGGCTCGAGGAAAAACTCGACCGTGTGCTGCGGCAGAATCCGAGTGTCGGGAGGCGCCTCACGCGCCTTGACGGCTTGCTTCGAGACGTGCGCCATTCCATGAGGGCTGGGCAGTCTGCGGCTGCTCCCCTATGAACACGGTGACTTGACACCGTTGCCGTGATAGCCGTAGGGTTTGCTCGAAGGGCAAACTCGCACACTTCGGGCGCATAAATGAAGCACAACGAGAAACTCGTGGACTCCACCGTGGTCGACCGACTGACCGAGGGCAGCTTCGAGGCCCAGATCGAGCGGGTGGAGCAGGCGGTCGCGAACAGCCTCCACCTCTTCAACGCTGAAGAGGGCGGGCTCCACTCGTGGACCTATCCGAACCACGTCGTCGTGGTGAACGAGCACGCCGAGTTCTTCCGAGCCGAGTACACCATCGGCGATGACGGCGAGGTCGAACTCGGCAACGTCGAGCGTGTTGAGGTCCCCGTCAAGGAGGCCAAGCACCTCGGAAGTGAGGCGCGGGGCCTCGCCGACGACATCGTGGGTGCCGTGTTCGACGGCGACGACGACCGAGCCGAGGAGAGTTTCCAGGAGCTCTTCAACATGGTCGCCAACGGCGTGCGCATCACTGCCGAGAGCGTCGAGGACGACTTCACGGCCCTCGAGATCTCTGAGAGCGCCTGGATGCGTGCCGTGGACGACAACGCGGTCACCATGCGTGCCTTCATCGGTGCCGCTGCCAACCGTGACATGCCCAAGCCGAGATTCGAGGCGATGCTCGCCGCCGACGAGCTCAGCGAGGCCGACTCGAGCCGCTACCGAAAGGTGGTCGGCGAGGGGCTGCGGCGGCTCCGGACCACGCTCGAAGACCTCAACGCCAGCATCGCGCTGGCTCGCACCATCGACGAGGGGTACACCCTCCGTGATGGCGACGAGATGGCGGCTTCTCACTTCATCGAGTTCGCTGGGCAACTCGGCGACGATCTTGATGCTATGATGGGCGTCGTGGAGAACGCCATCGCGGTCGCTGGGGACGGAGACCTCAAGTCGCTCGCTCGCACCCACGATGGGGTGGCCGAGCTCATGGGCGACGCTGGACTCGCGGCAGCGTTCGCGGAGAAGTTCAGCACCAAGTTCACGGCGCCAGAGGCGGCGTAGGGAGGTCAGGATGTTCCCGAATCGCGATCCCAAGAAGATTCGACCCCTTGAAGAAGAGATGGCCGACGTCGGGCTCAACCCCGAGCGGACCATCAGCGCCATGGAGCGTGGCTTCGGGATGCTCGTGCAGGGCTCGCTGCCCCCCGACGCCAGCGGTCTGAAGGCTGAAGAGGGCAAGGCCGTGAAGCGCTCGATCCATCAAGTCGGGCAGGAGCTTCGCGAGGAGATGGCCCTCGCCACGGAGGACACCGACGAGCCGGCTCCCGTCGAGGAGCCCAGCGCGGTCGAGCAGGTCGTGACGTCGGTGCTCGAGGGCGAGGATGCCCCCGAAGGCATCTACGTCTCCGAAGAAGAACTCGAGGAGGCGTTCAAGGTCATCCGCAAGATGATCAAGACCGCTGGCGAGAAGATGCAGGCGAAGCGGGCCTACCGGAAGGTGCGCTCGAAGGCGCGGAAGTACGCCAAGCAGTATTACAAGCGCTTCAAGCGGAAGATCTCCAAGGGCCGCAAGCGCCTCCGCAAGCGCTTCGGTGGTGAGGCGGGGCTCAAGAAGGCCCGCGCTGGCGGCAAGAAGCGCATCTCGAGCAAGATGAGCGGCCTCGACATCATCTCGAACCTGCGCGAAGAACTCGAGCAGGCGGAAACTGGGATGGACGAGGCGGCTACGCCTCCCCGCAATGTGTGGCAAGCCCTTTCGAGTCTCTACGTTTCCACGAAGGGTGGCGGTTCGATGGCCATCGGGCGCCTGATGCCGCAGAAACTCGTCGACGAACTCGTGAAAAGGAAAATGGCCCGCTACGTGGGCAAGAACAAGAGTCGGGTTGCCATCACTTTCGAGGGTGAGCTTGCGCATGAGGACATGGTGCGTGAGAGGTCGGAGCACATCGACGATCTGCCCGTCACTCCTTACGAGGAGTCGGCGATCAAGGCTGGCCTCCTGCTCATGTACCTCGGGGAGTGTTTCGAGGAGGTCGACATCGACTCCGCGGCCGCCATGTTCGACCTCTCCGACGGCGCCGCCGACCTCGCCGAAGAGCTCATGGGCGTCGAGGTCGTCGACGAGGAGACCGAGCAGCGCCTCGAGTCGCTGTTTCTCGCCACGGCGCGCTGCATGAAGGCCCACTACGAGGTGGGTGCTCCGATGGCGATGGACGTCATCGAGGCGGTCGAGGTGGTCGGAGACTTCATCGCCGAGAACGACTTTGGCGACGACGACGTCATCACCGAGGCCGATGAGAGTCGCTTCGAGAAGCTGTCGGGCGAGCTCCGTGCCAAGGGTGCGAAGGACCCCGATGCCTTGGCGGCGTGGATCGGTCGGAAGAAGTACGGCAAGGAGAAGTTCGCCAAGATGGCGGCACGGGGCCATGGGGAAGACGTCGATGACGTCGTCTCCGATGGCGGTGAAGAGTAGCGGGCAGAGTGTGGATTCCAGTCCAAGAACTCATCGAGAAGGCGCGAAAGCGTCGAACCGCCTACAAATCGGGGCGACGAGAGATCTTGGGTTTTGAGACGAGACGTGGCATGATCGGCTTCGAGAAGCCCGGCGAGCGCAAAGTTGCCCCCAAGCGGAAGCGACCGAAGCCCTCGAGGAGTCTGATCGACCGAACGCCCCTTCGGGCAAAGACGTCGAAATCACGGGTCTGGTAGGGTAGGGCAATGGCACAGCTTCTCATCGACACTCAACCCCTGGTTCTCCAACTCTCAGAGGCGGCAGACGGCAGCGGCAAGATCCGCTTCCAGGGCGAGTTCGGTCGCACCGACAAGCCGACGGCCAACAACCGCTTCTATGGTCCGACGCTGATGGAGCGCGAGCTTCAGCGGCTCAACAAGCCCATCACCGAGAAGAAGGTGTTGGGCGAACTCGATCATCCCGCCGATGGGCGCACGCGCTTGCAGCGTGTCTCCCACGTCATCACCGACCTGCACCTCAACAAGCACAAGGTGATGGGCGAGGCGATTCCCCTCGACACCCCGAACGGTCGCATCCTCAAGGCGCTGGCGAAGGCTGGCGTGGCGGTGGGCGTCTCGAGCCGAGGGTACGGATCCACGAACACGAGGCCCGACGGAGTCGAAGAGGTCGCCGAGGACTTTCGCCTCGACACCTACGATTTCGTCTTTCAGCCCGCTGACGAGACCGCTTACCCCAACGTCTACACGGAGGAGAAGCAGGTCATTCAGTCATTGGAGGACGGCACCATGGAGATGACCATCGAGGTGCTCAAGGAACAGTACCCCGACCTCGTCGAGATGATCGCGGGTGAGGTGCGCGGCAACCTTCTCTCAGAGGAAGCCGACACGGCGAGCGCCGTCACCGAGGCCGTGGCTGAGACCGAGCGGCGCGTCGAGAGGCGCCTGCGTGAGAAGTTCTCGAGCGACGTGCTGAAGCACATGGAGCGTGTGCAGGAGCAGGCGCTCGAGCAGGCGCGCTCCGAGGCCGCGAGCGACCCCCAAGTCGCGGGTGCCATTGGTCTCATGGAGACCATCGCCACCCTCGTCGCCCCCTTCGGCGGGCCGACCGACCAGCGTGATGCCATCGCCGAGCGTGACGAGCGGATCGAAGCGCTCGAGGCGAAACTCGCCGAGCGTGAACTCGAGGTGCAGGCCGCGTCGAACGAGGTGCGGGAGATGAAGGCTCTCGCCCTCGAGAGCGCTCTGGCCCTCTACCTCGAGCAGAAGCTCCGAGGCGAGAGCGACGAGCGCCGCACCGCCGTCATCAACCTCATTGGCGACCTCAAGGCGTTCGATTCACGCGCTGGCGTGGACGCACGTTTCGAGGCCGTCTGCAACGAACTCGACTCGGCGATCCCCGAGCGTGAGGTCGTGGACGAGGACGAGCGGTCGGAGTTCGAGGAGCGCATCTCGACGCTCGAGCAGGCGCAGGCCGAGATGCAGGCGCGGGCCGAGGCGGCAGCGGCAGAGGTCGAGCAGGCCAACGACCGCACACGTCGAGCCCTCGACGCGGCCCAACAGGCGGCGGCGCAAGCCTACGCCGAGGGCATCGCGAAGGGTCACCCTCAGGGTGAGCAACTGCGACGCCTGGCCGAGAGTGCCGGGAGCATCGCTGACGTCGACGCCATCGTCGAGAGTCTGACCGAGGCCACGGACGACGCGGCCGAGGGGATCGGAACGATCGACGAGGACCAGGCAGAGCGCATCCGCCGCCGGCTTTCGCAGGGGCAGGAGCGGTCACTCGAAGAAGACACCCACGGTCGCCGTGAGGAGGCTAGCGGTGGAAACGGACACGACAATTCGGGAGATGATCTCCTCGAGTCCATGGGGCTTGCAGGAGGAGAGTTCGACCGGCTCGCGGGAACAACTCGACAGTAGCCGTGGAGCCAGGAGGGAATAGGATGGAAGCCAGGAGAATGCTGAACGAGGCTGGCTCGCAGAGCATCCGTGACGAGAGCTTCACTGCGCAGCTGGTCAGCAAGTGGGGACGTTTCTTGGAGGGGGTCGAAGACCCCTACACCAAGCGCGTCATGGCGGTTCTCTTCGAGAACCAGTGGCAGGAGTGTTCACGGAACCTCACCGAGGACACTCTGTCGGTCAACGCCGGCGAGTACACCAAGTACATCTTCCCCGTGCTGAGGCGGGTCTTCCCGAACCTCATCGCGCAGGAGCTCGTGTCGGTGCAGCCGATGTCGAGCCCCATCGGGGCGGTGTTCTACTTCGAGTACAAGCACGGGCGGAACAAGGGGCAGACGACCGCCGGGTCGAACCTGCTTCAGAGTTTCGACCGTGATTACTCCTCGGAGTACATCAACGGCGAGCAACTCGCTGTCGGCGACGGCGCCGCCTACGGTGGCGCGGGCACCCCGCTCGCGGTCATCCTCCAGTATGCCCCGGTGCGGCCGCTTGACGCGGACGTGAGCATCCAGTGCATCATCGAGGAGATCGATGCCACGGGCGCCGTGATCCAGACCGCGACCGACGATGGCTCGGGCGGCTTCACGGGCAACGTGACCGCTGGCGCACTCAACTACGAGACGGGTCAGATCACCGGCTTCCTCTTCACGGCGGCGCCGGCGCTGGGCAACATCGTGCGAGCCCGCTACTTCTTCGACTCCGAGGCCAACAAACTCGTCCCCGATGTCTTCATCGACATCGCGCTCGAGCCCATCAAGGCCACGACCCGCAAGCTCAAGGCGCGCTGGTCGAGCGAGGCGTCGGATGACCTCCGCGCCTTCCACGGTGTCGACGCTGAGACCGAGCTCGTGAGCGGCATCTCCCAGGAGATCGGCCTCGAACTCGACCGTGACATCCTCAACGACCTGTTTGTCGCCTCGGCGGGCATCACGAACACCTTCGACTTCACCGTGCCGGCTGGCCTCTCCGAGGTCGACCACATTCGCTCGATCCTGACGCGGATGGGGAACGTGTCGTTCCAGATTCACAAGCAGTCGCGGCGTGCGCCGGCGAACTGGTACGTCACCTCGCCCGAGATCGCGGCGCGGCTCGTCCAACTCCAGACGCACCTCGACTATCGGCCGCCGTGGGTCTCGGGCTCCGACCCGCTTCAGCCCTTCGACGGCACCGTGGTGCCCTCGAGTTACGGCCCGGTCTCGAGCCACTTCGGGATCGTCCGGCTCGGCCCGCTCCAGAACAAGTGGTGGGGCTATCAAGATCCCTACTTCACCTTCAACCAGATGCTTCTGGGGCTGCGCGGCGAGAGCTACCTCGACGCGGGGTACGTCTTCGCGCCCTACGTGCCGCTCCAGATCACGCCGACCTTCCTCGATCCGGAGGACCAGACCTACCGGAAGGGGATGCGTACCCGCTACGCCAAGAAGCTGCTCCGCAACGAGTGGTTCGGGCGCGTGACGGTCACGGGCGGCCTCTGATCGACGACCTCGAGATGGCGGTGGAAGGGTAGGCGGGGGCACTCGCGACCCTTCTGCTCCCCCTCCTGCTCTCCCGCTGCATCTCCAAATGTGAGAAGATGCCTTGGGAGGGCACCATGAAGCAGCGAAAATTCAAGAAGCATCCCCATTTCGTGGGGAAGTACCTCTGCCTCCACGTCGGCGCTGGTGACAAGACCATCAACGACGGCGAGGTTCTCGTCGGAGACAAGTACGCCCCGTTCGTCGCGAGCGGCTACCTCGTGGAGATCAAGGACAAGGAGCCGGCGGCACCCGCTCCGAAGCCAGCACCCGCTCCGAAGCCAGCTCTGAAGCCCGAGCCCGAACCCGAACCCGAACCCGAACCCGAGAAGGCTCCCGAGCCGAAGGTCGAGGAGCCGAAGGCTGAGGAACCCGACCCCGAGCCGAATCGGGACGACGGCGGCACGACCAAGAGCTCCGCGCCGAAGATGGCGAAGGCTCAGAGGAGCGGCGGGAAGAAGAAGCGCGGCAAGAAGTAGGGTACGCTGTAGCAGGAGGTTCGCGCAGTGGACCCGAAGACTCGTGAAGAAGCCCTCGAGTGGGGGCCGATTGAACTCGGGTGCGGCGTGGTCGTCGTTGAGCTCACCGACCAGATGGTCGAGGACGCCTTCGACGACGCCGTGCGCTGGTGGATTTCGCGCCGTGGGATGAGGCGGCACGCCGTCACCCAGACGACGCAAGGCACCCAAATCTACTCGATGCCTGAAGACACCGACGAGGTGCTGGACGTCTGGTTCCCCGGCGTGCAGCTTGACGTCATCGCTGCGATCGAGCCCTACGCCTTCATCGACGTCGACATGCTCCCGGTGGCCTACCAGTCGCTCACGGGCGTCCCTGGTGGGCAGTTCTACGGCACGCTCTCACAGATCATCGCGCACGCAGAGACGGCGCGGCGCATCATCTCAAGCGAGCCCGCGTGGCGGTGGTTCCAGGAGCGCAACGAACTCCACATCTTCCCTCGCCAGCACGTCTCGGGCGTGGCCATCGTGCGGTACATCTCCAACATCCTCCGGACCGAGGACCCGACGCCCCCGGAGACGACGCCGCGCAACGACTTTCGTCATCTCCGCTTCCGCGACCGTGACCTCATCCTTCGCTACTTCATGGCGACGCTGAAGCAGAAACTCGGGCGCATTCGGTCGAAGTTCCAGAGCTTGCCAGGGGCCGGCGGCGAGAAGACCCTCGACGGGCAGGACCTCCTTTCGGAAGCGAAAGAGGAGCTTCGCGAGCTCACCGAGGAGATTCAGGGGCTCTCTGACGGGGTTCCCTTCTTAACGGGGTGACGGTTATGTGGGTGCCCATCTCAGTGTTGCTCGAGCAGGAGAAGGCGAAGAAGGTGCCCAGCACCGTCAAGCACTGCGTCGTGGCGGTGATGAAGAAGGGGAAGAAGGTGCGTGACGCCTGGAACATCTGCCGAGCTTCGCTGACGCGCCAAGGCTATCTCAAGCCCCCGTACAAGGTCAGCGGCAAGGTCGATGATCTGCGGATGACGCAGAAGGGCGTGCGGCGCGCGATGAAGCACTCGATGGAGCGAGACGGCCCGAAGAAGAACCAAGAGTTCGCTCGGGCCTTCCGCAAGATCGAGCCCAAGGTGTGAGGTGGATGATGTTCAAGAACTACAACGAGCTCATCGAGGCAACGCTCGAGGGCGGCAACATGCCCGAGAAGGAGGTCGCCAAGCGCTACGGCAGCATCACGGTCGAGTCGGCCGCTCCTTCGATGTACCAGTCGTGGCTTGTGAAGGTTCACGACGCCATCTCCGATGCGTACCCGAACCTTAGCCAGTGGGAGACGACGCCTGCCGAGAAGGCCACGACGCAGGCTCTCCGCAAGGTGCTGGTCGTCATCAAGCGAACGCTGGGAAGGTAGGGCTAGTGATGGGTTGGGTGAACATCAACGAGGTGGCCCTCCAAGGCAAGACGGGGGAGTACGTCGTTCCGGGTCCGACCAAGAAGGGGATGCCGAAGAAGCGGCGCTCGAGGGGCCTCGCGAAGCCTCCGAAGGGAGGGTTCGCCCCGAAGGACACTCCTCAGGAGCCGAAGCCGAAGGGCTCGAAGTCGCAGAAGGAGATTCGGAGTTACCCGGACCATGCCGACATGCTCGACGTCAAGCCCATCAGTATCATGGGCCTGAAGGTGCCGGCCACCAAGCTCCGCATCCCGTACTTCGACGTCTCGAAGAACAGGCGGTTCATCAAGGGCGTCGATTGGGCGCTCGAGAAGTTGACGGTGGCCCCGAAGCAGGAGCTCTTGAGGCAGGAGAAGAACGCTGCGGCGAACCTCTCGAAGTACATGGGCGCGAAAATTTCTGACGTCGCTCGGGTCAACAAGCTCATGCCCGTCCAGATGGTTCGTGTTCAGTCGCCGCTTCACATCGTGATCGACAAGATGCACGACATCGCGAAGCGGAAGGGCGGCGGCAGTGCTCGAGCCCTCAAGCAGAGCGGTGATCCTTTCTGGTACGGGGTGATGCGGCTCGGCGAGGTCATGTCCGAGGTGGCCCCGTGGGATGCGATGTACCAGTGGGAGTTCAGCGAGGCTAGGCGGCTTTGGAAGAAGTACGCCGACCTCGAGCTCAAAGACGACGGCAAGCTCCGTCTGCCGTGGTCGAACCCGAAGACCGAGGCGCGAGCAGAGACCTTTCACGGCAAGGATGGGAAGTTCTGCTCGAAGCACAAGGCGAAGACCATCACCAAGAATGGTGAGCGCTTCAAGCCGGTGACCCAGCTTCGGCGCATCAAGGGCGTGAAGACGCGCTCGAAGAGGGCGAAAAAGGACGAGTAGGAGGTCGGGTGGCGAAGTATTGCAAGACGGGCGCTGATCAGGTCGGTGCTGTCTTCCCGAAGTATTGCAACGGGCAGACGTGCGGCAACGAGCGGTCTTTCTGGGATTCAGTGGCGCAGGAGTCGGCCCGCCTCTCGGGGCTCATTATCGCCCTCTACTCTCTCCGTCGAGCAGCAAACCGTCACCCGCTCTACAAGGAGGCCAGCGTCGACGGGAAGGATTGGGAGTTCTCTGGTCCATGGGAGATGCCGGGGTCGATTGAATTCCAGCGCTCCGACAACATCAACCCTGAGGCCACTGAGGTCGGCATTCGCACCGCCTCCGAGGCGCGCATCTGGATCGCTCGCCGTGAGTTCGAACTCGTCGAAGCTCCGTCGCCGAAGGAGGGCGACGTCGTGCAATTCTGGGGCGACCCTCCGTTCGGGCCGAAGAAGTCGGCGACCTATTGGGACGTGGTGAAGGCGACGGCTGACGGTGAGTATTGGTCCACCAACGAGTTCACCATGTACCGCATGGAACTGAGGAGGAAGGGCAAGTTCCTTCCCGTCAGAAAGATCGAGAACACGCGATGACTCTCCACGACGAGCTCCGTGAAGCGGCGACCGTCGAGGTGGTGCTCGGCATCGGGCAGAACGTCATCGTGAAGACCAAGGCTGGCGCCGAGGTCACCAGGGGCACCATCATCGGCATCGAGGCCGACATGAAGGTCGTGCGCGTCGCCGACGTCGAGGCTGGCGCTGACGTCCAGATCGACGTGGACTGCGACCGCTACGACATCGAGGTGCTCCCTCTCAAGCCACCGACGCCGCTGAAGCCAGGGGAGCGTGCAGCGTTCACTCGAGTCGGCCGCGCCTGGTTCTGGAGGTGGACATGAACCAGACACGCGCAGTGATGTTCCGAGCTCAGGGCTACGCTTTCGTCTGCTCCCTCTGCGAGAAACTGCATCGAGCCCATGACGTCGGCTACACCAAGGGCTGCGAGGCGGCGATGCAGGGCAAGGACTGTGCTGGCCCGATCGCTGGCGGCGACTTCCCTTTGTACGAGGGGCCTCTTACCAGGCACGCCCTCGCCTCAATGTGCTACCGCTGCGGCGCCGAGGCGGTGAAGGGCGTTCAGCCCGCTGACGGGGGCAAGGTCATCGGAGCTTGCGCGGAGCACTTCGAGCACATCCGCCCCCAGAGCGGCAAGGCCCTGGTCACCAAGAAGCGCGTTGGAGGTCGCTGATGTTCACCATCTCGGCGATGCCCAAGAACAAGGACGTCACGCGGCTCATGGAGCAGTGGGACCAGCGCATCGCGGCGATCGTCCAGGCGATGCCGCAACTGGTCGCGAAGCGCTTCCTCGACCTCCTCTCGAGCAAGGCTCCCACCGATGTCGAGGGCTACCCCGACATGCTCAAGGTGAAGAGCATCGCGGGGGTCAAGGATTGGCAGATAGTGGGTGTCATTCCGCCAGGTTGGGCATTTTCCCAACGACTCCGCTCAGTTGACGTAGCTCGGACTGTACTGTATGTTCGTCCGAGAACGGCAGGTGGAGAGGTTGTGTCGGAGGCGGCCGTCGTGCTCTCACGTCGCAACCCGTGGACGATGGACACCCTACCCTACGAACCCAACCGCCGAGAGGCGTCGATTCTCTCGAGGCGCGTCACCGAGCGTGAGGCCCAGCCGATCGAGTCGGCGCGTCGCCGTGAACTCGACGACGTGAAAGCGGAGCTCCGTGACCTCGGTGTGCAGATGAGGCCGAAGGGGAAGGTGCTGCTCTCGAGGCGCGTCTCTCGAGACATCGCTTTCGAGATTCTGAGGCGTGAGTTCGGGTATCCACCGACCCCTGGTGTGGCGCACTGGCGCCCTGCGATTCACATGCTGCCGAAGCTGTCGGAGCGTGAGTTCAAGCAACTCTTCGGGTGGTTCGCGAACCCTGGTGATTCACAGTACACTAGCGTCGGTGCGCTCGAGGTGGAGAAGCCCTCCGTCATGAAACGGGTGCAGAAGTTCCAAGACCTCGTGGCTTCATGAGGTCGGGGAGGAAAGATGAACATCGAACAGGTCAACAGGACGCTCGACAGGGCTCTCCTTGGCTTCCACGAGGACACCGAAGAGGCCCTGATGTCGGTGGTGCTCGACGAGGACGACGACGAGCAGGAAGAGGTCGTCGAGGCCAGCGACAAGCTCTGCAAGAGCGAGAAGAAGGCCAGCGGCAAGGGCGACGACGACGAGGGCGACGACGACGAGGGCGAGGAGCAGGATGAAGCTCTCGAGGCCACGTCTTCAGCGACTGAGGAGTACACGGGAGTGGGCGGCACCGATCCCGTGGACCACTCGCCTACGGGCGACGCCGAGACGGGCGACGTGGGTGGCGTCGACAACTACTCTCACGAGATGGAGGCGTTCCTCAGTTTCATCGTGGGCATCGTTGACGACTGCGCGGGCATCGGCGGCTACGACTACGACGCCGTGATGAACGGGCTCGAGGCGCTGACGCAGGAGATGGCCAAGGCCGGGGAGATTCCTCCGATGCCGAACCCAGAGGTCGCGAGCGCCGAAGAGCTCTCGGGCTGGTGCCTCGCGGCGACCACGGCTGGCCTCGCAGGGCGCCTCGCCGAGTACATGAAGGCTTACGGCGCGTCGGAGTAGGACCTTGTCGGAGTCGGATGGGCGAACAGGGCAGGTCTTCCTCGAGGACTTCGACATCGGATGTGTCGAGTCGGTTGGGGCTGAGATCATCGAAATCGAGCTCGACGGGGAGTTCGCGCCCGAGTACGCCATCCGCTTCGACGGCGTGACAGGCCCCATCGAGAACCCTCCCGGCTACTCAGGCATGGTGCCCGTCATCATGCAGGAGCCCGAAGACGTGTTCCAGAAGGGCTACCTGCCTCACGTCGTCATCTCGAGGAGCGACATCACCCCTGACCTCATCCGCTGGTTTCCAGGTGGTCACGAGTACCGAATCCCGGCCTCGCCGGCGGTGATGGTCACAAGCCCCACGACGGGAGCAACAGGCCCTTCGCTGGTCGAGATCAAGCCCTGGACGCTCCCGTTCAACATCCAATACGACCTGCACCTGCGCGCGAAGCGGCGTTTTGACGTCGACCGCATGTTCCGCCAGGTGGTGAAGCGTCTCGGCGGCTTCCCTTACGGTCAGGTGTTCGTCAAGGATTCTGAGGGCGATCTCCGTGGCTATCACGCCTTCCTCGAGACCGTCTCGAAACTCGACGAGGTGGTGGAGATCGGCGACAGAACGCTCGGTCACACCCTCTCAGTGCGCGTCGAGGCCGAGCTCGACTTTGCTGATCCGCATCTCGTGAAAACGGCAACGGGAGTTGACTTCTCGGTGTTTGTGCGAGACGGATCGATTGGAGGTGCCTGATGGCGATGCCGCTGTGGCGACACATCTATCCGATGACGACGACCGTGAACATCCCAGGCAAAGGGCCAACGGCTCTTCGGCCTCAGGAGGAGTTCCGAGCTCCTCGAGCGGTGGTCAAGCACCTCATCAAGATCAAGCGCGTGGTGGGACCGCTCTCTGAGCCCCCGCCCGAGCCCAAGGCTGAGGAGCCGAAGGTCGAGGCGCCCCCGGCGCCGCTTCCACCCCCTCAGTCTCCGAAGAAGGAAGAGCCCGCACCGTCGGTCAAGGAAGCGGAACCTCACGGGGATGCGAATGACGAGGCGGATGTGGTAGCATCAGAATCGAGCTCCGCGACCACGGAGCCAGCAGAAGAGACGGGCACCCAAGAAAGTCGCACCGATGACGGTGAGGACAAGGAGAAGGAGACCAAGCCCAGGAGAAACAAAAAGTCGAAGAGGTCGCGGTCGTAGAGACCCCCTGACATCAGGGGAAGTGGAGGTTATGGACCATGGCGGAACGACTGCATCCTGGCGTGTACGTCGAGGAGCGGCGCGGCGGCCTCGCACCGATTCAGGGCGTCAGCACGAGCAACATGGGCATCGTCGGCTTCACGACGAAAGGCCCCGTGAACGAGGCCACCCTCGTCACGAGTTTCACCCAATTCAAGAGCACCTTCGGTGATTTCACGGGCGATTCTCAGGTGCCGACCCACGTCTTCGCCTTCTACTCCAACGGAGGTCGGCGGTCCTATGTCGTGCGTGTGGTTGGTGCTGGCGCGACCGACGCAGATGGTGACATCGAGAATGACGTCACCGAAGAGGTGGTCGACAACACGCCCAACGGCTCCTTGGTTGCCTTCGGCGGCACCCTGAGCAACCTGCCAGTCGTGGCGGGTTCGGTGGCGCTGAAGTTCAACGTCGCGCCGGCTGGCACGGGCGCGGTGCTCAACCCGACGATCGGTGGTGTGGCGCCGAACATGACGCTCACCCTCGACGACGCCGTGTTCGACCCGAACATGGTGGGGCAGACGCTCACCCTCGCCAACTGCACGTCGCTGGCGAACGACGGCTCCTATCCCATCACGGCAGTCAGCACCGACCTGAAGACCATCACCTACACCAACGCGGCTGGCGTGGTCGAGCCCCTGGCGAACCCCGCCGGAACGTGGGCGGTCGCGGCGACGGGCGAGGCGAGTGACCTCTCCCCCGTCCCCGCTGGTGTGGAGACGGACTTCACGGGCA
>Ga0180437_10005917_pt1 | contig 16557 bp, 18 predicted proteins | sample SS_ome_4_FD_132410 | JGI IMG/M metagenome (GOLD analysis project Ga0180437, IMG submission 132410) | Hypersaline lake sediment archaeal communities from the Salton Sea, California, USA - SS_3_D_1 metaG | ecosystem: Environmental > Aquatic > Non-marine Saline and Alkaline > Hypersaline >...
TCGTCTCCGCCTCTGGGGGAGCACGGATGCAAGAGTCGACCCTTTCGCTGATGCAGATGGCCAAAACCTCAGCCGCTCTTGAGCGGCTCTCAAACGCTGGCCTACCCTACATATCTCTTCTCACCAACCCAACGACAGGCGGTGTGACCGCGTCCTTCGCCACGCTAGGGGATATCATCATCGCAGAGCCCGATGCACTCGTTGGATTTGCAGGTCCCCGTGTTGTCGAACAGACCACCCGAGAGAAGCTGCCACCTGGTGCGCAGAAGTCGGAGTTTCTCCTTGAAAAAGGAATGATTGATTGCATTGTTAATAGGCATGATTTAAAAGAGAGGCTATCTCTCTTCCTAGAATATTTAGCACCCAAGCGTCAAAGGCTAGCAAAACCAGAGAGAGTGTCACCTAAAGTGGCAAAAATTCCGAGCATGAATCGGGAAAAAGAAGTGGCCGAAGCGCGATAAGAGTCGCTCATGGAAAAGCAAAAAGTCCCTGTCCAAATCGAAGACGAAGACAACCTTCCGTTTTACGGATCTGAGCTCGCAGCTGGCGCCGATGTACGCGCAGCAAACCGAGAACCCATCATCATACAACCTGGAGAATCTGCGCTCATTCCTACCGGAATTCGCTTAGCGCTCCCCTCTGGTTATGAAATCCAAGTCCGTCCGCGCAGTGGATTGGCTCTAAAAAAACAAATTACCGTACTCAACACTCCGGGAACAATCGACGCCGACTATCGTGGCGAAGTAGGGGTGATCCTCATCAACCATGGGAAAGAGCCTTTTGAGGTGACCTATGGGTTTCGGATTGCTCAGCTAGTCCTTGCCCAAGTGGTGCAGGCAGAGTTTGTGATTGAAGAGAGCCTGACCGCCACCACGCGAGGGGAAGGAGGGTTTGGTCATACTGGAACGATTTAGCCAGCAGATGGATGGAGAAAGAGGGCGCAAGAAGAAGTCCAAAATGCTTCCTCTCATCGATTATTTAGATGGAGAGCTCGTCACTTTTTTTGATGCGAAAACGCAAAAAGAGGCGCTCACCTCTCTTGTCGATCTTTTAGATCAAAAGGACAAGCTCATCGACCGAGAGCAATTTATCCAAGCTATATTAGAACGGGAAAAAATCGTCTCCACTGGAATTGGAATTGGCGTAGCGATCCCCCATGCAAAGCTCGCAGGGTATGAAGAGTTTTTCATCGCAATAGGGATCCAGAAAAATCAAGGAATTGACTGGGAGTCTCTCGACGATTTGCCTGTGCGGATCGTACTCATGATTGGGGGGCCTGAAAACCAGCAGACAGAGTATTTAAATATCCTTTCCATGATCACACAAGCGATAAAAGAAGAAGGGCGAAGAAAAGCGCTTCTGAAAGCAAATACTGTTGAAGAGGTACTTGCAGTTTTTGCAAGTGTGTGAGAGAGTGGACACAAGCAGGCTACCAAAAAGGGGTTACGCGGATGGATCTCAAAATCAAAGATGTCGCAGAACTACTCAATATCTCTGAAACCACTATTCGTCGGTGGCTTTTAGACGGGAAAATTCCCGCATATAAACTCAATAGACAGTATCGATTCAGTCGGATTGAAATTGAAAACTGGATGATGAAGCAGAAGCTCAGCCTTGAGGGTGAGCAGAAAGAGCTTCATAAAAGCGAGCCAGAAAAACAAATCTACCCCAAAACCGAAGAGCCTGGCGTTCGCCATGGAGGGATGCAACAGTTTGCCCTCTACAGAGCAATTAACCGAGGCGGCGTATACACCGATGTCCCGGGGGATACCAAAGAAGAAGTGATTCGTGCTGCGATGGGACCTATCGCAGAAACGCTTCGCCTCGATGCTGATGTTCTCTCCGAGCTCCTTCTTGACCGAGAGCAGCTTGCTCCTACCGCACTCAACAACGGAATCGCCATTCCTCATGCGCGGGAATGTCTCCAGAAAGTCCCTTTTGACCTCCTAGCGATTGTTTTCCCTAAGAAACCGATCGAGTATGGAGCTCTTGATGGACAGCCAGTAGATACCCTCTTTTTCCTCTTTGCCACTGGTGATAAAATCCACCTTCACCTCCTAGGTAAAATCGCACATCTAAGTAGCGACCAAAAGGCGCTTGCTCATTTGCGAACACACCCAGCTAAAGCACCTCTCCTCGAGTATGTTCGCGAGTGGGAAGGTAAGCTCTCCAGCTAGCACTCCTCCACAAGAGGGACATTTCCGGTTTGGCTCCATCTTTAGATGCGTATTTGATACGTATGTTCATTTTAGATCTGAAGTATTACGATCTTGTTAAATTATAAAGAATCAATGCTATTTTTTAATTTAAACGCAGGAGAGGTAAGAATGTGCATATCAAATATAATTCGTTTAGGTGGAGCAAGCGTTACAGGGTTCATAGCACTAGTATCAACAGCAGAGTTTTATAATTCTGCAGTGAATACATATGCTTGTACGTATTTTGCAAATGTATTCACTGAAGAAGGGAGAGACAAACTTGCTGAATCATTCTTTAAGAGGGTTTCAGGAGAGTGTCCAAAATTTAATCAATCGCTGGCTGTATTCGGCTGCCTTTCCTTTATCTCTACAATTGCTACGGTTTCTTTAATTAGTAGAGTTAGTTGTCTAAGCAAGAAAAATGTGCCAGACGCGCCACCTTTGCCGATCGTGGATTGAGTCTAATTTTCTTAAGCTAAATTTTGTAATACTGGCGCCCATGCTTTTGAAATGGTGTTAGATCTTTCTGGCGAGAAGGGGGCAGCTGCTATTTGATCAGTCATATTCAATCCTTAGCTATAAAGCGCATGCATGATGCACGAAAGCTGTCTTTTAGAACCAGGGAAAGTATTCCAATGATAGTGCCTGAGAAGGCCGCTTGGATTCCTTTCTAAAACTTGAAGGTGAGAGGAGGGCTCCATCCGAAATGTGAGCCCTCTTTATGAACTTTTATGGACCAGGCGCAAATAACAAGGGTAGACAGGTTACTGAGCAACAAGGGTTGATCGGGCATGATGCCATACAGGTGACATAGGCAATAGGGCCTGCTTCAGCTGTTGCCATATTTGAAAGGGCAATAAGAGCAAGTGCAGGAAGGGCGACTTTGCTGAGGTTCTTTGCAATCGTGGGTAGGTTTGTGGTGAACTTCTGAGCCACTTGCTCAGTTGAGGGAATGTATTGTCCCATGGATGGGATGGCTTGACTGATTCCAGATAACATATTTTTCTCCTGTTGTTTAGTTATTTTGAAAATTGGAATTAGAGGCTGATTGAATTTCAGCCTCTATTTTCTGTGAATTATGGTGTGGGAGCCGCTAATGCTGGTGCACAACCTAATGCACATGCTGGGGTTAATACGGGCCAAAGCGGGGGAAAAGTCCCAATACAAAGAGTCATGCATCCGGCATAAGCTAAAGGTCCAGCTTCGGCGCCCTGAATATTAGAAAGGGCGATGAGTACAAATAGAGGGATGGCGATCTTCTTGAGGTTCTTTGCTATCCTCGGAAGGTTTGTGGTGTAGTTTGAGTCACTTGCTCAGTTGAAGGGATGAATTGTCCCATGGATGGGATAGCTTGACTGATTCCAGATAACATATTTTTCTCCTGTTTTTGGTTTGTGGTGACTTCCTTTTGGAAATCATCGATATGATACACAGAATATTAAACAGATAAATTAGTATTGAATACGTATCAGACTAGGAAAGGCTATCGAGGAACTGATCTTTCCAGTGGTAGTGGTCGAGAAGGCCGCTTGGGTCCCTTCCTAAAATTTGATACGCGATGTAGAGAGCTTCGACAGAGGCGAGCCCTCTTGTTGGATCGATACAATCCTCTTGCTTGCGAGGATAAGCAGTTTGGTAATGAGAAGGGAGGCTTCGAATTTCAAACGGAGGACTGAGTGAGTCAAACATCCGCTCACTATAGCGCCAAGTTCCATCGATCAGAAAAAGCCCCTTATCTTGGTCTTCAATGCTGAGGGGTTCTCCTTCAAGGTGAAGGACCACATATTTGGAAAGATCGGGCTGGGGGACCTTCCAGGGATAAGAAAAAAACTGAAGATCAGATCGACCCTCTAATCCGTGCAGGCTGCACTTCTTGAGATTCTCCTTTCGGTGACGCAAAATAATCGTAGGTGGAAAATTGTCCAATTTCTTATATGTAGGTTGAGATTTATGTAGGGAGTATAGGTGAGATATGATTAGTTTTAAAGGCCTCTTGGTTTGTGCGGTTGCCCTATCAACGACAGGATTTGCAACGGTAGAAGAGCAGCTGATCTCCTCCCAGGAGATTCCTCATGCGCAAATGCCCCCTTTGAACGATTGGCTCGATGATTTTGCGGAAGCTCAAAAGCAGGCACTTGAAAAGCAGAAGCCCATTTTGATCGCCTTTCTAGGCCCCAGCTGGTGCTCCTGGTCGGATCAGCTCGAGAGTGATGTCTTAAGCGATCCTCAATTTGTGAAGGCGCTTGAGAAAGAGGTGATCTTTTTGAAGGTGGATATCCCGGAAGAGATGGCCGAGCCGTCTGAAGAGTTGCTTCCCTTACTCAAGCTCAAAGATCAGTATCATGTGGAAGAGTGCCCAGCTCTCGTCTTGGTCGAGCCGATGGGGACCGAGATCACCAAGCTCAAGTATCTTCCCCTGGAAGGGAAAAAATTCGCCTCGTACATTCATGAGATATTGAACGACTTTGCCGCAGTGAACCATGCTGTAGAAAGGAAGACGCTCCAAAAAATTGGGGGGAGTGAGTTGAAGGCGCTCTACGCGAAGGCGGGGCAGTTTGCCGACTCAACATTCAAGAGAACACTCCTTAAAAAAGGCCTCAAAGAGGATCGGAGCCCTTATTTTCTTCTTGAGGAATATGGATATCTAGTTGCTCAAGGAGAGATGAAAGAGCGTAAGCTGAGTCGGGTACGGAATAAAATTTTGGCGCGCGATCCTAAAAATGAAAAGGGAGCTCTTCGCCAGCTCGCTATCTTCGATTTTGAGGCACTTTCCGTTCGGACAAAAAGGTCAGCTGATGTGGAAAAGGCGATCGCGCCTCTTGTCCAATACCTCAAAACCTTTGGGAAAGACGATTCGGAAAATGCTTGGCGGATCGAACTGATGATCTCGGAATATCTCTTTGGGAAAGACCAGGTCGAAGATGCTCTTCTCCATGCAAAAGCATCGCTTGAGATCGCTCCCAGTTCGGCCAAAAAAGAGGTGGCTAAATCAATCGACTATCTCCAAACCAAACTCCCAGGTCAATGAGCACGCAAGGGATCCTCACCGCCGCTGATGAGCGGATGGAGTGGCTCCTTCCTTGGTGGTGGGAGCGGGTTCGCGAGCATAACCAACTCCCGATCGCTGTTGTTGATTTTGGGATGTCCCATTTTGGGAAAGCGTTTTGTGAAGAGCGGGGAATCCTCCTCCCTTTTTCTCTCGATGATCCACTAGATACCTCCACTCCTCATGCAGAAAAGTGGGCTCCCATTTGCGGGGAGATTTTTTTCGAGAATCGCAAAAGGTGGATGCTCAAGCCTTTTGCTTTTCAGCTCACTCCATTTGAAAGGACTCTCTGGCTTGATCTCGACTGCGAAGTGCTAGCCTCTCTAGATCTTCTGTTCACTCTGGAAGGGGATTTCTGGCTTGCCCAGGAAAACGAACCCTCTCTTCGAAGGGCTCGTGAAGAAAAGCTCATCGCCGAAGACGAGATGCTCTATAACTCGGGAGTGATCGTCTATTCACAAGGCTCTTCCATCATCAAGCAGTGGGGAGAGATGGTGATTGAAGAAGGGGAGGATTTTTGGAGCGACCAGCACGTCCTTTCCCGGATGATCCATCGAGACGAGATTCCTGTTGGAGTTCTCTCTTCCAACTACAACTGGCGGATGACGGGTGGGCTTAACCTCCATGCCGTGATCATCCATTGGGTAGGGAGCTGGGGTAAGGAGTATATTCGCTTGCATGGCGGCATCGGCAGTCAGCTCAGCGCTCTTCCTAAGATATAACTAATTCATTGTCAATATGTTGAAAGATTCACTCGCTATATATGTATCTTGTAGGATACAATGTAGAGTATGGAGATTGAGATCCAAATATATGAAAAGTCTTCGGGCAAGCGACCTTTTGAGAGTTGGCTTGAGGATGTTCGAGAGATTCATACTCGGGCCAAGATTATGACAAGGATCGATCGGCTTAGATTGGGAAACTTTGGGGACTGCAAAACGATTGGTGAAGGAGTGTCTGAACTGAGAATACACTATGGGCCGGGTATTAGGGTGTACTACGCGAAAACTGGAAATACTGTGGTATTACTTCTGTGCGGAGGAGATAAAGGATCTCAATCTAGAGATATTAATAAAGCAAAAGAGTATTTAAAGGATTATCAGTCAAGGGGAGGAGTTCATGGCAAATAGTAAAAATTATCAAGATTGGCTCATTGAAAAACTCAAAGATCATGAAGAAGCTGTAGCCTACCTAAATGCAGCGCTAGAGGAAAGTCTCAAAGGAGATGAGGAATCACAACATCTCTTCTTGCTTGCTCTTCGAAATGTGGCCGAAGCGCAAGGAGGGGTTGGTCAGCTCGCTAAAAAAGCTCGAGTTGGAAGGGAAAGTTTATACAAAGCGCTTTCAGAGCAAGGGAACCCAAAATGGCATACCCTTGTCTCTTTGGTTATCGCTCTTGGCCTCAACTTGCGTCTTTCATAGTCATCTTCCTAAAATCTAGCTGCTGGTGTATACTCAGCGGCATGAAAACCTTAACTTTTTTCCTGTTCCTTTTTATTCCAGCCCTCCTACTTCAGTCTTCTGAGCGAGAGTGGGTGAAACGTTACCCCGAAATGCTTTGGCTCGCAGACCAAAGTGTGGCCCATACCGAAGAGGGGACCTCCTCAAGCGAGGGCTCCTCTTCCGAGAGACTGTTTGGGAAGAAGTATATCGAGTTTGATCGAATGATCCTCAACCTCCACTCTCTCCACTTGATTCGAGAGGGGACGGGCCGTGCCTATGCTCAGTTCACCAAAGGGCAAAAAGAGGAGAGTCGATTGAAGCGAGAGAGTTTTGCCGCTCTCCACGGTCAGATTCAGGAGATTCTGAATTCCCATTATCGTGGATTATCTCCTGACCAAATGCTCGAAGCAATGGAGACCGCAATCGTATTAGCAGAGCTGGGAAAGAGTGGTTCCTTTCGTGTTCTTTGCACCTCCCTTCACATCAAGGCTCCTGACCAAGATGACTTCCATGAAGAGCTCATGGCAAAACTCGAGCTGGATGAACACAGTGAGCTCTGTCCCTCGTTTACTCGTCTTCATAACCCGGCAAGATATCTCCTCACTGAAGGAGCCAATCTTGCCCATTATGGCCACATCACCCACCTGGAGGGAGATGCGCGGATGTTCTCTAAGCTAAGGAATAGCGGGGTAATCCCCGGTGATCCATTTGTGTTTACCTTCAATTATTTTGCCCATATCTGCGATGTAGCGGGAGCCCTTGGTCATGTCATGCAAGACTCCTCCATTGTCTATACTGAAGATACCTTCCAGGCTCTTGAGGCGGTTCGAAAGAGCTGCATCCTCCTTGTTCAAGAAGGGACAACCGAAGCTGATGCTCTAGCCCATTATGTCTCGATGCGAGGAGAGTGGATCGATCTTGACTCTCAAGATCCAATCGACCAGATCCTGATCCAGGTAGGGGCGATGCTAAGGCTTTTTTCTCCTGAAGAGGGCATCGTCCTTAAAGAGGCCTTTGGAGATTTAGAGCCTTCCCAGCAAAAAATCGTGCTAGCTCAGTTTCTGACTCAGGATGCTCTTCAGAGGACTCCGACCTATGTCCCCGCAGTTCTCGTCAATCTTGCCAATAATAAGGCCCTCGGGGCGACCTGGGAAGAGCGGCTCACTCAGGCAGTTCAACTTGGACTTCCCTATATTGCCCATGCCCTCAAGGTGCATAAGGAGCAGCTGGCTCTAGGAAAAGCTGATCCTCAGGTCCCTCTAAACTTCAACGCAGTCGCTGGGGTTGCCAAAACCGCTCCCGACTCTCTCAAGACTTTCGAGTGCACGATCGATTCTGACGGAGTGGTTAGAATGGATATCGCCAAGAGATGACGTTAAGTAGCTCTTTCGGGATCTCAAAGAGGAACCGAGAGGGGGTAGACTTCTCTTCTTTCCCGAACCGCTTTCGCATCTGAGACATGCTCAGGCAGAGGTGCTTTTTTGCCCGGGTGATCGCCACATACATCAGCCGTCTTTCTTCTTCGAGTCGATTCTCTCCAACGCTCTTCTCGTGGGGGATGATGTGGTCCTCAAGAGCGACGAGGAAGCAGGCCTCGAACTCGAGCCCTTTCGCGCTGTGGAAGGTCATCACGTTGACCCGATCTTCGTTGAAGTTTTTACCCTTAGAGGAAAAAGAGCTTCGGTCGAGATGGGTCGTGGAGAGGAAGTCTTGAAGAGAGGGGGTGGTAGCCTCCTGCTCATACTGGTCGATCGCTTCGATGCAGCTCTGGACATTTTCCCACTTAAATGCGCGCATTTTCTCACTTTTCACCTCTTCTTCAATCGCCTTCTTGTAGTTCACTTTCTCGATCAGATTGGAGAGGGCGGTTTTGAGGGGTTTGGAGGAGAACTCCTTTTTTGCCTCTTCGATCAGGTCGATAAAGAGGGCGATGGCTTCAACAGCTCGAGGTGTTAGAGTTGGATGGCTCTTGAGGTTTTTGAGATGGTCCCAAAGGGGGACTTTTTGGGTCCGGTTCTCTTCGGTGAGGATGGTGAGGGTTTTATCAGAGATGCCGCGGCGAGGGACATTGATGATCCGGAGGAGTGCCTCCTCATCTTTCGGGTTGGCGATGAGGCGCAAGAAAGCAATGAGGTCTTTGATCTCGCTCCGCTCAAAGAGCTCGGTCCCTCCAAAGACCTGGTAGGGGATGCCTCGTTGCCAGCTTCCGTCTTTTTTCCACATCGCTTGAAGAAGAGCCATCTCAAAGGGACGAGCTAGGGTGTTCGATCGGTAGAGAACGGCAAAGTCGCGCCAGCGGAGCCCATGGAGCTCTTTAAGGTGAATCATCCGTTTAATGACGGCGCCTGCTTCGTCGTTTTCAGTGGGGGCATGAAAGAGAGTGAGGGGGTTGTGGTCGGGAGAGGCGGAGAAGAGCTCCTTGTCGTGCCGCTCGCTGTTGTTGGCAATGAGGGTATTGGCCGCTTTGAGGATGGTAGGGAGAGAGCGGTAGTTTTGTTCGAGCTTGATCAGGTTGGTGGTATCAAAGTTAAGGATGTTTTTGACCTCCGCGCCACGCCAACCATAGATCGACTGGTCATCGTCGCCTACAACGCAGAGGTTATTGTGCTTAGCCGAGAGGAGCTGAACGATCTGGTACTGAATGGGGTTGGTGTCCTGGTACTCGTCGATCATGATGTACTGGAACTGCTCCTGATAGCGAGCGAGGACTTCGGGGCAGGTGTGGAAGAGCTCGACGGTGAGAGAGAGGAGGCTGTCGAAGTCAACCGCGTTGAAGGCGCGCATGCTGGTATGGAACCTGGAATAGAGGGTGCGAGAAGTATTGTCTTTCCAATCGGGAGTCTCGCTGGTGATGTCACCTGGTTTAAGCCCTGCGCTCTTGGCCTGGGAGATTTTCGCAGCAATGGGCTCGATGGAGGGGAGTTCTCCATCGTGGTCAAGGCTGTCTCTGGCGATCTGCTTGAGGAGCCTCTTGCAGTCTCTCTCGTCATAGAGGCTGAAGTCTCGGGTATAGCCGATGTGTTCGATCTCTTTGCGCAAGAGGCGCATGCAAAAGCTGTGGAAGGTGGAGAGATGGACCTCTTTGGCGAGTTTCCGATTGAGGAGCTTAGCCACCCGCTCGCGCATCTCGGCAGCAGCCTTGTTGGTGAAGGTGAGGCCTAAGATCGAGCTTGGATCTGCTCCCTCTTTTTGAATGAGATGGGCAATACGGTGGACAATTACCTTGGTCTTGCCGCTGCCAGCGCCTGCGAGGACGAGGACACGACCTTTCGTCGCTTTAACGGCTGCAAGTTGCTGGGGATTGAGCTCGCTCATTGGAAACCGAGTTTACTAGATCTGAGGCCACTGAGGCGAGAGAAAAATCGCCTGCTCCTTTTCTGGGTAGGACATGGACCTGTATTCCAGGGGGAAGCTCGTGCTGGTTTAGGCGAAACGCTTCGCGAACGAGCCGCTTGAAATGGTTTCTCTTGGGGGAGTTGCCAAATTTTTTAGTGACAGTGATGCCGAGCTTAGGGGCTGGGCTGGGGGTATGGCGGTACTGGACAAGGATTACACTGCCCACAAAGTAGCTGTGGTCTCGGCGCATTGTCCGAAACTGGGCACTTTTGAGGAGGCGGGCTGATTTGGGGAAGGTTAGAGGTTGTTTGATCATTGCTTTGTGGTGAGGAATTTTAAGTTTTTTCGCTTCTGTTTTGGCGCAGTTTGAGCCAGAATCAGGGGTGAAAAAGGAAAAAATTCCCGCCCAAATGAATTGTCAAATAAGCTCTTAGGCGGCAGTTAGGCGCTTGCGTCCTTTGCGACGGCGACGGTTGATTACTCTTCGTCCACCGACGGTTGCCATCCTTTTTCGAAATCCGCACGCGTTCTTCCGTTTTCTTTTGCTGGGCTGATAAGTTCTCTTCATCGATCATACCTTATTCTTACAAGACCTGCAGGATACAACAATGGGGATCAAAAAACAATTAAAAAACTTTTCTTGAGGAAAATCCTCTGAGAAGAGCAAAAATTTTCTCCTACATTTGGCTGCAGAATCTTCAAATCGAGTGTTCTTTTCCGGCTGGTTTGACTTTTTCCCGAGCGCCTCTAGAGTAGGGAGGTGTGTCCTGCACAGAGGAAAAAAATGGGGGGTGGTAAGGATCTTGCTTGAAGAGAAATCCCAGCTGGAGTAAACTGCAGTTTTTACCATTTCATTCGGAACATTAAGATGAAAGTGAAAGCTTCAGTTAAAGCAGATCCCTCTAAAGGGGACAAGATTGTGCGTCGACAAGGACGCCTCTATGTGATTAATAAGAAAGATCCAAACCGGAAGCAGCGCCAGAAAGGTCCTGCTCGGAAAAAGTAGAGAATTATGACAAAAGCCCATATTGCGAAACAACAACGACGTGAGAAAATGGTCAAGCGGCGTTGGGATGAGCGACAAGCTCTCAAAAAAATTGTACGAGACCTTACTAAAAGCGACGAAGAGCGATCTGAAGCGGTGAAGAAGCTGAACAAGCTTCCTCGCAATTCTTCTCCTATCCGCCTTAGAAATCGTTGCCAGATTACTGGTAGACCACGCGGATACCTCCGAAAGTTCCAGATGTCACGGATCTGTTTCCGTGAGCTTGCTAACAACGGAACCATTCCAGGCGTCTTCAAAGCTAGCTGGTAATTTTTTACTTACCATTCTCAGTCTAAAAACCGACCCTCAAGGTCGGTTTTTTCGTGTAAATAGATAATTCAAATTGTTGACAAGGGCGACCTGAGTTGCTGGATACGGCATAGAAAGTAGGTTAGCTGTTCTTATGAAACCGAGATGTCAGAGGCTAGCGCGTTTTGATGAACTCGCTCAAGTGCTGCCACTCATCGAGTGCGTCGTTCCAGACGTAGGAGGTCTTTTGAACTTTCCCTTCGCGGAATGCTTTAGATAGGGCCTCAAAGCTCATCGGGCCCACCTGGTGGTTGGCCTTATCGAGGTAATACCATAATTTATGTTTGAATGTATCGTCGAGCTGAGGGGTGACGTCGATCGTGTTTGGGTCGGCTTTGGCTTTCTGAGCTCTGCGTGCTTTGGGGCTGAAAAATAAAAATATTAATCCTATGAGGCCGAAGAAGGCGCCTAAAAAGAACCATAGATAGGGGTTCTTCCCCCTTTTCCAGGCTGTGAAGGCTGAGATGGCTCCCATTGCTACTGAGATAAATACATGCGATGTTCCTAACATACGATCCCATTTTCCGAAAAAAAGCTGTTCAAATCAAGGAAAATCGGGTAAAATGAAGGGATATTAGATGTTTTTTTTGAGGTGAAGAAAATGAATGAAAAACTTACACAAGTAGATACAAAAGAGATTGAGCTTGCCGATACTCTTTTTGTCCGAGATATCGAGACTCGGGTTTTTCAGACGATTGCTCTGCAAACCCTCTCTGAGATTGAAGGGATTGCGATGCTTGAAGGGAACATCATCGATAGCTTCCTAGGACGCGATGGCCCAGACAGGATCAAGGGAATCGCAGTCGATCAAGACTTGAAAAAACACTCTGTTAAGCTAAAAATTGAGGTGAATGTTGAGTATGGTCTTCCTCTTCCAGCAAAGGCAGAGGAAATCCAGACTAAAATTTCTCATGAGATCAGTCGTCTTACTGGCCTCCACGTGAGCACCATTCATGTGGTCTTCAAAAACCTAATCATCCCTAAACCCGAAGGGATGGAAGAGGAAGAGCAGCCTCTCCTCGAGGTGAAAGATGTGACCGAGGCGATCGATGCGGGCGAAGTGATTTCATGAGAAGCGGCCAACTCTTCTTCTCGGCCGCCGAGTTTTTACTGATTATCGCCCTCTTCTTTTTAGGGGCGATTTTTTTTGGCCTCCACTATCTCCCTGCGGCAAGGATTGAGCTCTCTGAGTGGATCCTCCAAAGCTCAGATCTCTTTTTCCTGATTGGGTGTGCTATTGGGGGAACGGCTCTTTTACTTACTCTTTGTTTCTGGGTAATCCATCGGCAGAAGTTTTTCCGCGTTGAGATGAAGGGGGATCCCTTTTTTCTCGATGAGGCGCTTGTGAAGGGACTCGTGCAGCAGTTCTGGAAAGAAGAGTTTCCCGAAGAAAAGAAGGGGATAGAGGTCTATTTTGCCAGAAAGAAGATCGAGGTGATTGCAAGCTGTCCAAAGAGTGAGGACCTAGAGGTCTGCTTGGAGGAGGTGGAGGTTCGGTTGAGTGATCTTCTTCAGAAGAAGCTTGGATATAGAGATGAGTTCTTTCTTACACTAACCGCTAGCCAGGCTCTCACCACCCGTTGAACTTGAAAAAGTTGGTTGCCATGCTGCGAAGAGTTCTTGTATTCTCTCCGGAACTGTTTATTCTGCGGTAGTACGGAATGCTTTTATAGGTTGGAAAGGCTACTTCTCTGTTGGAAAGGCTCATTGTGTACTGGGTCCCAGAATCTACAATATCGCTGTTTTCCAATTGTCTAGAACATAGATGAACTGTCACTCTCATATCTATCTCTTGAGGAGCTGCTCCTTTTACTTTCCATGTAGGGTGGACCCCCTTGTTTTTCAAGTATTCGATTAGGGGATGTTCTTCAGTGTCCTTGATCATATTCCACGTTGCCCGGGGTAAGAAAAAGGCTAGGCGGGAAGGGAGAGTGAAGATATCAAAGGCCATTCCGCCTAAAATTAGAAAAGCATCTTCAGCATAATCTGCTGTTTTTAGAACTAAATTCATCAGTGTTGGAAGGAAGACATCGGCCATTCGATCTGTTCGAATGGGAAGAAAAGTTTGTTTTAGAAAGCCTGCCATATTTGTTGTGTTTTCACACATTTTTTTCACATGAGTAAACTCAGATTCGTTCTCTAACTTGAAACTTCTAGGAGGATGTCCGGGAAATCCGGAAATACCCAACGTGGGTTTATAGACAGATAAATGATAGGTGGTCATGGTGCCTCTCTGTATAAAGTTGAAAGGTATAATACCATACATGCAGATTACTGAGGGATTTCTATTTAGTCGACTCTGAAAGTCTAGTCGTTTGTGAAAGAGCGAAGAGCTGCAATGTCTTTTTTGTTGATCCCTTGCAATTCGAGGAGCTCATCGTCGGTTGCTTCTTGGATTCGCTTAAAACTCCCAAAGTGTTTGAGTAGCCGCTTTTTCTTGATGGGGCCGATCCCCGGGACTCCTTCGAGGGCGCTTTTGATGATCCGTTTTTTGCGTCGTTTTCTATGAAACCCAATCGCTTTTTCATGCGCTGCATCGCGGATCTGCTGGAGGAGGAAGAGGAGCGGTGAATGGGTGTCTAGATGGATCGCTTCTTTCCGGTCTGGGCGGAAGATCCGCTCGGCGGTCATCCCTTTGGTATGCTTCGCCTCTTCTTTGGTGATGGCGGCGACGTCGACGTTGGCGATGTCGAGCTCTTTGCAGACTTGGATGGCAATGTTGAGTTGTCCCTTCCCTCCGTCCACGAGGACGAGGTCGGGGAGGTCGTCTTCGTCTTTGGCGCGAGAAAGGCGGCGAGAGAGGGTCTGGTGGAGGGCTGCGTAATCATCGCTTTTGTCTATGTCTTTGATCTTGAAGTAGCGGGTCCGTTTTTTGTCGTAGAGGCCGTCGGTGAAGGCGATCATCGAGGCAACCAGGTCTGTTCCAGAAATGCTCGAGGTGTCAAAACACTCGATCCGGCGGGGGTAGCGGGTGAGGTCAAGTGTTTCGGAAAGGTCAAGGAGCATTTTCTCCCGGATCTCTTGCTCGTTTTTTTCCTGCTGGAAGGTGGACCAGGCGTTTTTCTGGGCGAGACGGACGAGCGCTTTCTTTGATCCTCTTTGTGGGGAGTGGAGCTCGATCTTTTTTTTGTGGGCTTCAAAGAGGATCTCGGCAATTTCGTCGTGATTTTTGAGTATGCGCGGGAGGAGAATTTCTTGGGGGAGGTCTCTCTTTTGCGTGTAGTACTGGAGTAAAAAGGAGCTGACCAGCTCTTCGTCTTCTTCGAGCGCTCTGGCAAACGAGTAGTGTTCGGAGCCGACAAGGCTTCCTTCGCGGATGAAGAGTTGGAAGAGGATCACTTCGTCCCCTTCGCGGTAGAGACCGATTGCATCGCTATCTTTGCCCCCTGCTTTTTGGACGATCTGTCTCGTTTCGACGACATGCTCGATCTGCCGGATTGTTTGGAGGAGGGCTCCTGCCTTTTCAAACTCAAGCGCTTCGGAGGCAGCTTCCATCTCTTGCTGGAGCTCTCCGATGATTTCCTGGTCTTTCCCTTTCAGGAAGTCGATGGCTCCTTGGACAAACTGATCATACTCTTTTTTGGTGCAAAAGCCCACGCAGGGGGCGATGCACCGTTTGATCCCATAGAGAAGGCAGGGGCGGGTTCGTCTTTCGAGCTCTTGGTCGGAGCATTGGCGAAGAGGGAAAATTTTGGCGAGGAGTTCGTAGGTCTGTCTGGCGGCGTAGGCGCTTGTGTAGGGGCCAAAGTAGAGTCCTTTCTCAGTTGGCTTTTTTTTGTACCGGATGAGTTGAAGCCGCGGCCATTTATGATGCGCGTTGATCATCAGGTGGATGTAGCTCTTATCGTCTTTGAGGAAGGCGTTGTACTTGGGCTGGTGCTTCTTGATGAGGGTGTTCTCGACGAGGAGCGCTTCTTTTTCACTTTCAACGACGATCGTTTCGATATGGGCTACTTCGGAAACGAGGTGGGGGATCATTGCTCGGCTATCGCGCGACTTCCCGAAGTATTGCTTCACCCGTTTTTTTAGGTGCTTGGCTTTGCCGACGTAGATGACGACGTCCGCCTCGTTTTTCATCAGGTAGACGCCAGGCTCTTCGGGAAAACGTTGAAGGAGCTTGGGATCAAAGGACATCGGCTTTCCACTCTGAGAGGAGTTGGAGGGCTGCAAGTGGGGTCAGCTGGTTGAGGTCGAGGGCTGCGAGCTTATCGATGACTGGATGGGTGGGAGCGGGTTCTTGGAGCCGGTCAAAGAAATCGAGTTGGACTGTTTTTTTTCTCTTTTGTTTCGGCTCTTTTTCGAGCTCGTGGAGTTTTTGCTCGGCTTGTTTGAGGACTGAGTGGGGGAGCCCTGCAAGGCGAGCCACATGGATCCCGTAGCTTTTGTCGGCCATCCCTTTTTCCACTTTGCGAAGGAAGACGATCCCGTCGTCGGTCTCGTCGACAGCCACGCGAAGGGAGAAGGCCTGGGGATACTTTTCAGCCAGCTCAGTCATCTCAAAGTAGTGGGTGGCGAAGAGGGTTTTGGCTTGTCTTCCTGGAGCGGTGAGGAGGTACTGGGCGATCGCCCAGGCGATCGAGATTCCATCGTAGGTGCTGGTCCCTCGGCCGATTTCGTCGAGGATGACGAGAGAGCGGTCGGTCGCGTTGTGGAGGATGTTCGCTGTTTCGGTCATCTCAACCATGAAGGTGGACTGTCCCCGGGTGAGGTCGTCACTGGCGCCGATCCGGCTAAAGACTTGGTCGACGATTCCGATGTGGGCCTCTTTGGCCGGGACGAACGAGCCCATTTGGGCGAGGATGACGAGAAGGGCGGCTTGCCGGATGAAGGTGGACTTTCCGGCCATGTTGGGGCCGGTGAGGATGGCAAGTTGTCCGTCGAACTCGATGTCGTTGGGAATAAAGGGGGCATCCTGGTGGGCTTCGATGATCGGGTGGCGCCCTTCTTTCACTGAAAAAGTAGAGCTCTCGTCGACAAGGGGTCTTATGTAGTCTCTTTCGAGGGCGACTTTAGCGAGAGAGGCATAGAGGTCGATCTCGGCGATCTTTTTGGCGATCTCCTGAACAGGGGCGGCGAAGGCGGCGATCTCGAGGCGAAGGGCGCCAAAGAGCTCGCTTTCAAGGGCAGAGATCTTGCTATCGGCCGAGAGGATTTTGTACTCAAAGTCTTTGAGCTCGTCA
>Ga0180437_10005918_pt1 | contig 16554 bp, 13 predicted proteins | sample SS_ome_4_FD_132410 | JGI IMG/M metagenome (GOLD analysis project Ga0180437, IMG submission 132410) | Hypersaline lake sediment archaeal communities from the Salton Sea, California, USA - SS_3_D_1 metaG | ecosystem: Environmental > Aquatic > Non-marine Saline and Alkaline > Hypersaline >...
ATTATAGTCCAACTCAATTATTAAACGACATAGTTTGTATATATTTGTATGTTAAATAACATACAAATATAGTAATTTCACGGCTATAATTATCTGAGTTGAACTTTAATTTATTTTTATGAGAGGACGAAACGGGAACCTTGTTCCCGTTCCTGAATAAAACTGCTATGCCGTTTTATGAAGAGCGTTATGCGCTCTACCTCGAGTCATTGGACCCAGTGACGATGATAAAGTTTCACAATATATAATGGCTACAGTTAGTAAATACACTCGAGTATTAACATCATCCGGATACAAAAACATTACTGATATTCGCACCTCTGATATCGTATATAGTGCAAACATGAAACCTACAAAGGTTGTTAGTCTTGAAGAAATTAAATTATCCGATCCAATTATCGAAATCAAGTACCAAAATTGGTATGTTCCACTTTATTGTACCCCAAATACCAAATTATTAGTCTGCGAATCCATTGATTCCCCATATTCTGTGAAATTTGTGGATTCTACAAAAGTAAAATCCGGTTCTTATACTGTTTGTTTAGAAAATATATACAAAATGCTATATAGTATGCAGAATAATATATCACTGTCCTCTATATTAGTATATTTTTCTGAAGCAGTACAAAATTCGTGGAATTCGTCGATTTCACAAAACATCAACCCCGAAAAAATAAAAACAGATATCGGATATCTTATCGGATTGTATTGTGGATATGGCAGTACTTTTGTGAAAACTGATATAGACAATAAGTCCACGTCCATTCATAACATTGTGTTTAGATTGGGTCCCAATTCTGATCTTTGTGATAAAATCCACGAAATGTTAAATTATTATTTGGATGCAAAATGCAATGTTGAAATTGTCGAGTCAAATTACATAATCACGCTTGATTCACCAAATGCTGCCAGCTTCTTTAATTTATTCGGCTCGCATGAAAATAAAAATATACCTGAAGTCCTCAGAATAAACGATATTGACTATGTAAAAGGTATATTTGGAGGACTTTCCGATAATATAAACAACGTAAGTAGATTTATTGCACCCAATCGCGAATTAGCCGAAGTATATGTATGGATATGTGCTATTTTAGGTGCTGCATTTGAACACAATCATAAATTATCTTTTGATGCTGCATCTGAAAACCAAAATAATCGTGACATATGGGCAATGTATGTAAAGCACAGACAACCAGACGCACTCAACAAGGTGGATTATGTCAGAAATGTCGATTCTCGCGGAAAATCTAACGTTTTTTACAAATTGAATGTTGAAAATCCAGATGAGGGTATTATTATGAATAATGCAGTAGTTTCATTCGTTGAAAAGTGAAATATATCTAATTAATACTAATAATAATAATGTCGAGTGGGATGTCGTACATGATATCAAAACAAGTTACAATTACAGTGAGTAATATATTAAAATATCAAAATCCACAAAATTAACTAAATTGATTATGACTTTTATAATCAATTTTTTACAATCTATCACTTGTCACATACATGATTAAAATCTAAACATGGATTTGTTATTGCTAGATGTTGTAGTCGAAGAATTTGTCAGAGGCATTCCGAAAAAGTTTTTGGATGGTTCTGTTGTTGTGGTAGTAGTATTTGCTTTCTTAGATGTATTCCCAAACGAAATAGTATTATTTCCAAATCCGCCAAATGAAATTGGTTGTTGTGTTTGTGGTGGCTTGTCTTTTGTAAGAAATCCACCTCCATTACCCGTTTCATAATTAGTGTTTGATGATCCGAACGATATGGGATTTTGTTGAGTTTGTTGGTTGTTGCTAAATCCCGAAAATTGAAATTGTGACGGTGTTGTTTTTGGTAGTTGAGTGTCCATATTCATAGACGTTGATGTGGTTGACATATTAGAATTTGAGATTGTACCATTGGTCGATCCAATCGCTTGTGGATTTTCAGTCTGGGATTCAGTACTCACCATTTTTGCGGCTTTACGCTCATTGAACATTGTGAATTTCCATTCATTGAAAAACAACGGAAGAGATTGTCCCAGAATATTTGTAGAACACATGTTATTTTCCAATGTCAACCCTTCCACATGAGTCAAATCTATATTTTGACCCGAATACACATATACTTTTGGCTGTAACTCGAACCGCAGACGATCATTTTTTACAGTATCCCCAAACAATTCATGTGCAAATTTAATAATTGTAATTATGTGTTCAGGCAAAGTATTTCCAACAATTTCCCGTACACATACAATTGTATACCAAAATTGCACATCGTATACATGTGAAAGACCTCCAAACGCATCATAAAACGAAATAATGCGATGATTGTCGTTTTCTGTATGAGGGTTCCATGATAGATTTAATAGTTGTAGATTTTGTAGCTCGATGGTGGATAGTTCGGAAACATTATAAACTCTAGCATCATCAATTGTAAACTCTGGAAGTGTAGATTCGTCCATTACTGGTATTTTATGTAAAGGAGGTTGATGATATTCACTTTATGTGTATTTATTCACATTCAAAATGAAATATATGTTTATCTTGTTTTACTATAATGTCTTACAAAGGAGTTATCAAATCTGAAAATGTTGATTCTATAAATGCACGGACTGGAAATTTTACATCCTACCCGTATTACAATATTTCCATCGGCTGTACTATATAAACAAATAAAATTGATTATTTATACATTATAATCAATTTTTAACTTTTATGGCACATTTTTAGTCCCTCCATACTCCAACTTTTTCCTTCAGATATTTGATAGCGCATTGTGACGCAAGATTTTTTGCTTTTTGCATTTTAAAGTGCATTGCATGTGAAATGCGTCGGAGTCCGTATTTTCCTGGATTTTTGGCGGCTTCCAGTTTCGCATCTTTCCCTATTACAGTAGTTGGATGTCCGTACAATTTCGCATACCAAAATAGTTGTTTGTTTTGAATTTCTGTGTTTTCTGGCATTTTTGTCGCTGCAATACTGTCAATGTCCACCAAATTTAATGTATGATTTGTACACGGTTCCCATTTGTTAAGTTTTGTCCAAATACGTATACTTCCATGCGGTTTGACGTCGCCTTTGCCCTGTCCACGCTGGATGGCCGCCTGCTTCTTGCTGCGGTCCAAATACACAATGTCACCTACCTTTGAACCGCGCGCCGGTAGCTTGTCGACGCGATCCAAGTAACATTTCACGGTTCCGAAGATAGGAGTTCCCCATTTCAAGGGATGTCCACCATTCACAGTGTTCGCTGTATACAATTCATTGATCTGTGTCACTTGGTCATCCAAAGTGTCCTTATCGGGTGTCAAATCTACACCATCGAGACACGATGATACGAAATTGTAGGCAAACGGGTAACCAATCCCGATCATCTCATCAGCTTTCTCATCAGCTTTCTCATCAGCTTTCTTATCAGCTTTCTTTGCAGCTTCCTTTGCAGCTTCCCGATCCAATAGAATGACAAGCACTCCAACAAATGCCTCAAACACGTCTTCTAGGATTTTTCCGAGATTGTTTTTTTCAGATTCCGGAATCCGTACATGGTCCCAAAAACCTAAAGTGCGGGCCAATTGTGATAATATCTGTTGTGCTTCACAATGCCTGCGAAGTTTTGAATAAAAACCTTCCTTTCCATTCTTTATATCTGCATTTTTTTGTTTTTTGAATCCAGTATTATTGGCGCCGGGAGGGAATCGAATGATGACGTATCGTCCGATAATGGATTTGAGGATACAATCACCAATGAATTCGTACATTTCGTAGTTACCCTCGGGATCGATTTGTGCATGTGTAAATGCACACATGAATTCTGCCAAGTTTTCGTCGGAAATCAACTTGGCAGAATAATTAGAGCCAACCTTGGCTTTGGTTTCCAGAATCTTGCGAATCATTTCACGAAATTCGGGAGTCGGCGTCATTGTTGAGAAAAAGTAAAAGTTGGGTGTGAGGTTTCTGTAATTTCACTTTCACACTGGGCGCAGTGAATTCGTGAAACAGCGTACGCTCCCAATCTTCATGAGTGAAACATTGTACGCTGTTTCACGAAATCACGCTAGCAAATGTCATTTATTGTGTCCATATAAAAGTGTAATATTTTTGAATATACCATGGATTACAGTTGTGGAGTGTGTGATGGAGCGAAGCCGTAGGCGAAGCAAACATCACATACTCCTCAAGCGTGATTCACGGCGCATACGTGACAATAATGGATTGATTAATATTAATGAGTACGAGTAAAGCCGGGGATTCTATCATTACAGATCCCGCAAATATAAAATATAAAATATCAGATTTTACGTATAAATATTTGATGGGTAAGATAAAATTATATAATGGTGATACACTTCGCACGTTTTCTAAAAAATATGGAGCATGGTGGGCCACTGTTTTTGAATTAATGCGGCGCCTAAAAACGCCAATTTTGGGTAAAAAAATAAAGAGTAGCCCCGCCACAGATATTTTTTTAGCTGGCGGATCCATTGGTAAGAAAATTGCAGACTTGAGAAATGTACGATCTGACACTCCAGCATTTGTCGCCAAAGTTTACAAAAAAGGTGGATCAATGGAACGCAAAATATATGAATTGTTAATGTCAAATATTATATTGTGTTACAAAAGTCCAGGTATTGTTATTCCTATAAATAACAAAAATACAACCCCTAATACCACACTTTTACTCGAAAAAATGGATTATTCGTTATACGAATACATTATAAACGACAAAGCCCGTCACAAAAAACAATTAGTTGGTATTATTTTGCAAGTAATATGTACAATATCTGTTATTCAATCGATTTGGCCGACATTTCGCCACAATGACCTCAAAATTGACAATATATTATTGTTGACAGGACCACATCCACCGTTTACAATTGGAATTAGAGGAAAACAATATCGAATTCCTTCGTGTGTTCCGATTGCAAAGATTGCGGATTTTGATTTATCGACAATCCCTGGAACAATAACAAACAAACGATTAGAATCGGGAACTTCTGATTTTGGTTGTTCAAATGAAATATCAAAAATATATGATACACACCTTTTTTTGAATTCATTGCATTATTATGGAACGAAACACACAGAATTTCCCAGAGAAGTTACTTTATTTATAGAATCTGTAATCGGAACATCGATAAGAGGCCATGAAAACGAAAAACTAAAATATTTTAGATTAAGAAATCCGCAGATAAAAATAAAGAAATTGGAACCACTGAATATTTTAAAATCAAAAATATTTGATGGACTGGCGATTCAAAAGAAAATGGCACCTTATTGGGGGGTGTAATGGTCTTCCTATATGTATTGCTGTTAAGCGATTAGTTGTAAACTAATGGTGGTAAAAACAGAATTGGAAATTAAAAAAATTCCATTAAATAGAGAAATATCATATCCACAACCAAATTTCTTTGATTTAGGGGAATTGCATTTAAATTTGCTAGAAAACAAGCAAAAACTAAAGAAAAAGGCACCAAAGCCTATTTTTGTAGACGGTCAGCATGATTCTGGTGGTGGATATGACAGTGATAATGGATTCGACGACCGCGATGGTGATGATATTTTGGGGGACTTGGAACGAAAATATGGTGGGGGTGGTGGAGACAGTCATCAACATCACCACCACGATATTGATGATCCGGATATAGATGACGAATTAGAACGTGACACTACGGCGTCTGTACGCTCGGAGGATGCTACAGTAGACCACCGTCGGGACCACGATCGGGATGATGATCATAGAGACCACCGTCAGGACCACCATCACGACCGTGATGATTACCATCATTCATCATCATATCAAGAAATCCAAGATGATGAAGAAGAAGAAAGAGATCAAGAGGAACTCGAAAAAGAGGAAAAGGCGGATCTTCTTCACAAATTTAGTATTTTACAAAGAAAATATCCAAATGCTGAAATTCCTGATTTTAATGAATATAGTGATACCGATACAATGAAGCGATATTATGATAAAATCGTTAGAAATGTCGTGCTTGACAAGACGATTGCGAATTATAAAATGTATTTAGGTATGTTTTTCAAAGCTATCGAAATGGGTGCAACATGGTTTCTTGGTATAAATGAATTTCAGGGATATGCGGACGAACAACAAAAAAAGATGGGCGAATACAATGAATTGTTAATAGAATTGGGTGAAAAATATAGTTCAACTTCAGGAAGCAGTATACCAGTGGAAGTCAGACTTCTGGGTATGGTGTTGATGAATAGTGCAATATTCTACATTTCACAAAAATTGAGTGGTGGTGGATCCGGAAATAATGGCGGTGGTGGTGGAAATCCAATGTCTGGATTAATGAATATGATGGGTGGGATGTTTGGAGGGGGGGGCGGTGAAAATAATACATCACCAGTTCCTCAAAACCAAACACCTGTAACTCCTAAAATGAAAGGACCTTCCATTGATCCCAATGAAATCTAAGTCACATCACTGGGCGCATCACTGGGCGCAGTGAATCACGCTGAGGGATTAAGCTTCGGCTACACCTTCGCTTAACCCTCACTGTCATTTATTGTACTCATTACAATAAATTTGCAAAATTGATTATGATCTATATAATCAATTTTTAAACTATCGTTTTTGGACTCAATAAATGACAGTAGCGATGTTTGCTACTGTCATTTATTGAGTCCAGTGATGCGGCCAGTGACAATGGTCAATTTTAACACACAATTTTCGGACATTTCCGACGTCGATGGCCTCACCAGATCAAATAATGGTTGTTCAAATACATTATTTCCAGAATTTGAATAATAACATATCGAATGACTCCTTGATTCGTGAGTCCCTTCTTTTTTTGTATTTTTTAATATTTGTGATTCTCCAGTTTCAGTCCATGCATCGCATGATATCGACATTTCATCAATAAATGCCCCCACATAAATAAATGGAGTTTTCAAAGATGCAATAAATTCATTCAAACATTCTAATTGTCGAATATGATGCGGATATTGATCGTCGATTGTAACAAGTCCAATGATGTATTTATGTGAATTTTTGGGTCCAGCCCCCCGAATTATAACTTTTACATAAAATATACCTGCCACTTTATTAATTTTATTTGTAAACCCCATAAATTTATGTACTGTTATTTCAAATTTCGCGGATTTTGTTGCAATAACAGAAAGTGCAAATTTCATTTTTGCATCTGTGACACAAATTTCATATCCATGTGATTTTAATGCATCAATAATTTCCACAGAACATTCAAAATTAATATTTTCAATAATAAAAATGTCCGAATTGTGTGCAGATATGATATTTTGAATCCATTGCGATCTTGGTTTTATAAATTTATATGTAGATGGGAATTCATAATACGAAATTCTAAATGGAATATACGTATTATTGCTCATCATACAAGTTATTTATAAAATGGGTAACTGTTAGAGTTATGATTTGCCATTGGGTGTATGTTCGTTTTCTATTTCCTTCATAGCTTTTTCAAGATTATTGCTAATATAATTAATATTCTTAACACTAGATTCCATATATTCTAGCGATCTAGCTGCATTTCGTGATTTGTGCTGTAGTTGTTCATTTATATTGAATGACTTTGATCGCATTGTACTATTATCTGTATAATTGTTCATGGTTACAATAAACTCCGAGGCCATCATATTTAATCAGTTTATTGGCCCGGGTCGCGATATTTTGCCCCTCTAATATTATTTAGATAAATAATTCCCGACTGAGTGGTTCCTAAAATACCAAAATAAATCTTATCGGGAGTATTTTCCGTAAACTTTACACTCACGATACCATTTTCGGTTGGTTCAATGATGTTGGACTTTCCATCAGATATTGTAAATTTACCTCCGGGAGTATAAATCTGGAAATCATACACGCGATCGCGATCAAATTGTAAAACGCGTGTCGGCTTTCCGTTTACAGCAAGAGTTGGAGTTCCTTCGGGACCCACAGATACCAATTCAATTGTATATTTTTGTACAGGATAACTGAGAGCAGGAGCGTTATTATAATCGATTTGAGGGGTTGGTGCATGTGGGGTTTCAAAATAAGTGGGTCTGCGTCCCCACATCCAATTTTTCCATGGAACTCCATAAACCATCGATGGCCAAATTCCCCACATTGAATATCCAGTGCCATATCCAGCACCATATCCGGGTCCGGTATTATAACCCCAAGCTGAACTTTCACCAGGATCCATTGTAAAGTCCTCATCACCGGCATCTCCATTGAAATATTTACACCAACATAATGTATACACAACAAGAATTACGACAAGTAATAATAAATAAAAACAATTGTTTTTGGAATCTGTCATTAATATATAGTCAGTTAAAAATTTATAATATGGCAATGTTCGCGTGAAGCGAAGCCGCAGGCGGAGCGAAACTTGCGAAAATTTCGCCTGCGTGGTATGCGACGCATCGCATTTTATTATGTTTTTGTATAATAATGGTTACTATGGATCAAAATAAATGGTTAATGGTCGGTGTAGTAGTTTTGGTTGTTGTTCTCGGTTACATGTGGTTGACCCGTCGTTCTAAAAAAGATAAGAAAAGTGGCAGCGGTAAGAAAGAGCATTTCACATATGATCAACTTGCATTAAATGCCAAAAATTATACATTTGTACCTAAAAAGAATTGCACCGGTTGCTTACCCAACGCTCGTCCCGATTTTACATCGATGACCTGCCAGAGCGGCGACAAAAATCCCCTCGCCGGTATGAGCAAGGAGCAGATCAAAAACGAAATTGATCTTCATTACCGCAAACCCCGTGAAATGTTAAACCCCAAGGATCTTCTCCCTGAAACCGATGTTTCGGGTCTTTCGTTCGGTACCGACCCCGCCGAAGATTACGCAAACAAATTTGTGTGGCACCGCACCACCCATGCTCGCCTCAAGCGCCGCAACTGGGAAGGTGGAGCCGCTATGATCCGCGGTGATCTCATCATCGACCCCGGAGAGCAATCCTGGTTCCAGCACGACAATGATTATCGTGATCTTACCCCTGGTTTCATCCCCAAACAATACTGTGGTGAAGTCGATGTTGAGGATCTTACTTACAACATGCACAAAATGCACTAAATGCGACGTATCACATACCGCGCAAGCAAAGGATATGGCGATAGCCATATCCTGCTAATTGACAAAATAATAATTATTATTATTAATTATTATTAATCTGAATACGAATGTACTAATTTCACATTTTTAACAAAATTATTAGCCGCTATCACTGTCACTGTCGTCGGCGTGTTCCGCATCGTGACATTTTGCACATAAAATCCTCAAATTAAATTTCTTATTTTTGTGAATACGGCCATTTATAAGTCCATGTTCATTTGCATCTTGTTGATGTAATTTATGGTGTGTGTGTAAATTTTGGGTCGATCCACATTCTTCACATTCACTCACATATTTCCGAGAATTATATCTGGATTTTTTGGTGGGCATTATTTGGCTATTTGAATGTGTAAGTGTGTCCCGGATCTTAAAAGCACCCTTCATAAATTCCGATGGTAATCCCATTGCACGAGCAACTTCTAATCCATATAATTCACTGAGACCTCCTTCAGCCAATTTCCGCACATAATTGATGCTTCCGTCGCTCCCCACGTTCATTTTAAAATGAAATAGCCGAATCGCCTCATTTTTTGTTACAATATCCATTTTTTGCAATTCATGTAAATGGGTCGAAAATAGAAATAACGCCCCCTTTTCGGTTAATGTTTGAAGTGTTTGACCCACAATTGCGTGCGCCGATGTACTTTCCGTCGAACTACACAATTCATCCGACAACACAAGCGTATATTCATCTGATTTTGCCAACATATCCCTGATTTCTAATATTTCGACCATAAATGTTGATTGTCCCTTTGACATATCGTCACGGATTGTCATTTTCGACAATAAATTCCGAAATGGATGAAAATCAAGCTCGGATGCAGCAACATACATACCAGCTTGCGCCATTACGATTGCACATCCAGTTGCTTTCAATAACGAACTCTTACCAGCCATATTTAGACCATAAATAAGGCTACCAGTGTGAAGTTCCGCGTCTCCAGCTCCTAGACAAATATCATTTGGTATATACTCGCCGTCAATGATGCTTTCGATAATTGGATGACGAAGACCCACAGCATTTATATAACTTCCATCTGTGTCCATTTTCGTGGATCGTGCTTCACCGATTTTGGGCCGTGTATATCCATTCTCGGCAGCATTTCGTGCACAACTATAAATATAATCGATGCGGCCAATTGTCGCAGCAACCCGCGATATCACCCTTCCAAACCGCGTCACACAATCGGCAATACGTTCTTTGAAATCAGCACCCATCAATTCCTTCAAAGACGCCCGATTCTTTACCATTTTGTCACTTATTTTGTCAATAATGGTCGATGAAATTTTCACACTATTTTCTAATTTTTTGAGTTTGAAATCAGAGGGTGATAATTTGTGAGTGGTCCCACCAAATTCAAATTCGATGCGAATGTCTGCCGAAATTTGTTGAAATTTGGATTTAGAACACGTCAAATACCAACCACCCTTGTCGGTTTTTGCCACCCGCAAATGACTTTTTGCGTCTTTTTTGCCAGATTCCATGGTCGCAGATATTTTGGTGGCAATATCTGTTAAAATGGTTCGTAATGCACCAAATTCAGCGACCAACCCATCGATTTTAGGATTTAATCCGCCCACCAAAAATGAATCCCCGATTTCGTGCATTTTACATCTCATATTTGTAAAATTCCATGTACTGGTGAGGTCCTCGTAAAATGTCCCAAATGCGTCAACTACCCGACTTTTGACACCGAATGATGCCGATTCGCGTAGCAATGGACCTACACGAGCCATAGATTCTCCTAGTTCAGCAAATTCGTATGGTTGTATACGCGCAATCACCATTTTTCTGTACCGCTTTTCAATATCGCAGATTCCAGAAAGCAATTCACCGAATTTCGTGAACATTGGGATCATAATATCGATGAAATCATAATGACGATTTAATTTATCGGTGTCAACAATCGGAGCTAAAATACGGGATTTTGTGTGTCGCTTCCCCATGGGAGTTTTTGCACAACACAGCATATCAAACAAATTAAGGCGGTCTGAACTCTCCGATTCACCAATAATATTTAATTGATATACTGAATCGTTATTTAACATCATATAATTAGACGACTGAATGACTTTCGGTTTCTCAAGCCTGTTTATAATTAATTTATTTTGAGTGTACACAAATTCGAGAACCATGATTAACACAGGAATTAACGAAGTATTACGTTCGAGTTCTAGATAATCAATATGTGATATAAATTCGCTTTTAGAGGGTTTTTTATAAATACGGGCTAAAAATTCATCTTGGTAGTGAGTCTTGTAATAATCTGAAGGTATCGATTTATTGTAAACCTTTGCAGCGGAGCTGATTGATGCTGTAGATGATATCCCACTTACAATGATTTCCTTGGGATTGTAGCTATGAATGACGCGATATACCTCGGAATCAACCTTTCCGATGGAATCAGGCCTATCATAAAATTCCATCAATGTAACTTTTCCGGTACTCGCACTTAAAATCGCAACATGTGCCTTTTTAAGCATTAATGCGGTTGTGGATTTAATTCCACTTCCACTTTTATAAGTTCCGAATTCGATGGCCATTAAATTATTTTCATTGTGCGTTGTGTCGTCAATAAATGTCGAAGGTGTAAAAATCTCCACTAATTTACGTTCTTTTACTTTTTGTTTCTTTCCGGTTTTGGAATCCGTTTTTGTTACCATTTTCCCTGTCTGATCATAAATGGCCACTGTATAATAATTCCGTAAAAGTGTTCCAAGATGTTCATCGATTGCATAATCCGGAAATCCTACCAACCACGGATTATCCGATGCATGTTCTTTTTTATTACTTTTAAGTGCCATTTTCATATTTAAAATCCTCGCCATCTCTGACGCTTTGCCAATCGACACATTTTCTACATTAATTCCGTATATTTCATAAAAACTACCAAATTGCATAAGTACGACCGATTTTTCACCATATTTTTCTTCGAGTTGATGTTGTTCGTCAAAATAATACGATATTTCATTATCCTTTGCAAAGAATACGGCACACATTAAATAATGAAATGCCTTAAGGTCGGGTCATATTCGTCTTGTTATGAGACGGTTTTGCCGATTGTTGTATATATTTATAAATTGATTATGGTATGTATAATCAATTTTAAACTTTACACATTCGAATATCGATTTGTGTTAACATTTTCACTTATAGTTATTTTCGTTTAATAAATATCAATATTAATGAATGTGATCGTGATAATGATGCAGTTCGAAATGCTGCAAGTAGTGGACATCTTGAAATTGTAAAATTATTATTAGAAAATGAAAACGTTAGAGATATGGTTAACAGAACCAAAAAACCACGACTCGCATATCAAATGTTAAAAAACCCAATAACGACAGAAACCGAAAATGTAGCATCAACATCAACATCTTTACATCCAATAACTAAATGATACTACTTTTTAATTCTATGTACTTCAAAAATGATATATTTTATGTCATAAAATATATCATTTCATTTGTAAACTGGTACTATTTAATTTGGGACTAGCCATATATCAATTATGATGTTATTTGTATTTGTAATATTTAGGTATACATTCTTAATGTTAAATATATTCATTTTATTTGTTCGTAAACAATCGTGCTACCATTTGTTGCAATATGTGATTTTACAGTATCCCATTGAACTTCGTGGAATTGCGGATCGGTATTATCATATAAATACCATTGATTGTGATATTCGTCGTTTATTATTCTAAAATATGACATATAATGGCCTCCGCTGATTGGTCCAATAAAAACAGTGGCAAATAACAATTCAAATGATTTATTATTCAATTCGATGTATCTGCTGACATCTACTGGAGTATTATCATACTGTAACCCCATATTTCGGGAAATATTAAATATTAAACAGTCAGAATCGACAATTGGTTCGTTCATAGATTTACAATTTACCAATTGACAACCTCCACTGGTATCTGGTGTATAATATAATATTGATACCTTTCCAGCTATAGTTGTTGTGGGTTCTATGTCAAATTTATCCATAAGTGCCATCAAAAATTCAGAATCATCTTGTTTTTCACCAGTTCCAATCAGCACCCTTAATGTATTCGAGCATTTATATAATTTAGAAGCAAGATTAAACGTATTTATCTCCAATTCCGGCCTATATAGCATATTGTAACGAATAATTGCTAATTCGTTTTTGACACCCGTGCACGATTTACTAGACATAATTGATTTTGACAAATAATTAGGAGCAGTTGCCATAATTGGGGTGATTATGCTGTCCATATAGCAAGAATTACGTTGGAGTGTCGGTCCATGTAAGTTTTTAAACTGCGGTTGTGACATCGATGGTACGTATTTGGTTTTTTTTTGACGAGGAACGGATATAGTAGAATCATCGATGTCGTTGCCGTTATCACTTTCGAGAGGTAATGTAGATGCATCTAAATCGACAATCGGTTCGACACTTTCACTAGATTCCAATGTAAAGAATACAGGGCTATGTTGCGTATTGCGGTCTATTACAGTCCAATCATACCTGATCGGTACAAGTAAATAATCCAGAATATCAATATTGGAAGGAAACTCTGTTTTTGTATCACTTCTCATAAAATAATGATTGTTTCGGCCATTTTTTACAAATTTGAGAGCTATTAATTCTGCAATTTTAGTTATTGCCTTGAATTTAAAATCTAAGTTTGTACTTTTGATATTGCATTTTTGGAGAATGTTGTCAATAAAATTATTGAAATTTTCGATTATTATGACTCCATACGGATACAATGATGCTCCCAATATTTTTAATATTTTTATTTCAGAAAACAGATCTACGGCATTTGTTATATAAATTATATCATAATTTCGCAACACATCTAGATTATCGTATCTATAAACATCATATACTGGAACTATATCCCAATTCTCGCCATATTTTCCGGAAAATGGCTGTATATCAATGTACATATCGTTACCAATAACCATTAATTTAGAAGATGATTCAGAGTCCTTTTTCATTAATTTCTATCAACAAGTTATGGGGCGAAAAGTTCGTAAAATTCTATATTTGTATAGTGAGCACCATACAAATACATTCAAATAGTGTTTTTTTATTTCAATTAATAAGAATTTCAATCAAAAGATGCATCATTAAAAATGCACAAACCAGAATAGCATATACAATACATGCACATGCTACAGAATGATTAGTTTCTCTATAAATTACTAGCTTATTGTCTTTTTGAATGGGATAATATTCAGCGTATAACATCATTCCAACTTTTAGATCTGTACATTTTACAGCATTGTTTTTCTCGCAATCTTGTGTAATTATTTGTGAAATAAAATCGGATTCTGTACTTGTAACCGAATACAACTGATGTCCGGTGGGTTTTAATTCAACTGTACACTGTGTAGCGGGAATTGTTGAATAATCGACACAAACTTTCCCCAGATCATCAACTAACTGCGTGCTATTACAATTTAATGGATCACTTTCTGACAGATTAAGTAATTTAGATGGTTGAAGGTCACAATTATATACTTGTTTCAGAACTACATTAGAATTGTCAACATAGTCGACTTTTACAGGCAATGCTGGATCATTAATAATCCAATCAAATACAGAAACGAATGTAAAAATAACAAATGCGAGATTTAATCCATATTTTGTTTGAATTTTGGCGTCGGAGTCACACATGATGAGGCGAAGTAATAATGTAACCCTTGCATCAAAATAATAATCACTTTACTATCACTCATGAAGATTAGGAGCGTACGCTCCTAATCGAATCACTGCGCTCAGTGATATATTGACACAATATAATGAATACCAAATTATTTTACATTGGTATACTTTTATTATTATTGGTATTTGGTATATTATGGTATTGTAAATGTAACCAGAGTCGGAAATCTTTGATTCTCGAAAAATTTACAATGGAGGATTCGGAATATCGAGCTTCCAATACTTTTTTAGTTCCTGTCAAAAATTTCGAATCCAAAATCGATCAACTTAAACTTCCAGCCAATGTTGTCGACAATTTCAATGAATGGATTGAAAAAGGGCTCGTAAGTCCAGTAAAGGATCAAATGAGATGTGGAGGATGTTGGGGATTTGCAACTGCATCCAGTCTTGCTGATCGTTTGATGATTGCGACAAACGGTAAATGGGATCCACCATTTGGTTTGAGTGAGCAGCAAATTATTAGTTGTGGTGGACAATTTGGTATGAAATTTTACAATGGATGTAATGGCGGGCTTCCTCAGTATGCGATCGATGCATTAACATTGCATGGAATTCCAATGGATGTAAATTGCAGTGAGAATGGATGCGGAGGTAGAGGTGGATCTGCACCCCAAAATGTGTCTACAGGTTCTGGAAAAGCAGGAGTCGTAAATCCATCTGCTACCTGTAAATCTGGAAATGTCAGTTATGCTTCTGTACCATACACTTGGTGGCAAACTGGCTGCGATGCAAATTCTGGATGCAGTTTGGCTCCTGCATCTACCTGTTCTTGTTCAATTGTACAAAAACAAATGAATGAAGTCGATACCGCTGGAATCGGCGCCGATAAATTTAAAACTATCGGAAAAGCCCATACATATACAACGCACGATGACAAGGACACAATCAATACAGTTGATCTGTGGCCAAATATTTCACCAGCCACTATCGCCAAAAATGTCGAGCGCATGAAAAAAGCAATTTATTGGAATGGACCCATCACTGTCGGATATCGCGTATATGCAGATTTTTACAAGTTTTGGCCAACTGCCTCACCCAACAATTATTACAAATATGATGGACGGTCGCGCACAGACGGAGGCCACGCCGTTACTATCGTTGGATGGAAAAAAATAGGTAATGTTCCAGTCTGGATCATTAAAAATAGCTGGGGGTCCGATACCGGCTACGGATTCCCAAATGGACCCAAACGTAAAAATCCATTAACAGGGAAAATGGAACCTAGATACCCCGGAGGATTCTGGAATCATGCAATGGGTATCAACGATTCATTTATCGAATCGAATTCATGTGGTGCACATCCGGATTTAACTGTTCCCGCCATAAAATCACTAATGACACAGCACGTACCAAAAAATTGGTATGAAACAACTACATTAAGAGCCATACATGAAGCAGAATCTAGCGGAAAACAATTACCAAAGCCAATTGGACCAAATGTTGTACCGCCACATCCACATCACAAACCTATAAAACCGACACCGACTCCGATAGGTCCAATTGTTGTTCCACCACATCCACACCCGATAGGTCCAATTGTTCCAACTCCGGTACCTCATACATCCAAATTTAAGATTGTAAACGCAATTCCATCCAATACAACCCCACAATCGATATCAGAATTTTACAAAATGCATAATTCCGCATTTATTTTAGGAACTCTTGATGAAAAAACATCAACGGCGGTTATGAATGAATTAGATGCCACTAAAACAGAATATTCGAATTCTGATGTAACCGAGCTTGTTCAA